>Ga0207901_1000393_pt1 | contig 12436 bp, 22 predicted proteins | sample LinPmetageLP46_FD_184057 | JGI IMG/M metagenome (GOLD analysis project Ga0207901, IMG submission 184057) | Marine viral communities from the Pacific Ocean - LP-46 (SPAdes) | ecosystem: Environmental > Aquatic > Marine > Oceanic | place: Pacific Ocean | collected 2011-06-12
ATAATGGAAATTAAATATAATCCAGAAATAGGTGCGTTTGTTAATACTGCAACCGATGAGGTTGTTTCGCAACTAGATCTTAAAGTATGGGCAGCTGAAAATCCAATGCCAGTAGCTCAAGATTTGACAAAGCCTGGCGATACGGTTAAAAGTTCTTCAGGTGTTGAAATAATCAATAATAAAATATAGAATAGGCTAATGGCTGATATAGATAAATCATTACCCAATCAAAAAACGACTGTTACTATTCCAGGAGAAGTGGAAATAGAAGAAGCGATTCAAGAAAACATTAAAGAAGTTGACGCTGAAGGAAAACCAGTTGAAATAGAAATGACGGAAGAAGGAGGCGCTGAAGTCTCTTTTGATCCTGCTGCAGCAGCAGCCGAAGGCGGAGAAGATCACGCTGCCAACTTAGCAGAATTTTTAGATGATAGTGTTTTAGATAAACTAGGCTCTAAACTTACAGACGATTATAGAGATTACAGAAATTCAAGAAAAGATTGGGAAGATAGTTATAGAGAAGGTTTAGATCTTTTAGGATTTAAATATGAAAGAAGAACCGAACCTTTTAGAGGTGCGTCAGGTGTTACTCACCCAGTTTTAGCAGAAGCAGTCACACAATTTCAAGCAACAGCTTATAAAGAATTATTACCATCGGACGGACCTGTTCGCGCACAAATTTTAGGAGATATTACTCCAGAAAAACAAGATCAATCACATCGTGTAAAAGATTTTATGAATTGGCAATTAATGGATCAGATGAAGGAATACGAACCTGAGTTTGACCAGATGCTTTTCTATTTACCCCTCGCCGGCTCTACATTTAAGAAAGTCTATTATGATGACCTTTTAGGTAGGGCCGTGTCCAAATTTGTACCGGCTGATGATTTAGTCGTACCTTATGCAGCCACTTCTTTAGAAGATGCAGAGTCAGTCGTGCATGTTATAAAAGTTTCTGAAAATGATTTACGTAAACAACAAGTTTCAGGATTTTATAAAGATATTGATTTAGGAAAACCTCCTATTACTGAAAATGAATTAACTAAAAAAGAACATGAACTAGAAGGAATTACAAAAGATAGACAAGAAGATATTTATACTCTTTTAGAAGTTCATACTAATTTAGATTTAGAAGGTTATGAAGATGTAGGTGAAGATGGTGAACCGACAGGAATTAAAATTCCTTATATCGTAACGGTTGATGAAGCTAATTTTAAAATTTTAGCAATTAGAAGAAATTATAAAGTTAACGATCCATTAAAAAGAAAAATTGCTTACTTTGTTCACTTTAAATTTTTACCCGGTTTAGGTTTTTATGGTTTTGGTTTAATTCACATGATTGGTGGATTATCTAGAACAGCAACTTCTGCATTAAGACAATTATTAGATGCAGGAACTTTAGTAAACTTACCCGCTGGTTTTAAAACCAGAGGTATAAGAGTTAGAGATGATGCACAGCCTTTACAACCTGGAGAATTTAGAGATGTAGATGCGCCTGGTGGAAATATCAGAGATTCATTTATGCAATTACCTTATAAAGAACCATCACAAACATTATTACAATTAATGGGTATTGTCGTTCAAGCAGGTCAACGCTTCGCGGCCATCGCTGATAATCAAGTAGGCGATATGAACCAACAGGCTGCCGTTGGAACAACTGTAGCATTATTAGAGCGAGGTTCGCGTGTAATGTCCGCAATTCATAAAAGATTATATGTTGGCTTAAAACAAGAATTCAAATTACTCGCAGAAGTTTTTAAAACTTATTTACCAGCGGTTTATCCTTACGATGTACCGAACGCGAGACGTGAAATTAAACAAACTGATTTTGATGACCGAATTGATATTATTCCAGTAGCAGATCCAAACATATTTTCTCAAACACAAAGAATTTCTATGGCGCAAATGCAATTACAATTAGCACAAGCGAATCCACAGATTCATAATTTATATCAAGCGTATAGAAGTATGTATGAAGCGGTTGGAGTAAAAAATATTAATGCAATTTTACCAGCTCCAATGAAACCCATTCCAATGGATCCTGCATTAGAACATATTGTTGCTCTATCAAACAAACCTTTTCAAGCTTTTGGTGGACAAGATCATAAAGCACACATTGATGCTCACTTAAACTTTATGAGTTTAAACATGGTACAAAATAATCCACAGGTTATGGTGGCAATACAAAAAAATATTTTAGAACACATTTCTTTTATGGCGCAAGAACAGGTTCAATTAGAATTTGTTGAAGAATTACAAGAATTACAAATGTTGCAACAACAAATGGCACCGATGATGCAAAATCCACAAGCAATGCAACAGAATCCGCAAGCAATGCAGGCCCAACAAAGGGTGCAACAGATCACTAATCAGATTGAAGCAAGAAAAGCAGTACTCATTGCGGAAATGAGCGAGGAATATGCTAAAGAAGAAAACAAAATTATGGGTGGTTTTGGCGGAGATCCATTAATGAAGTTAAAATCAAGAGAATTAGACTTAAGAGCTCAAGAAAATCAACGTAAAGAAGAGTATGATGAAGATAGAATTGGTTTAGACACCATGAAGGTGATGGTAGGAGACCAACAACACGATGAAAAGCTAGAACAAAACGAAGAACTAGCTCATTTACGTGCAGGCATTTCTTTAGAAAAGCAAAAAATGGCCGATCAAAGTAAACGTCACGATTTTGGTAGAAATTTTAAAAAAAAGTAAGTATAAATAGAACAAGGAGATAATTATGAGCAAAGATTGGACTAGAGGACAAGGATATGTTGATGTTCCAAAATCTACACCTGTTTTAGGTGCTGGAAAAGACGGATATCTAAAAGGCGGTGTTACAATAGAAGCACCTGATCCTACAGAATCACAAACGGTTATTGTAAAAGGTACAAAACGTATGAGAGCCGACAAAAAGCCAGTTAAAGCAACCTGGTATTAATTCTATGTGGTTTGGTGCTATTAAATTAGCTCTTAACGCTGGAACTCACATTTACAAAAAGCGTCAAGAGACAAAGATGGCTATGGCGGATGCGCAACACATGCATGCGCGAAAGATGGCCAGCGGTGAGGAAACTTACCAGGGCAAACTTTTAGAATCCCGAGACAAAGATTATAAGGACGAGGTCGTTTTAGCGATTCTCACACTGCCCATAATAATTTTGGCCTGGGGAGTCTGGTCAGATGATCCGGCGGCCATGGAGAAGATAAATCTTTTCTTTGAGCATTTTAAAGCGCTTCCCTCATGGTTTACAAATTTGTGGATTTTAGTTTGTGCCAGCATATTCGGTATAAAGGGGACTCAAATTTTTAGGAATGGTAAAGGTAAAAAATAATGCCTTTTAAGTCTGAAAAACAAAGAAAATATCTACATGCTAATCACCCTGAAGTAGCAGTTAGATGGGAAAAAGAATATAAAAAGGGTGGACCTGTCCGTGTTGCAATTGCAAGGGGATGTGGTAAAGTAATGAGTGACAGACGAAAAAAAACTAAGTATTATACTTAAAGGAAAAAAATATGAGACAAAATGGAGTAAGATCAAATGTCAGATTTCCATACGCTAAAAAAGCGGATGGGGGTTCTGCTAAGAAGCAGGGATACACAGATCGTAAAGACGAATCGATTGCTATGAGAGTTAGAAAGCCAAGAAGTGAAGCACAACTTAAAGCTTCGGCTGATGAGTCTTATGGAAAATTTGGTTCGGCAGCTAAAAAATCTGGAAAGATTAATAGATAGTCATGCCACAGTTTTTTAATTCTACGGCAATGAATAAAAAAGAAATCATGGCGAGTCGTGAAGACCGTTATCCAATGGCTAAAGGCGGTCGTGTTGGAGCTAAAGATGGTGACTGGATTCAAAAAGTAGATGCATCTATTAAACGAAGAGGAACTAAAGGAGTTTGCACAGGTAAAAAATTTGGTAGCAAAACTTGTCCTCCAGGATCTAAAAGATATAACTTAGCAAAAACTTTTAAAAAGATGGCTAAAAAAAGAGGATAATTATGGCAAACACAAGAAGAATGAATAGACTAGAAGAACTTGGCAGAGTAAACGCTGAAAGAGCACACACTAAATCTGGAGCAAGAAATTTAAGAGCCGAACAAAGAAGAGTTGTAGATGAACTTACAGCTAGAGGCGGCGGACTTGCTAAAAGAGGTAAAGGGATTGCTTTGAAACACGGTGGAAGTACAAACAAACATGTCAAGTCTATGGGTATCGCTACTAGAGGCGGCGGCGTAGCTACGAGATAACAAGTCCGATTAATATAAATGGATGAATTAAGTATAATATATAAAATACAAAAAAGACTTAAAGAAAATTTAAACGTTATTGGCGACGCGATGTTAACGGGTAGTGGGGTTGACAATTACGAAAAATATAAGTATTTACTAGGACAAGCACACGCTGTACAATTAACATTACAGGAAATCTCTAACCTGCTAAAAGCTAAGGAGCAACATGATACCGGAGGAAACATCGTCGACATTAAAGGAAACGCCAAAAAATAAATCGGCATTACTAGATAAATATCAAGAAGAAAAAAAAAATCAAAAAGATCCATTAAGTCCAGACAACATAACAAATGTTGATCAATTACCTGAACCTTCGGGTTGGAGGATTTTAGTTTTACCTTTTACACCTAAAGATAAAACTAAAGGCGGAATTCTAATTGCACAAGAAACTTTAGATAAAATAAGAATAGCTACCAATTGTGGTTACGTTTTAAAAATGGGCCCATTGTGTTATACCGAAAAGAAATTTACATCAGGACCCTGGTGCAAAAAAGGAGATTGGGTTATCTTTGCTCGCTACGCGGGTTCAAGATTACCAATAGAAGGTGGGGAAGTGCGACTACTAAACGATGACGAAGTTTTAGGAACTATTAAAGATCCTGAAGCTGTTCTTCATCATATTTAACATAGGAAGGAAACTATGCCAGAAGAAGAAAAAAAACATGATCTTGTTGATGTCGGCGAAGAAGAAGGCGCTGAAATTAATTTAGATGATAAAGGTGAACCAGAAAAAACTGAAGCACCGCAGGAAGAAAAAATAGAGGTTGAGGAAGTAGCACAGCCCGAAGAAAAAAAAGAAGGTGGAGAAGTTGAAGAAAAAAAAGAAGAGAAGAAAGAAGAGTTAGAAAAATATAGTGAAGGCGTTCAAAAACGTATCTCTAAACTAACTCGTAAAATGCGTGAAGCAGAGCGACAAAAAGAAGAAGCTGTGGCTTACGCACAAGCGGCAAAAAAAGATAAGGATGATTTAGAAAATAGATTTTCTAAATTAGACAAGTCTTATGTTTCTGAATTTGAAGGCAGAGTAAAGAATAGCATGGCGGGAGCCAAGCAAGCTTTAAAAACTGCTATTGAATCTCAGAACGTTGACGGACAGGTTGCAGCCCAGGAACAAATTGCAAATTTGACAATGGATGCAGCAAGACTGAGTGCCTTAAAAATAGCTAATGAATCAAAACCTAAACCAAAGGATGTTAATATTACGCCTCAACAATATAGGCAACCTATTGCTCCTGATCCTAGAGCAGAAGATTGGGCAACCAAGAATGCTTGGTTTGGTAATGATTCTGCAATGACTTATACGGCTTTTGATATACATAAAAAGCTCGTAGAAGAAGAAGGTTTTGATCCAAAATCTAATGAATATTATGTGGAAGTTGACAAAAGAATAAGAGTTGAATTCCCCCATAAATTTGATAAGATAGATGGAACTTCTACAGAAAGAGTAAAACCTACTCAGAATGTAGCTTCAGCGAAACGTTCAGCTAACACAGGACGCAGAAAAACTGTTAAGCTCACACCCTCACAGGTAGCAATTGCTAAAAGATTAGGTGTGCCACTAGAAGATTATGCAAAACAATTAAAAATCACGGAAGGAGTATAAGCATATGGAAACAGACGATAAAAAAACTTCTCGTGCGAGTCAAACTAAAGCTAAAACAGCTAAAAAAATAGTATGGACTCCACCCTCATCTCTCGATGCACCAAATGCGCCAGCTGGATTCAGACACAGATGGATAAGACATGAAGTCATGGGCTTTGATGATTCAAAGAATATGACAGCAATGATAAGATCAGGATACGAACTCGTAAGAGGAGATGAATATCCGGATCAAGATTATCCCGTTATGAAGGAAGGCAAATACGCAGGAATGATCGGAGTAGGAGGCCTAGTGCTGGCTAGGATACCAGAAGAAATCGCGAAAGCTCGTCAAGAATATTTTGACAAGCAAAACGAAGCTAAAGAAGAAGCTATTAAACACGATATTCTTAAGGAACAGCACCCAAGTATGCCAATCAATCAAGAGAGGCAGACTCGTGTAACCTTCGGTGGTACAAAGAAAAGTTAATTTTTTAACAATTCCTAACCAACGATTTATATCAACCGTGACTGGAAGTCCGCAAGGACAGGTCACAAAAGGAGACAAACATGGCAAACCAAACAGGCGGATTTGGTCTTAGATCAACTTATACTTTAGGTAGCACACCAGCTACTCAAGGTTTATCTGAGTACCCGATCGAAACAGCTCCTGGTAAGGGACTATACCAAAACGACCCAGCTTCTAAACAAGGCGCTGGTAGTGTTGGTTACTTACAGGATGCAGCTAATGGCACTATGGACGACGGTATAACAGGAGGAGCAGGATGGGCGAACAACACAGCTAACATTCTTCCTATGAATGGTGTATTTAATGGAGCTTTCTATGTAGATAGCACTACAAGTAAACCAACATGGGGAAATACAGTTGCGTCTGGTCAAGCATTCGGTACCAACTATAATACCGGTTCAACAGACGGTGTCGGTTTTGTTAATGATAATCCTATGCAAGAATACGTAGTCAAAGCCGCAGGGGCAGTAACTGTCGCGGCGATGGCAGGCGATTTAACTTATAATATGGCTGACCTGAGTACCTCGTTTACGAGTGGTCAATCTACAGTTAAATTAGCAACAGGCGCTTCATCAGCGGCTGGTGCGGGCCAATACGCGTTCCAAATAGTGAGAATCGCTAACGACCCTTTAAACTCAGACAATACAGCTATCAACTCTAACGTTATCGTTAGATTTGCACCAGGCTCTATTATGTCTGTTAAATACTAAGGAAGAATAGGAGAATAAAACATGGCAATATCAAGAGCACAGCTAGTTAAAGAACTAGAACCAGGTTTGAATGCACTATTCGGACTTGAGTATAAACAATATGTAAACGAAGCAGCTGAAATATTTGATACAGAAAACTCTGACAGAGCTTTTGAAGAAGAAGTAATGTTAAGTGGTTTCGCAAATGCAACAGTTAAACCTGAAGGTCAAGGCGTATCTTTCGACAGTGCGCAAGAAACTTTCACAGCTCGTTATACAAATGAAACAATCGCACTTGCGTTCGCGATCACTGAAGAAGCGATCGAGGACAACTTGTATGATAGACTTGCAAGCAGATACACAAAAGCTTTAGCAAGATCTATGGCTAATACAAAACAAGTCAAAGGCGCGGGTGTTTTAAATAACGCGTTTAGTTCATCTTATGCAGGTGGGGACGGTAAGGAGCTTTGTGCTACTGACCACCCAACTTTAGCAGGGACTTTTTCAAATGAATTGGCTACAGCAGCTGATTTAAATGAAACATCATTAGAGCAAGCATTGATCGACATTGCTGCGATGACTGATGAAAGAGGTCTAAAAATTGCGGCTAGAGGAATGAAATTAGTAATTCCTTCTGCGCTTCAATTTACTGCGGAAAGACTGTTAAAATCTAAAGGAAGAACTCAGACAGCAGATAATGACATCAATGCGATCAATAACATGGGCGCAATACCTGAAGGTTATGTAGTTAATCACTATTTAACTGACACAAGTAAATGGTTCATTAAAACTGATGTTCCTAATGGATTGAAACACTTTACAAGAGCACCATTGAAAACTTCAATGGAAGGTGACTTCGATACTGGTAACGTTAGATACAAAGCTAGAGAGAGATACGTTTTCGGATTCTCTGACCCTAGAGGTATCTTCGGATCAGACATCTAATAAACTCAATATTTTGTGGCGGGACATCGTTCCGCCACAATCTTAAAATAAAGGTGAAGAATGAGGAAATTCCTAGTAAATATTTGGGCTTACGATCATCACGCTAAATTTGAAGTTTTAGCGGAGGATAATGCTGAATCTATTGAACAAGGAATCCTTGACAAAGTGGGAGAAAAAAGTGTAAAATGGGAATCAACGGGAATGTTTAGAGATACCCGTCGAATAACCTATGAGGAGGTTAATCATGACCGAAGACCTGTACAAACAAAAACGGTCCTTGGAGTTGAGGTGGCAGTTGGAGTATGAGCAACAAGGTAAATATACTCTCAACATGGTCGAAATTGATAATGCAATTAAAGGTATTATTACTGAGATCAAACTGGAAGAATCTAAAATTGCAGATAAAGAAAATGCAATTGAACGTTCAGCTGCCCAAGTTTCTGTGGCAACTTAGATAAACGTCACATCGCTGAAATCGTACTTTTACCGTAGGATCTCTTGCACTCTATTCAAATTTCATATATATTTTAATCACTATACAATTATTAATTAGATCTAGACGCGTATAGTCGACGGCCTAGAGACTAGATCTACATAATCTAGGAGGATTATAATTATGGCAACAACTACATTTTCTGGCCCAATTAAAGCTGGTACTATTTCTAATACGACTGGTACTACTGCTGGAACAGATATTAAAAACACAGGTCAAGTGTTAATGTCTCAAACATTTTCATTTGACTACACAGTGGAAGGTACAGCAACAGACACAGCTGTGGTAATTCCAGCTAACTCTCAAATCGTATCTGTCGACGTTAACGTAGAAACTGCGTTCAACGATTCAGGTAGTGATTTATTAGAAGTTGGTTCATCTGCAGATACGGACTTATATGTTAATGATGTAAGTATCGCAGCTATTGGTAAAATAGCTTTAGGAACAGCTGCATTGTGTGCTAATTGGAAAGATATTGGAACTTCTGACATCAAAGTTGGTTACATCTATAATGGTGCAAACAACGATGCGTCAGCAGGTGCTGCTACAGTAACTATTAATTACTTGCAGAACAATAACCTTTCATAATAAAATAACGTGAGCTCCTTCGGGAGCTCACAAAAACGGAGATAACAATTATGAGTACATATCCAGTAGATATAAAAGCTAAAAGAATAGTTAGTACTGTAGCAAACCAAGTAATTTTTGCAGGACCTGCAAGAGTTTTAGGATTTTCTGCAAATTGTACAGCAGGAGCCGGTACTATTGATATAGAAGATAATGGAACATCTTTAGGTGTTTGGGGGACCCCAAATGGGTCGTCAGTACCTTTTGTATATAATGTAACACTTCCGGGGACGGGTTTACGATGTAGAGAAAATCCAACCTGTTCTTTAGGCACAATTGCAGATGTAACATTCTATTACGGATAGGAGGATAAATGGCTACTTCAGGAACAACAGCCTTTGATCCTACGATTGATGAAATAATCGAAGAAGCGTATGAAAGAACTAGCATACGTGGAGCGAGAACGGGCTATCAATTAAAAAGTGCGAGGCGTTCATTAAATATTTTATTAGCGGAATGGGGCAATAGAGGAATTCATCTTTGGAAAATTAGTTTAGCTAGTGTTCCTTTAGTGGAAGGACAGGCAGAATATAATTGGACTTCCGACACTACAAATTTTCCAACAGACATAAGTGATGTCTTAGAAGCTTATGTTAGAAATAATACAAGTGCAACAGCACCGGTAGATACAGCTTTATCTAAAATAGATAGATCTACTTATTCAGCATTACCAAATAAATTATCAAAAGGAACTCCTTCACAATATTACGTTCAAAGACAAGCATATGTAAGAAACGCAGCGGGAACTATAACTGCTTCACCAAATTTATTTTTATATACAACACCTAGTTCTAGTTTTTCTGGAGCCAATTATTTAGTTAATTTTTATTACATGGCTAAATTACAAGATGTAGGTGATTACACAAATACTTCAGATACCATATTTAGATTTTATCCAGCTTTAATTTCAGGACTTGCTTATTATTTAAGTATAAAATATTCTCCTGATAGAACAGAAAGTTTAAGATTATTGTATGAAGATGAATTATTAAGAGCATTGGCAGAAGATGGTCAACAAACATCATCATATATTACACCACAAACATTTTATGGAGATGGAGTATAATGTCCGGAGTTTTTGCTAGAGGAAAAAGATCAATGGCTATTTCTGATAGATCAGGAATGGCGTTTCCATACAGAGAAATGGTTAAAGAGTGGAATGGTTTTTTAGTTCATTATTCTGAATACGAACCTAAACAACCTCAATTAGATCCAAGATTTCATGGTGGTGATCCACAAGCATTAAGAAATGCAAGACCTCAACCTGCAGCTGTAACTAGTTTAATTATGTTAAGTACTAATCCTTTTGAAACTATAAAATATGGAGGAAGTACTTTTGTAAATGTTTTTTCAATTGATCATCAAAGATCAACTGGTGATAAAGTAAGATTCCGAGGACCCCCTGTAGTTACGGCTACTGGTTCAGGAGGGCCGGACGCAAGAAATTTACAACAATTTGCAAATGTTCCTACATTTGATAATATAAGTGATATTAGTGCGGCAGGAGGATTTACCATTACTATTGGAAAGAAAAATTCTGATGGAAGTGTAACGACTGCGCCGGGTACTTTAACTTCACCAGAAAATTATTTTTTCTTTACAAGTTCAGGTACCGCAACAAATGGGTCGGTTAATGGAGGTGGGGCGTACTGTTCCGCCGGTCCTGTAACTTTAGAAGTGGTTAACGGATAATGGCAGCTCCAATATATACTTTAGCAAATTTACAAACAGACATTAGAGGTTACACCGAAGTTGGAGATACGGTTTTAAGTGATACTGTTTTAGAAAGAATCATTAAAAATGCAGAGCAGACTATTTTTAGAGCAGTAGATGTAGATGTAGAGAGATTTTATTCTACTTCTAATACCATTATTGGCAACAGATATGTAAGTATTCCCGATGCCTGTAGAATTATTAGATATGTTCAATTAAAGGATAGTTCTAATAAACAGGTTTATTTAGATCAAAGAGATACGAGTTTTATGGCCGAATATTACAATACTCCTACAACAGGTTCCTCTTCTTTACCTAAATATTGGGCTAATTGGAATGAAAGTTGTTGGGTAATAGCCCCAACTCCCAATGCTCAATATGAGATTACGATGGCTTATAACAAAGATCCTGTTAGTTTAACAGATTCGACTAAAGCCACGACTGGTACTTATGTGTCCAATAAATATCCTGATTTACTTTTGTATGCATGTCTGGTAAATACATATGCATACTTGAAAGGTCCGCAGGATATGTTACAATATTATAAAGCAGCTTTTCAAGAAGCTTTAGAATCGTACTCAATCGAGCAAATCGGTCAGAGACGCAGAAGCGAATATGAAGATGGAGTTATTCGCGCTCAACTAATCTCAAAATCACCATCAAGTAATTAATTATGAAGGAGACAAATAAATGGCAAATGTAATACCTTTCTCTTTACGAGGGGCTTTATTTTCAGCGCAACACGATCTTGCGTCTGGAGGTAACACATTTAAATTCGCATTGTATACAGGAAGTGGATCATTTCCGTATGATACGTCAAGCACAGTTTATAGTGCAACAGATGAAGTTGGAACTTCTGGAACTAATTATTCCACTGGAGGAAATACTTTAAGTTCACAAGCAGTAGCTTCAGGAACTGCGGTTGCATCATGTGATTTTGCAGATACTGAATGGACATCTGCTACAATTACTGCAGCGTATGGAGCAATCTATAATAGTACAACGGTAGATGGTTTAGCGAATAGATTAGTAGTTGTGTTAGATTTTAGTGGAGCTAAAACTTGTACCAATGGTACATTTAAAATTACTTTCCCCGATCCGACAACACCGGCTAATGCTATACTAAGCATGAGTTAATAGGAGAATTAAATGGCTTTGGTAATAAATGACAGAGTAAAGACAACCAGTACGGCGACAGGAAATAGTCAAACAACTTTTGCTATTTCAGCAACAGCTGCGACTGGTTTTGATACTTTTGCAGCAGGAATCGGAACTAGTAATACTACTTACTATTGTATTTTTAATCAAGGTACAACGGAGTGGGAAGTTGGTTTAGGTACTTTAAGTACAACAACAAATCTTCAAAGAACTACAATTATTACTAGTTCTAATTCAGATGCAGTTGTTACTTTTAGTGCTGGTACTAAAGATGTATTCTGTACAATGCCAGCAAGTAAATCTGTTTATTTAGATGGAAGTGGAAATACAATTAACGCAGCGGGACAAGGTTTTGCGATTGCAATGGCCGTCGCATTATAGGAAAAAATTATGGCACAAGATTTTAGAAACACAT
>Ga0207901_1000397_pt1 | contig 12344 bp, 13 predicted proteins | sample LinPmetageLP46_FD_184057 | JGI IMG/M metagenome (GOLD analysis project Ga0207901, IMG submission 184057) | Marine viral communities from the Pacific Ocean - LP-46 (SPAdes) | ecosystem: Environmental > Aquatic > Marine > Oceanic | place: Pacific Ocean | collected 2011-06-12
TCACACTCTCCAGCAAACTCGCGCCGTAAACCGCCTGTGCAGCCAGGAATGGAACTGCTCGTGGGCCGCAGACCAACGTAGTCGCTCCGAAGAAACCGGCACTCATTGCCCAGCCCTGCAACAACTCGTTCTCCAGGCTCCAGAAGCTTTTGCCCTTGCGCCCCAGGCGCGCCTTCTCGATTTTCACCGAAGATTTCATACCACCCAACACCGTGCGCGGTAGGAACTTCCAGAAACTCTCACCCATGCGACTGCTTGCGGGATCTTCCGGAGTCGCTACCCGCTTGTGGTGGCCAAAATTGTGCTCAATAACAAAATGGGTATAGCCCGTTGGTGCAAGCGCTGCCATTGCCATCAGCTTATTGAGTTTGCTGGATTTATGACCCAACTCGTGAGCGGTGTTGATGCCAACGCCATTGATGGCGCCAACGGTCAGCGTCAAACCGATTTTGTCCTCAATCGGCGTATTTTTGCGGCTGGCCAGCCATGCGCCCAAAACCGTCATCGCATACTGGGAAGGAATAAACGCTTTTACGATACGGCTGTAATACTTGTCTTGCTCCAGTGGAGCCACCGCGGATTCCGGCGGGTTGCTCTTGTCCTCTCCAATGGCGCGATCCAGGGCCGGAATGATGCCATGTACCAGCGCCGGACCTGTCCAGGCCAAGCCTTTCAGCTTTTTCGGTGCCACTGCATAGCCTGCTAACGCAGCCAGACCAATGCCAGGCAGGGCAGGGCCCAGTAGCCAAAGGTAACGCTTCGGATCTTTCCACTTTTCGATGCCGCTTGCAGAGGCTGCGGGGTTACCTGCCGCGGTTGCTGACGTTTGCGAATCCAGGTTGTCATGAGTTTTGGCATTCATGATGTCTCTCCATTTCTGTATGCGCCATTGCGGAACGCGTAACCTGAATTTATGTCGGACAATCTATCGATGCAACAAATTCCAAAAACCAGAGTAGAGTTGGCTCGAAATGACAAAAAGCAATTAATTGGCAGAGTCGGAAAATCTGAGCCAGAATTTCAGCACAAAAAAGATAAACACAGGGATGGACAGGTGATGACAGTTTCTGATGATTTGCATTCTGCAACGCCCGGTCAGATCCTGGACCGGCTCCGTGAGTACGAGTTCAAGGCGCAGCTTTTAGAGGTTGTATACCGCGATAGTGCAGGGCAGATTTGCACAGTTCATGATGTCGTGCGGGATATTTTCAGCCGGGCCGGGCAGGACTTTATTCTTCTTGGCCGAGGAATCATGTTGCCCTTCGATAGGGTACTGATGCTCGACGGTCAGCCAATCTCTGGCACGTTTGGTTAAATAAAGGGTAATCGGTAGGTAATTGTGTGGCGCCGGACATGGCCGTACTCTGTACTTGGTTTCAAATGATTACCAACAGAGGGATATGGTATGAACAAGTTGACTCTCAGCGCACTTCTTATGTTTTTGACTTTGGGTCTTGCTGCCTGCAGCTCCGAGGACAATGAGGGAGCTGATTTTGATAAGGCCGCGGACAACGCTGAAGAAATGGTGGACGATGCAGGCAATTCGGTGGAAGAGACCTATGAGGAAGCCACCGGCCAAGACAAAGGCGTAATGGGTGAAATGAAAGAAGGCGTTGAAAACGCTGGAGAAGAGATGGGTGAGGCAGCCGAAGACGCGGGCGACGCTATTGAAGAAGGTTATGACGAAGTAACCAAATAAGCGACAAAATAACCGCTTGTCCGCTTCGGCGCGTTTAATACGAGCCTGTAAACCAAATTGTGTAACTGCCCACGACTGAGTAATCTTTTCAAAAGGATACCATCGTGGGTAAACAAGTGGATCAAGAAAAACTCAAAGCCATGGCCGCAGAACTGGCCAAAGACATCAAGTCCGAGAAAGACCTCGGAGCCCTCACCCAGCAACTCGTAAAGCTCACCGTTGAAACCGCACTCAATGCCGAACTGGACGAGCACCTCGGTTACGAGAGGCATGCCCCGGCAGGTCGTGGTACCGGCAACAGTCGAAACGGCTATTCTGCCAAGCGTCTCAAGGGCCAGCATGGTGAAGTGCCAATCGAGTCACCCCGTGACCGGGACGGCTCTTTCGAACCCCAGTTCGTCCGTAAGGGACAGTCCAGACTAACCCAGATGGATGATCAAATTCTGGCACTGTATGCCAAGGGGCTGAGCACGCGAGACATCGTGGACGCCTTCAAAGAGATGTACGACGCAGACATCTCGGCAACGCTGGTTTCCAAGGTAACGGAGCGTGTGATCGATCAGGTTCATGAGTGGCAAAACCGGCCTGTTGATCCGATCTACCCCATTGTTTATCTGGACTGCATCGTTCTGAAAATTCGTCAGGATAAGAGGGTGATCAACAAGTCCCTTTACTTGGCTCTGGGCATCAACATGGAAGGCCAGAAGGAACTGCTGGGCTTGTGGCTAGCTGAGACCGAAGGCGCGAAGTTCTGGCTGTCGGTACTGACGGAGCTGAAGAATCGTGGTCTGGAGGACATCCTGATCGCCTGCGTGGACGGCCTCAAAGGGTTCCCGGATGCCATTGCCGCTGAGTACCCGCAAACCAAGGTACAGCTGTGCATCGTGCACATGGTTCGCAACTCGCTGCGCTACGTGTCCTGGAAGGACTACAGGGCTGTTACGGCCGATCTGAAGCAGGTCTACCAGTCTGCCTCGGAACACGAAGCCCGGCAGGCACTGGAGGCCTTTGGAGAACGCTGGGACAGCCAATACCCACAGATCTCTCGCTCTTGGCATAGCCACTGGGACAATCTGATTACCATCTTCGAGTACCCTCCGGCGATCCGGAAGGTGATCTACACAACCAATGCCATTGAGTCGCTGAACAGCGTGATCCGCAAAGCCACCAAGCGCCGGAAGCTGTTCCCCAGCGATGACTCGGCACTGAAAGTGGCCTTCCTGGCGATCCAGCAGGCCTCAAAGAAATGGACGATGCCGATCCGTGATTGGAAGCCGGCATTAAATCGCTTTATTATCGAATTCGGTGACCGCCTGGACGGCCACCTGTAATGGGGTGGGCAGTTACACAGATTTATTTACAGGCTCCCCTGGCGGCCCCACTGATTTGGCAGCAATCGCAAAGCGCTTGCGAATGTTCAAATGAGCTACGGCAATGCCTTTCCCGGGCGAACATCAGAAGGCCGTCAGTTTCAGCGCTTTTCTGTCGGCGGCCATTCGGATATCTTGCCAATATCCTCAGGGGCTAGGCTCTCCATCGTTTCCAAACCTTTTTTGCCGATTTCTTTCAGACGCTCAGGCGTGGGTTTGAACTCAGCCTCAACCGCCCTCTGAGGTCTTTTTTGCCGATCTACCATGTCTTACCTATCCTCGCGCTGACGACTATAAAACACAGAATCAGTATAAACTGAAAGTTACCGCCGAAACGACAGGTCCGCGATTCTATGCCCTTGGTGCCCTGCACTTGGTCTCGATTAACGTAACAGCCCTGTTTATGCACCATTTGGGTGATTGGATAAAACACCGCACCAAGAGGACAACTATGAAGCTGGTCTGCATTTCAGACACGCACAGTTTACACCGTCAGATCCCGGAAATTCCCGACGGTGACGTGCTGATCCATGCTGGCGACTGTCTTGGCCAAGGGACTTTGGAGAACATTCGAGAATTCAACGAATGGCTTGGCTCATTACCCCACGAACACAAGATCGTCATTGCCGGCAACCACGATTGGGCTTTTCAAGAAACTCCAGAGTTGGCGAGAGCGGCGCTGACCAACGCCATTTACTTGGAAGACAGTGGCGTTCAGCTCAGGGATGTCCGCTTCTGGGGGTCTCCCTGGACGCCAACATTTATGGACTGGGCATTTATGCTTGACCGTGGTGAGCCACTGTACCAAAAGTGGAAGCTTATACCTGGCAACACTGACGTTCTGATTACCCACGGCCCGCCACACGGTATCGGAGACGAAGTGGACCTTGGCTTCAAGACCCAGAATGTCGGCTGCATTCACTTGTCAGATCGTGTTGCTCAACTGTCTCTGAAGGCACATATTTTCGGCCACATTCACGAAGGATATGGAGAATATCAGCGCAGAAAAACTCGACTAATTAACGCCAGTACCTGTAATGCGCGGTATGAGCCCAACAATCCTGCCATAACACTCAGCCTTTGCGAAAGGCCGCTTTGCGCCAAAAACTAAGTGGCGAATGTTGTTTCAAGATATTTCGTTGTCATCTGATCATGAGACCCTGAAACGCAATAAATATTCACCGCAGAGCAAAGTATCCGGGTTTTGGGCTGTAAAACCTACACGCCGTTCCCTCTCTTTCAATTGATCTCCGAAAGAGAGCATGGAGGGTCTTCTCTGGTGTCTTTCCTCGGCTTTCAAGTAAACCTTGTTCTGTGGCTTTTGCGACTATATCTCCGCATCGCATAGGTTTTTGAGCTTTTTTCAATACCTCTTCTGCGGCTGGCAGAAATCCCTGCCCTGCGCTTCTCGACATATTACCCTCCGATCTATAGACAAAACAAAGAAGTAGTCCTAGCATGCCCGAATGGATAATCAAAAGGTAGACCCTCGCATATTGGCGCTTTGCGAGAAGGTGACACGGAAGCGCGCTAGGACGGTGATTGACCATATACTGGAACATGGTTATATCACCACAGAGGAACTTCAAGAGGTCTACGGATACGACCACCCGCCTCGTGCTGCTCGAGATGTCCGTGAGGAAGGTATTCCTCTTGTAACATCTAAAATGACGAGTCAGAGGACCGGACGCCAAATAGGGGCCTATAAATTCGACGACCCAGACAAGATCAAACGGGGCCGTATTGGTGGAAGAAAGGCTTTCTCTAAGGCATTTAAGGATGCGTTAATTCAGAAATATGGTGAGAAAGATGCTATTACCTTAGATCATGTGGAGGCACGATATCTTCAGATCGATCATAGGGTGCCATACGAGGTGGCCGGTGACTCCGCTCACGATGAGACTAACCTTGATGCTTACATGTTATTGGATGGCTCAAGCCAGCGAGCGAAATCATTTTCTTGCGAATCCTGTAAAAATTGGCGGGAAATTCACGACGAAAGCATTTGTGAAACCTGCTATTGGGCATTTCCAGAGCATCACACTCACGCAGCCATGCTGGAGATCCGTAGGGTCGATTTACGATGGTCCGGTGAACACGGCTTAGAAGAGTATCAAGAATTGAGAGAGAGAGCTAAGCGAGAGGGTGTCGATATCAACACCCTCATAAAAGGTCTCTTAAAGGGCTAAAGACTGCTGAGCAGTCTTTGGCTGCTCAATTCTTGTTCGTTCAGGCGCGTCAAGGTCACGTGAGAGATACAAACTTTCCACTGTTTCTGAACTTTTACCTTGCAACGTTGCTTGGGTGGACCGGCCAGCATGAAGAAGCAATCGGTGCATACCGAGTTCCCCCGGAAGGGCGGGCCCGTACTCCTTATCTCCAGTCATACCGTCGTATGATAATGCAAAGCGTATATTTCTCGCGTTAAGCTTCGCTAAGCCTGATATAAGTGGCTCTTGTTCCAGCTGCTGATGGTATCTTTTATCGGGTCCCACGGAGGTGCCTAAGTAAGGGGGGTCCATGTAAACAAAGTCCCTTACGGTTGCATCGCAAGATGTGGTTACCCAATCGCCTTTTCGAAACTCCGTGCGTCCCTTTAAAAGCTCAGATGCGTCAAAAATCGCGGCCCGCATTTTCTTTGGGTTGGTACCCTTGCGCCGTTTATCCGCAGATTGAGTAAAGTTACCTGCTGAATTGAAACGTACGGCATTCTTCACACAGCGACAGACCAAATATAACAAGTCAACAGGATCGCGATTTTCGTTGTAACGCGCTCGTACTTCATTAAAGTAGCCTGGATTTTCTTCGCTGAAGCCCTGCCATACCTCCTCATACCTGTCGGCTGTCTCCCTTGGCTCGTCAACAATCATTTGCCATAAATCTATTATAGTTTCAAACTTGTCACCAATAATGTAGCGATTGGCAGCGCCTCGACTCGCCATGTAAAGGGTCATCGCAGCGGAACCGGCAAAAGGCTCATAAAAAGCGTCAATGTCACGTGGAATAAAGCCATAAATGGTTGGCGCGAGTTTTCTCTTGCTACCCTGGTACGGAATTGGATGCGGTACTTGGGACATCATTAACATCTCATCTACGAACATTGAACAACTGACGCGCAACCGGGTTCTCGTTTAAGAACCGGTCATTTGCCCTAGCTGACACTCAACGAAAACGGTCAATCACGATCGTCTCCACTAAACGCCACCCAAAAGTCATCTTCATTTGCAATTCGCACAAGCGCTTGCTCTTAAGTTCAAGACCAGCCCTGTTTCTTGTGACTGCGCGGCAAGATAACCCCTCTTTCGTGCGGTCCGCGACCTTCAGGAAACCGCTGAGCCTTGCCCCAAACAGACAAAAACTGGCTTCTGCATTGGTGAGGGGTATAGTCGCATTCTCGACATAAAAATCCACTCATTTTTAAGGGACCCCAAGGCGATCATTAACACCGGTCGAAGTTTTACTAATATCACTTTTCCAAGTCGACTCTTAGATATTCCGAGCATAGCGATGTCAAATGAAATGTCAATAACATATTGTTTTAAATGTTTTTTTGAACCTTTTTTGGTTGACATTGACACGCCAGATGATGAATGGAGCTGCCTTGGTTGAGTGGCAGGGAGAACGGTCAATTCGTGAAGGGCGGGGCTTAAACAACTTCGCTCTAGAGGTTGCAAGGGAATTGAGAAAGGCGACTTCTGACATTGCTGAGAAACTTGCTGTTGCTACCGAGTAAATCCGCAAGGAGAAATAGTCATCGGCGTAGCAACGTGAGTAGAGGCGGATTGAGGGAGACAATAAACTCAGACAGGAGGCACTGACGAACGGCACGGCCAAGACGATCCATCAATTCTTTGACGAGCTGGAGGCCGCAATCGGTCTCTCCCCAGGTACAGATCAGGCTCTACTGCATGACCGATTACGTTGAGCAAGAGATTTTACGCGAATTCCCGACATATTGGAGATCTTGAGAGCATGGAAGACTCCTGAAGAAATCTACGATGAGAAGAAAAAGCCCACCTAACGAAATAATAGTGAATACCGGATCCTCACCATGAGTTTACAGTTAACAATTCTCTGTTAGTTAGTGACTTAAAAAGGTTTCTTCCAGTACCCTTGTAAGTACGCTTTCTAGTTTGCTAACTATCCTGGCTGGGCAAGCGACTTTTAAACAACTTTTGAAATCTACTGATGCTGCAACTATTTAATAAATTAAGCCTGGTTTTTGGCCATCTAACACGCGTCCTTTCTTTCGGCATATTCTTCATCGCCACTGCCACAATCGCTGTATCAAGCTATGTGCTGCTGGTCTCAGCGCCTTTCGAATATAGTTACGGGCAGGATGATATTGCGTTGGCTGATTTGATCGCCCTGGCACTGCTTGCCCTAGCCACTTGGCGTTATTTCCGTCGCGGACGACAGAGCCAAGCAACGCTTTGGCCCCTTTTGAAAAGGTTCGCCTTTATACTCACTTTTGTTACGTTGCTCCTGCTCTCGGCACTGGGGATTATGGCTTCTATTTTGTTTGTGGAACCTGAGTTGGCTAATGAACAGCTCGCCGGGGGAGCGGACGATCTGATGCTGTACGGGGTTTTCAGTATCTTCATTATCGCGATTTACGGTGCTACGCCCTTGCCTCCACTGTCCTATCAAACGGATCCGGAAGGAAACCCGATGCCCGGGCGACAAAAAGCCAAGAACTCAGGCAACAGTTCAGAGCCAGAGCCAGAGCCAGAGCCACCAACTCTTAATCCCTCAGCTGAGAATAACTTGTAAGGACGCAATGTGACATTAAGATACGCGATTCTGGGCCTATCAATATTAACCGCTCCCCAAGTCCTTTTCGCCAAAGAAGGACCGTTCCAGTACCGAGATGCCAGCCTATTGATCCAATCATGCCAGGAAGCGGTTGACGTTTTTTCATCGCATGAAAAAACAGGCTACTTGGCCGCTTACAGAACATCTCTATCCGAGGCTCTTCGTGCCGGCTACTGCATTGGAGTGCTAGAGCAATTCTCGGACGCTTACAGCGAATATTGCTCAGGGAATGTAGGTTGGTTTGAAAACGCAAAACGAATAGCGTCGCTCAATCTGACTCAGCAGGAATCAGCCACGACCACCACGATGGATATTCTTGAAGAGCACGCGTGTGAATACTGACGGGCTTTCAATCCCTGAAGCTATTCGCAAACTCTTTGGCGTAGACGTGGCTAAAGAGAGCCCATTGCTGAAGAACAAGGCCATGTCTTTTGTCCGCAACAAACTCATTGCGGTTCGCAAGGAACCAAGAGTTGATCGAAAAGCCGTCTACCTAAAAGCTGACCAGGGGCCTGCTCTTAACAATGCATTGATCTTAAATGCGGTGTTTCCGAACCCGAAAGACGTGAAAAGGATCTTTGAGGATGAGCGGTACCGTACTGATTGTGCTGCGGTCGTTAGACGCTTGCTGACTGATCGCGGATCAGTATTGGGCGAGGCACTTCAGTCAGGCTCGTCAGACAAGATGGCCTCATTTCTTGCGAATACCGAACGCGACTTACGCCAAGAATGGATGCCGAACCCCTTTCACGTGCTTCCCCAAGTGGCACTCGGGGAGAACACCACCCTCCTCCACGCCCTCCTCGCTCAGGCCGCGTCCCTGGAACCTGCGGACTCGTTTCTTCTTGCTTACCTGAACGGGGACTGGGAAGCCGCGCAGAAACTGTCTTCTCAGATAAGCTCTGGCACCCCTGAGCTGCTCGCCATCAAAACTGAAATAGATCGTAAGCTCAATGAAGCCCACGAATTCAGTGAGTTACTAAACTTTTTCCGAAAAAAATGAAATTTTTCCCTCTTAGGGGTTGGTAGTGCACTGCACTGACTGATTCTGATCACCGGGCTTAAAGCCCGCTTTGATCAACCCAATCGTCTTGAGGAAAAAATTATGAAGGTCAAATTTGTCGGTGCAATTGATGGTGTAACTGGCTCCTGTTCCTGGCTCAAGCATGAAGCGTCAAACACCCAGTTACTGGTGGACTGCGGAATGCATCAAGGCACCCACGACACCCAATTCAAAAATCATGAACAATTTCCTTTCCGCCCTGCCGAGATTAAGTACGTCCTGCTGACGCATGCCCACATTGATCACTGTGGCCTGCTGCCTCGCTTGGTCAAAGAGGGTTTCCGTGGCCACGTGTATTGCACTTCAGCGACGCGAGATGTGGCAAAGCTCCTTCTCGCAGATTCAGCCCGGCAGCAGAACAACGACTACAAACAACACCACGTTTATCAAATTAAGTGGCATGCCATAGACCAGGACGACTTTTCGTGGAGAAAGATGCTGCGACTGGCCGATGGGCTCAGTGTCAATTTCATGCGCAGCAGTCACGTACTTGGTGCCGCGATGGTTTCTGTCGCATGGCAGACAAGCGAAACAGATGGGAGCGGCAAACCCCTCTTGAAAAGCATATGTTTCAGCGGGGACATTGGGTGTCAGGATAAAACTAATTGCTACCTTCCCCTGATGAAGGATGGCTTCGAACCCTTCCCGAACGCCGATTACTTGGTTGTCGAGTCAACATATGGCGCAACCGTGCGGAATCCAGAGCACAAAGTTGCTCAGAATAGATTAGCTGCTCTGTCGGATGCTGTAGAACGAACAGTTTTCGACAAAGGTGGGAAAATCTTTATTCCAAGCTTTTCGTTTCACCGGGCTCAGGAAATTATCACGGACTTCATCTGGCTGGCTGAGGAAGAGGCTTCCGAAATTGAACCTATGTTTCACGAGCGCCGCCCACTTAAAGTGGCGCTCCACAGTGCTCTGGCTACAAAGCTCTGCAAAGTCTTCGGGAAATATTTAAGTGCCCGTATTTCATCCGGAAAATACCAGTATTTGAATAATGAGCTTCCTGAACGGATCGGCATGAGTGGCGACCAACTCGCCAAAGTTTTCACCGAACTAGGAGCGGGCCGTAAGGTCGCCCTGCCCGGCCTCGAGGTAGAGCCGGTTTCCGGGGGTTCACAAGACGGTGATAGGGCGAGCGATTGGGCCGATGTCATCATTGCAAGTGCAGGAATGTGTGACCATGGTCCAGCCAAAAATCACCTGGAGGAACTTGGGAAGGATTCCAAAAACACTCTGATCACCACAGGTTTCCTGTCAGCAGGCTCAGCGGGTAAAAGATTTATTTCTAAAGCGCTGGATCCTACGAGTGGACATACCGGAGCCGAAGTCGTTGAGATGTCTCATTACTACTCGGCACATGGGGATCAAACAAAACTGCTTGATCACATCTTCAATCTTGAGGGCTACACCGCATCAATGAAAGAGACGGTTGTTTTCATCAATCACGGAGAAGATAACGGCAAATCGACCTTCAAGGAAGCCATCGCGAATCGAGCCCGCGAAATTAAGCCAAACGATCGCCGGATCTCTGAAATTCAGTTAGCCAATGGGCAATGGTTTAACCTGGATACCGGACGCTATGAGGACGGCCCGAGACCGGAAGAGGAGCTTAAGAAAGCAATGCTCGAAAAGGGCCTCAGTGCAGATGACGTGAAGAAGTTGATCGAGCATGTCTCATAGACTTCTGCGCTAATCTATCTTGGAGCACCGTGAAGCATAGCTGCGCGGTGCAAATCTCCACTCAGCGATTGGGATTGCGAGCGATCACGTACAGAGACAGGGAATATCAGAGAAGGCTTTGAGGCGTTATCTTCACGAAATCTTTCATCTCTCCTTAGCTCAGTGGGTTACCGATGGGAAATGTGCTCATCCTTGAGCGAAGCCGCCCACGGGGCGGTATATAATACAAGTCGAAATCGAAGCAAAACTGCCTTCAAGATCGGACCTGGTCTTTCAAAGCCGCCCACAGGGCGGTTTACGGTACAAGTCGAAATCAAAGCAAAAGTGGCTTCAAGATCGGACTCGGTCTTTCAAAGCCGCCCATAGGGCGGTGAACAAAGGTTGAAGCATCACGCCTACCTCAACCTTATCCACTATTATAGCGAGCCAAACCATAAAGTCAATAACTTTTTGAATTAATTGACTTTTTGGCAACCTTTTCAGGTTGACAGCGACATTCAACAGAAAGAATCTCGCACTCCTCCCTTGAGACGGCAAACCTCCTCATGCATCAGATCACCACAACTCAGTCAACTTCAGCTGGCCATCAGGGAGTAAAGGTTTCTTCTTCATCAACCTTCCATTCAACAACCACAGGCGAAAGCCACTTGAACGAAAATTTTCGTTCGCCATCCTGTGGGCCCGACCAATAGCCATGCCAATGCGCATGTCGAAAGTGCGGCCGTAAATTGCCTCCCCCAGCTCTCTTGGCGCGTTCCCGGCGAAGATTATCGCCAGTGTTGCAACCCACGGACCAAATTCGCGGTTTTTCAGGTGGAAAGAGTCGCCACCCCTTTTGGGTGCGCTTGGGTTGAGGCAGACACACTCCTCTATCGGGAGAATTTCTGTCTTTAAGTTCGGGCTCATCACTGCAAAGATATAAGACCATCGATAAAAGAGGTTGGATGGCTAACGTGCAGGTACGAATAAACTCCGCCCTACCCCTACTGAACATCAACCCCATCTGTATGGCCTCTTTTTCCGCCTCGCGGGCCCAACGCAACATGGTTTCATGGATCGTCCAAGGCCCGATGTGGAGTATCTGGGGTATCAGCCCTTTTTCAGTATCCAGAAGAAATCGAAGTTCGGGGCGAGCATCGTTAATATCGTGCTCGACATGGGCCCAGAATCCGTAGAGGGTAGCCCCGCACCATTCTTGCCGGGGAGTCTCCACGTAAACACACCATTCAGGTAGTCGCAGTAAGAAATCTGTCGGAATCTTGCCGTCCAGGCGTGTATCTGTAAGAGCTTTCGTTATGTCTTCATCAAAGCGATAAATACCCTGGGTATAGCGCCATGTTCCAATCGCTGCGAGCCTTGCCGCATCGGAGGCTGCTTGAACCATTTTATAGCTACCAAACTCCGCGCCTTCTGAAGCAATTGCAACCCAGGCAGCCATCGGTAGAAAACACCAGGTTGGCCAATCCGGAAGATCGCTGCCTTTTACTTGACGAAAGGTATCGACGTTACGCCAGATCTTCGGGAACTGCCTTGAGGTTTGATTGAGATGAGCAAGGGGGCGCGAAATCATTGGCCAACCCTCCGAACCATTGAATCAGCAGGCGATTCTATGGAAGTGCGAAAGCCAATAGGTTGGTGCATTATCACCGATTCATTTGATGGGGAACTGCAAGTACTGCGATCATTTCTTGTGTTAGATTTTGGGTAAGATTTC
>Ga0207901_1000405_pt1 | contig 12242 bp, 12 predicted proteins | sample LinPmetageLP46_FD_184057 | JGI IMG/M metagenome (GOLD analysis project Ga0207901, IMG submission 184057) | Marine viral communities from the Pacific Ocean - LP-46 (SPAdes) | ecosystem: Environmental > Aquatic > Marine > Oceanic | place: Pacific Ocean | collected 2011-06-12
TCCTGCTCGAGGGCAGCGCCGATATCAGTTTTGCCGACGGCAGCAGCTTTCCGGCCAAGGATGCGATGCTGCAGGGGCCTTCGACCGGATCCATGCATTTTGATGTGACCGGGCCGTTCCGGATGTTCGGTGTCGGCATATTGCCGTGCGGCTGGGCCATTTCCACCAGGAAATCCGCTGCAGACTATACCGATCGTGCTGTCAATGCGGCCGAGGTGTTTACGAGCGAAATCGACAAGAATCTCGAATATCTGCGGGGTTGCCAGAGTGCCGAGGAGATGGTGGACTGGGCGGACCAGATCTATCGCTCGCTGAAGCCGCGTCTGAAGCCGGAGATCGCGGCCTTCGCCAAAATGGTCGACGAATGGCTGTCATCAGAGCCGTCGCCGCCGGTCGGCCTGCTGATGGAGCGGTCAAAACAGAGTTCCCGCCAGGTGCTGCGGATGGTGAACAAGCTCTATGGCATGCCGCCGAAATATCTGGCGCGCAAATATCGCGCGCTGCGCGCTGCGCGGGCCTATGCCGAGCATAATGAGGAAGAGCTGCTCGAGCTGGTCGATGCCTTTTACGACCAGTCGCACATGATCCGGGAAGTGAAGTTTTTTGCCGGGGTCACGCCAACCCAGCTGCGGGTGGGCGAGGGCGAGACGGCGCGGCTGATCGACCAGCGCGCTGACCTGAAGGGCCAGATTCCGCCGCTGATTTCCGATACCTGACTGGAAGAACTGGAAGCATGTTTGCCGTTTTTTCCGGCGGCTACCGGCTGCGCCGGACTTGCAATGTTGGATAAATGAGACTAAATCAGTCTTGTTTAAGATTTCAAGCCAAGCGATTCGAGGAATATGCGTCTTTCCAACCTAGCCGACTATGCCGTTGTGCTGATGTCCGCCGCTGCGCGCCATTGCGGCGCTGCGCGTCTGGCGGAAGGAAGGCTTAACGCCACGAAGCTGGCGCAGGAAACGGGCGTGCCGCTGCCGACGGCGAAGAAACTGGTCAGCCGGCTGACCGCGGCGGGCCTGTTCGAATCGACGCGCGGCATTGGCGGCGGCATCCGGCTGGCGCGGCCGCCGGCATCGATCAGCCTTGCCGATATTGTCGAGGCGGTCGAAGGGCCGCTGGCGATCACCAGCTGTACGATCAACGGCAATCATGATTGCGCGCTGGAAAGCGGCTGCACCGTCAAGCCGCATTGGGGCGTGGTCAACCGGACGATACGGCAGGCGCTGGATGATGTCAGTTTGGCTAGCTTGTCGGATTTGCCTTCAACACATATGGGTCACCGTTCGCCTCGCATGCAGGCGAGAGATGGTGGCGACGGGCGGAGTGTCGCGAGCGCGCTCGACACCAACGGAATAATGGCGGGATAATGCTATGAGTGAATCAGTGAAAACATCCGACTATGATGCAGAGCGCAAGGAAATGAATGCCGAGGCGCAGCAGGCGGTCGACAAGGCGTCGACCTACGAGTTCGGCTGGTCGTCGGATATCGAGCAGGATTTCGCGCCCAAGGGCCTGAGCGAGGACACGGTGCGCTTCATTTCCGACAAGAAGGGCGAGCCCGAGTGGATGCTGGAATGGCGCCTGAAGGCCTATCGCCAGTGGGAAAAGATGGAAGCGCCGGACTGGGCCAAGCTCGACATCCCGATGATCGACTATCAGGACGCTTATTATTATGCCGAGCCCAAGCCCAGGGAAAAGCTGGGTTCGCTCGACGAAGTCGATCCGGAAATCCTGCGCGTTTACGAAAAACTGGGTATCCCGATCGAGGAGCAGAAGGTGCTCGCGGGCGTCGAAGGCGCGCGCAAGGTTGCGGTCGATGCGGTGTTCGACAGTGTCAGCGTTGCCACCACTTTCCGCAAGGAACTGGAGGATGCGGGTGTCATTTTCCGGTCGATTTCGGAAGCCATCAAGCAATATCCTGACCTGGTTCGGCAATATCTGGGCAAGGTCGTGCCGATGCATGACAATTATTTCGCCACGCTCAACTGCGCCGTGTTCAGCGACGGCACCTTTGTCTATATCCCCAAGGGCGTGAAATGCCCGATGGAGCTGAGCACCTATTTCCGGATCAACGCGGAAAATACTGGCCAGTTCGAACGCACCCTGATCATTGCCGAGGAAGGGTCCTATGTGTCCTATCTCGAAGGCTGCACCGCGCCGATGCGCGACGAGAACCAGCTGCACGCCGCGGTGGTCGAACTGATCGCGCTGGACGATGCCGAGATCAAATATTCGACCGTCCAGAACTGGTATCCCGGCGACGAGAACGGCAAGGGCGGCATCTATAATTTCGTCACCAAGCGCGGCCTGTGCCAGGGCAGGAACAGCAAGATCAGCTGGACCCAAGTCGAGACCGGCAGCGCGGTGACCTGGAAATATCCGAGCTGCGTGCTGAACGGCGAGGGCAGCGTGGGCGAATTTTATTCGGTGGCGCTGACCAACAATTACCAGCAGGCCGATACCGGCACGAAGATGATCCACAACGGCAAGAACACCCGTTCGACGATCATCTCCAAGGGGATCAGCGCCGGCCACAGCGACAATACCTATCGCGGGCTGGTGCGGGTCGGGCCGAATGCGGAAAATGTCCGCAATTTTACCCAGTGTGATTCATTATTGCTCGGCGACCAGTCGGGCGCGCATACCGTGCCCTATATCGAGGTCCGCAACCCGACTGCGACGATCGAGCATGAAGCGACGACCAGCAAGATCAGCGACGACCAGATGTTCTATGCCCAGCAGCGGGGCCTTGACGAGGAAGCGGCAGTGAGCCTGATCGTCAACGGCTTTGCCAAGGAAGTGCTCAAGGAGCTGCCGATGGAATTTGCGGTCGAGGCGCAGAAATTGCTGGCGATTTCGCTGGAAGGATCGGTCGGGTGATGATGCCTGCGTCTTCCTCTCGTCATTGCGAGCGCAGCGAAGCAATCCAGGGCGGCGCGCGCCCTCTCTGGATTGCCACGTCGCCTGCGGCTGCTCGCAATGACGGGATTGGCCAGCTTGGCGGCTTCGCGTAAGTCAAATTTTTGCGCACAAAGACACGAAGACACGAACGGACAATCAAAGAATTTGTAATTGAAAAGAAACATGATGCTGAAAATTGAAAATCTCCACGCCACAGTTGGCGATACAGAAATCCTCAAGGGGCTTTCGCTCACCATCAACGCGGGCGAGATCCATGCGATCATGGGGCCCAATGGGGCGGGCAAGTCGACGCTGGCTTATGCGCTGGGCGGCCGGCCCGGCTATGACGTGACTGCGGGGTCGGTGAGCTTTACGCCTGGTGCCGTTAGTGGTGAGCTTGTCGAACCACGCCTCTCGGACGAGAAGCGCCCTTCGACAAGCTCAGGGCTAACGGATGGGGAGTTGAATCTCCTTGAACTCGATCCGCACGAACGGGCCGCAGCCGGTATCTTTCTCGGCTTCCAATATCCGGTCGAAATCCCCGGTGTCTCCAACCTGCAATTCCTGCGCGAAAGCCTGAATGCGCAGCGCAAGGCGCGCGGCGAGGAAGCGCTCAATGGCGCGGAATTTATCAAGCTGGCCAAGGAAAAGGCGGCGCTGCTGAAGATGGACATGGATATGCTCAAGCGGGCGGTCAATGTCGGATTTTCCGGCGGCGAGAAGAAGCGCAACGAGATGGTGCAGATGGGGATTCTCGATCCCAGGCTGGCGATCCTCGACGAGACCGACAGCGGCCTCGATATCGACGCACTGCGTACCGTGGGTTCGGGCATCAACAGCATCATGCGCAAGCCCGACAAGGCGGTGCTGCTGATCACCCACTATCAGCGCCTGCTGGAAGAGGTGAAGCCCGATTTTGTCCATGTGCTGGCCAATGGCCGGATCGTCAAGACCGGTGGGCCGGAACTGGCGCTGCAGCTGGAGAATGAAGGCTATGAAGCGATAGCGGAGGCGGCGTGATGTTGTGCGGTAACTCTTTCCTCCCCGTGTCCGCAGGACATGGGGAGGTGGCGCGCCGCAGGTGTGACGGAGGGGCCTTGCGCGCATTACCCCCCCACCATGCTGCGCATGGTCCCCCGCCCCATCGCTGCGCGACAGGGAGGATGTCATGAACGCACCGCTTCCCACCCGCCGCGACGAGGCCTGGCGCTATGCCGATCTGAAGGCGCTGGCGACCGTCTGGTCGAAACTGGACGGACCCGAGCAGATCCATGTGCCGGCCGGTGAAAGCCAGTCGCGGCAGATCGCCGAACTGCCGGTGGTCGACGGCATCGGCGTGATCGATCTCGATGTCACCATCGGTGACAACGCGACCTTCACGCTGCATCTGCTGGCGCACAATGCCGATTATGGCCGGATTCACGTCAGGGCGACGCTCGGCAACGGTTCGCATTTTGAACTGGGCGGCGCTATTCTCGGCTCTGGTCAGCAGACGCTGGAAATCGTCACCGAAACCATCCACGCCGAACCCAATGCGACCTCCAACCAGGTGGTGCGCTCGGTGCTGGCCGACAAGGCGACGGGCAGTTTCCTCGGCCGGATCAACGTCGCGCGCCATGCTCAGAAAACCGATGCGGCGCAGTCGGTCAAGGCGATGCTGCTCGACCGCGGCGCGACCGCCAATGCCAAGCCGGAACTTGAAATTTTCGCCGATGACGTGAAATGCGCCCATGGCGCGACCGTCGGCGAGCTGGACAGGCAGGCCCTGTTCTACATGGCCTCGCGCGGGCTGGATCCGGCGACAGCGAAGAAGCTGATGCTGCAGGCGTTTATTGCCGATGCCTTTGTGTCGGTTGGTGATGATGCGGTGCGGGAAGGGCTTGAGAGCAAGGCGCTTGAGGTGATGGAGGGGTTGTCGTGAGCCAGTTCACCGACCCGGATACCGTTCGTGCTGAGCCTGTCGAAGCACCCGAGCGGCCGCAAGCTGTCCTTCGACAAGCTCAGGACGAACGGGGTCTTTTGTCTCACCGTGCCGACTTCCCCGGCATCCCGGCCGACTGGCACTATCTCGACTCCGCCGCCACCGCGCAGAAGCCGAAGGCCGTGCTTGATGCGATCGCTCGCGCCTATGGCCCGGACTATGCCACCGTGCACCGCGGCGTCTACGCACGCTCGGCCAATATGACGATCGCCTATGAAGCGGCGCGCAAGCGGGTCGCCGGGTTCCTCAACGCGGCGAGCGAGAATGAAATCGTCTTTACCAGCGGCGCGACCGACAGCATCAATCTGGTCGCCGAAAGCTGGGGCAATAAATTTGTCGCCAAGGGCGACCGCATCATGCTGTCGCAGCTGGAACATCATTCGAATATCGTGCCGTGGCAGATGCTGGCCGAGCGGGTCGGGGCTGATATCGATGTCGCGCCGCTGACCGCGGACGGCCAGATCGATCTCGACTGGATCGAGGAACATCTGACCGAACGACACAAGCTGGTCGCGCTGGCGCATGTGTCCAATGTGCTGGGTTCGCTGCTTGACGCCAAGCGGGCAGCGGCCATCGCGCACAAGGTCGGGGCGAAGCTGCTGCTCGACGGCTGCCAGGCGGCCCCGCGGCTGCCGGTTGATGTGCAGGATCTGGGCTGCGATTTCTATGTTTTCTCGGGCCACAAGATTTACGGGCCGACCGGCGTTGGCGCGCTGTGGGCACCTTCTGCCACGCTTGAATCCATGCCACCCTGGAAGGGCGGCGGATCGATGATCGATCGCGTGTCCTTCGACGGCACGACCTATGCGCCGCCTCCGGGCCGCTTTGAAGCGGGGACGCCGCATATTGCCGGTGTCGTCGGGCTGGATGCCGCGATCCGATATGCCGAGGGAATCGGCATGGGCGTGATCTCGGAGCATGAAAATGCCACTTTGGCAAAGGCGCGTGAGGCCCTGTCCGGGATCAACTCGGTGCGGGTGTTCGGGCCCGACAAGAGCATGGGCATATTGAGTTTCGCGGTCGGCGACGTGCATCCGCATGATGTCGCCACCATATTGGATGAATGCGGCGTGGCAATTCGCGCCGGGCATCATTGCGCCCAGCCGCTGATGGACTATCTCGGCGTGCCGGCGACGGCGCGGGCGAGTTTCGGGATTTACAGCGATGACAGCGATGTCGCCGCTCTGGTGGACGGCATCGAGCGCGTCAGAAAGATTTTCGGATAAGGTGACGATATGAACGAAGAACGGAAGATATTGGTGGAAGAAGTCGACAGCGTCGAGAAGCCGAAACTGGCGAAGGTCGAGGATGCGGTGGACGACAGTCCGGCAGACAAGCCTGCGCCGGTGATGGCGCCTTCGCCCTATGAGGCGGAAAGCGATTCGGCCAAGCTCAGCCGCAAGAAGGATTATCTGGAGGGCTTCCTGGCGCAGAAGCCGGCGGAGACCGCGGCCGGCGAAGCGGGCGGCGATGTCTATGAGGCGGTGATTGATACGCTGAAGTCCATCTTCGACCCGGAAATTCCGGTGAATATCTATGATCTCGGCCTGATCTACGGCGTCGAGATCACCTCCGACAATCACGCGATTGTCACCATGACGCTGACCACGCCGCACTGCCCGGTCGCCGAATCGATGCCCGGCGAGATCGAGCTGCAGGTCGGCAGCGTCCCCGGCGTCGGCCATGCCGAGGTCAATCTTGTCTGGGACCCGCCGTGGGATCCCGGCAAGATGAGCGACGAGGCGAAGCTGGAACTGGGGATGCTTTGATAGATTCCCCTCCCGCTTGCGGGAGGGGCAGGGGTGGGCCCGGAAGCGCCGACAATCCCACCCCCGACCCCTCCCGTAAACGGGAGGGGAGAAGGAGAATGAAATGACCGACACAAAGACCAAGACCCGCGAAATTCCGGCAGCGATCCAGCTGACCCCGGCGGCGGAGCAGCGCATTGCCGACCTGATGGCGAAAGCGCCGGCCGACGCGATCGGCGTCAAGCTGTCGACCCCGCGGCGCGGCTGCTCGGGCCTCGCCTATTCGGTCGACTATGTGACCGAGGAAGTCGCGTTCGACGAGAAGATCGTCACGCCCGGCGGCCTGTTCTATGTCGACGGCGGTAGCGTGCTCTATCTGATCGGCAGCACGATGGACTGGGTGGAGGATGATTTTACCGCCGGCTTTGTGTTTGAAAATCCCAATGCCAAGGGCGCCTGCGGCTGTGGGGAGAGTTTTACGGTCTAGGACCGGCTGCTTGCCAGTTCAGAATATGGTCTCGCCCGGATAGTCGGCGTAAAAGTCATTGTCACAGGGAAAATTGGTGAAGGACATGCCGATCGTATGGTCGAGCGCCTCGACATGGTGCCACCAGCCGACCGGCAGGAAGATCGCCTCGCCGGGGCCGATCTCGCATTCCCAGATTTGCGGCGCGCCATTCTCCTGAGAGGCGATTTCGTCGCTTGAGGCCCACTCGCTGAAGCAATGGATATGGTTGCGCATATGGGCGGTGTCATAGGCGGCGACCATTTTGACGCGCTTGCGGCCGGAAATCTGCAGCAGCAGATTGTTGGTCAGGTCATGGTGGAAGGGGGTGATCGTGCCCCTTGGCCCGATCCATAAAAAGCCGTCCTGCCCGCCGCTCGACTTGAGCAGCGATATGTCACCGACATCCTGCCACAGCGGCGCCAGCGCCCGCTTGTTGACCGTGTCATTATAGGCGGTCATGTAGAAATCATTGCTGCTTTCGGTCTGACGCAGGGCCTGGATAAAGTCGCTGAAGGGGATATGGCGCTTGTGGCGATCCTTGGCCAGTTCGTAATCGCCGGCCGACAGCCGCTGGCCCTGCAGCTCGACCACGGCGTTGCCGATCTTTTCCGCCAGATAGTCGAAATTCCAGCGTTCCATCGCTGGCCAGTGATCGACCAGACCGGTCAGCTTGACCGGCCGGTTGCGGTGATGGAAGTCGCGAAAGAAAATCTCCGGCTCGATCCTGTCGACCACCGGAACAGTCCGGTCACCGCTCGCTTCGACCGCATGCAGCCGGCGATAGATAGCCAGCGTCCAGTCCCGCTTGCCGACCCGGTTGCTGACCCGCCTGGCGGCGCTGAACAGCGGATCCTTGATCGCTCGCCCGGCTTCATAATGGGCCGCTGTCTCGCTGTAGCCGGCGGCGATAAAGCGCGGCGCGAGTTCGCTGACCGGGCATCCGTCGAGGATCGCCCGGGCGAGGATGTCGCGCTTGTCGGGGCGGTTTTTCGGGTTGGATTTCGCCGTCATAAAAATGACATAGCGGGGGTGGATTGCAGAAAGATGACAGGGGGGTGGGGACTGGTTGCGGGGTCCGGGACCCGATGCTAGGCCCGATCTGCAGCAGTTGGACCGGTGGATGATAAAAAAACCCCGGCGATCAGACACCGGGGTTTCCTAATTTTGTCATCCTGAACCTGTTTGGCCTTGGCGGCCTTCGGCTCAGGATCCATTTCTCGGTCCGCGCCTACCTCTCGGTGGATGCTGAAACACGTTCAGCATGACGAATTGGCAGGGGTTGCGCTGGCCTCAGAGCTTCTCGGTCAACTCCGGCACCGCATTGAACAGATCCGCAACCAGTCCGATATCCGCGACCTGGAAAATCGGTGCGTCTTCGTCCTTGTTGATGGCGACGATGATCTTGCTGTCCTTCATGCCGGCGAGATGCTGGATCGCGCCGGAGATGCCGATGGCGATATAGACTTCCGGGGCGACGATCTTGCCGGTCTGGCCGACCTGATAGTCGTTGGGGACATAGCCCGCATCGACCGCAGCGCGGCTGGCGCCGATGCCGGCGCCGAGCTTGTCGGCGAGCGCGGTGATGACTTCCTCGAACTTCTCGGCTGAACCAAGGGCGCGGCCGCCGGAGACGATGATCTTGGCGCTGGTCAGTTCGGGGCGTTCGGACTTGGCGATTTCTTCGCTGACAAAGGTCGACAGGCCGGATTCGCCGGCGCCGGTGACGCCCTTGATCGAGGCCGAGCCGCCTTCGGTAGCCGCCTTGTCAAAGGCGGTGCCGCGGACGGTGATGACCTTCTTGGCATCCGATGATGTGACGGTGGCGATCGCGTTGCCGGCGTAGATCGGCCGAGTGAACGTATCTTCGCTTTCGACCGAGAGAATGTCGCTGATCTGCATCACGTCGAGCAGGGCTGCGACGCGCGGGGCGATATTCTTGCCGGTGGTGGTGGCGGGCGCGAGGAAGGCGTCGTGCGATTCCATCAGGCTGGCGATCAGCGGCGCGGCATTTTCCGCAAGCTGATGTTCCAGGGCGGCATCGTCGGCGACATGGACGGTCGAGACGCCGGCGACCTTGGCGACCTGTTCGCCCACGGCGGCGCAGCCGGAGCCGAGCACCAGAGCGTGGACTTCGCCGAGCTGCGAGGCAGCGGTGACCACGGCCAGGGTGGCGTCCTTCATGGTCTTGTTGTCATGTTCGACTAAAACTAGAGTTTTCATTTTCGGAACTCCTTCAAATCTTTCTAAACCCGTTCGTGCTGAGCCTGTCGAAGCACCGTTCGCGAAAACTGCCCTTCGACAAGCTCAGGGCGAACGGAGCTGCTGGGCTTACGGTTCTAAATGGCGCCCACGGCCTTGAGCTTCGCGACCAGCGCATCGACATCCTCGACCTTTTCACCGGCCTGGCGGACGGGGGGTTCGGAGACATTGGTGGTGGTCAGGCGCTTGGCGATGTCGACGCCGTAATCGGCCGGGGTCTTTTCATCCATCGGCTTTTTCTTCGCCTTCATGATGTTCGGCAGCGAGGCATAGCGCGGTTCGTTGAGACGCAGGTCGGTGGTGACCACGGCGGGCAGGTTCAGCTTGACCGTCTGCAGGCCGCCATCGATTTCGCGCTTGACGGTGATAGAGTCGCTGTCGAGCTCGACGGTATTGGCGAAGGTGCCCTGACCCCAGCCGAGCAAGGCGGCGAGCATCTGGCCGGTCTGGTTGGAATCGTCATCGATCGCCTGCTTGCCGGTGATCACCAGCTGCGGCTGTTCTTCCTCGACGATCTTGGCGAGAATCTTGGCGACGGCGAGCGGTTCGACTTCTTCGTCGGTGACCACCAGGATCGCGCGGTCTGCGCCCATGGCGAGAGCGGTGCGCAGGGTTTCCTGGGCCTTTTGCGGGCCAACCGAAACGGCGATGATTTCTTCCGCCTTGCCGGCCTCTTTCAGGCGGATCGCTTCCTCGACGGAAATTTCGTCGAACGGGTTCATCGACATTTTGACATTGGCGAGATCGACGCCGCTGCCGTCGGACTTGACCCGCGGTTTCACGTTATAATCTATCACCCGTTTTACGGGTACCAGGATTTTCATTGCTGTTTCCTTCTTTTCTTTTCTCAAGCCTCTTAGCTTACGTTCACGTAAACGTCAAGTTTGCGCTGCAGCGCAGCAATTTCATGCCCCGCGGACACTCCGTGTCTTCAGCTGTCGAAGGACCACGGAGCGCGCAAGTTCGCACTGAGACAAGCTCAGCACGAATGATATTTGATTGCCCGCCTGGTCAAGCCGCCGCTTTGACCTGAGCGACAATCTTTTTCGCGGCATCGCCGAGATCGTCAGCCGAGACGATCGGCAGTCCGCTATTGGCCAGGATTTCCTTGCCCTTCTCGACATTGGTGCCTTCGAGACGGACCACCAGCGGGACCGACAGGTCGACTTCCTTGGCCGCGGCGACAATGCCCTCGGCGATGATGTCGCATTTCATGATGCCACCGAAGATATTGACGAGAATGCCTTCGACCGCCGGATCGGCGAGAATGATCTTGAACGCCGCGGTGACCTTTTCCTTGGTCGCGCCGCCGCCCACGTCGAGGAAGTTGGCCGGGAAGGCACCGTTGAGCTTGATGATGTCCATCGTCGCCATCGCCAGGCCGGCGCCATTGACCATGCAGCCGATATTGCCGTCGAGCTTGATATAGGCGAGATCGGACTTGCTGGCTTCGACTTCGGCAGGATCTTCCTCGGTCTCGTCGCGCAGTGCGGCCAGATCGGGGTGGCGCATCAGCGCGTTGCCGTCGAAGCTCATCTTTGTGTCGAGCACGACCAGCTGCTGATCCTCGGTCACCACCAGCGGGTTGATCTCGACCATTTCGCAGTCCATCGCCATGAACGCGTCATAGAGCTGCTTGCCGAGCTTCTGGGCCTGCTTGTTGAGGTCGCCCTCCAGTTTGAGCGCGAAAGCGATCGAGCGGCCATGGTGCGGCATGAAGCCCTGGGCCGGATCGATGGTGATCGTGCGGATTTTTTCCGGTGTGCTGTGCGCGACTTCCTCGATATCCATGCCGCCTTCGGTGGAGACCACCAGCGCCACGCGGCCACTGGCCCGGTCGACCAGCATCGACAGATAAAATTCCTTCTCGATATCAACGCCGTCGGTCACGTAGAGCCGGTTGACTTCCTTGCCGGCATCGCCGGTCTGGATGGTGACGAGGGTATTGCCCAGCATTTCCTCGGCATTGCTGCGCACCTCGTCGATCGACTTTGCCAGCCGGACGCCACCCTTCGCATCGGGGCCCAGTTCCTTGAACTTGCCCTTGCCGCGACCGCCCGCGTGAATCTGCGCCTTGACCACATAAAGCGGTCCGGGAAGCTTCTCGGCTGCGGCAACCGCTTCTTCAACGGTGAGCGCGGCATGGCCGACGGGAACGGGGAGACCGTATTTGGCAAGCAGTTCCTTGCCCTGATATTCGTGAATGTTCATGGAAAGATGTGAAGCCTTTCATCGAGCTTGAAAAAATAACATGGTAGACGCGAGTCTTGCGTGCCGCTTAAGCACAGATGTCGGGCCATTTCCACCCTGATTCAAGATAATTGTCTGTCGGTCCGGTTGCTGCTTCCGAAACGGTTACAGCGGAAACCGGTCCGAGCGGATCGGCGACGACGACAGGGCTTACCTGACGGCGCAGACAATGCCGGAAGAGGTCACCACGCCGATGATTTCCGGATCCTGCAGGGCGCGGGTCTGTCTGACAAATTCGTTGATCGTGACGTCGCCGGCCTTGCGCTTTTTGAGCTTGCCAAGACCGTTCAGCTTGTCGAGCTGCCCCAGCGACAGGCGATCCACCATCCGGTCGGCCATGCAGGCCGAAATCGGCGCGGACAGCCCGGCGCTCATCAGGCCGTTGCGCACGCGTGTTTCCGGTGTGGCACAGGCGGAGAGAAGCGCGCATCCTGCAAAGATCAGGGCGATGGTTTTGCCGCGGGTCAGGATTTCAGTCGCTCCAGCACATTCTCGTTGGTGATCCGACGATAGCGCGCCATCACCAGGCTGAACAGCCCAAACAGCAGCAGCCCTATGGCCACCGCTATATAGAGCCAGTTGGTGGAGCGCAGGC
>Ga0207901_1000406_pt1 | contig 12231 bp, 14 predicted proteins | sample LinPmetageLP46_FD_184057 | JGI IMG/M metagenome (GOLD analysis project Ga0207901, IMG submission 184057) | Marine viral communities from the Pacific Ocean - LP-46 (SPAdes) | ecosystem: Environmental > Aquatic > Marine > Oceanic | place: Pacific Ocean | collected 2011-06-12
GTGTAACAGGTAAGCCGCCAGAACAACCCCGCCAAGCTCGGCGCAGATACGGGCTATATAGGGGTCTGGAAGCTCCATTTCGTTTATCAAAATTCATTTTGATCAGATATACTGTAATCCTGCATGTATTTTAAACGGACATTGTACCAATACCCCACTGCTATGACTGCAATTACCAAAACTTGGGCGATAAGAGACTGAACCGCAGGGAAAATTCCCAACATGGCAATTTGCGGAAAATCAGGAAGCGGGGTCACGCTCATCAGGCCAGCCTCCTGCAACGCCGCAATTCCCTTGCCGGTGAGAATCACAGTAAGAACGATCATCAACGCTGAGCTATAAGCGAAGAACCTACCTATCGGTAGCTTCCGGCTGTATCGTAACATGGCCCAGGCAATGACCGAGAGCAAAAGTATCGCGGCTCCCGACCCAGCTAGAATGGTCATACCATTGTCCGCAGTCCAGAGCGCGGCAAAAAACAGGATGGTCTCAAAGACTTCGCGGTAAACGACAATAAAAGCCAGGCCAAAGAGAAACCATGCCGACCCTCGCGACAATGCTTTGCTCATTGTTTCACGGATATAGCGTTGCCATTCATCGGCGCGCGACTTGCCGTGCATCCACAAACCAACAAAAAGCAGGATGACTGCCGCAAATAGCGAACCAAAACCCTCAGTCAGTTCACGGCTCGCGCCACTGATACCTATGAGATAGGTGGCAGCGAACCATGTAATACCGCCCGCTAGAAGCGCCGTAATCCAGCCTCCATGCACATAAGGCATGACTTCGGGTCGCTCGGCCTTGCGCAGAAACGCAATCATAGCCACCACAATCAGCAGCGCCTCCAGCCCTTCGCGAAGCAATATTGTAAAGGCTCCAACAAAAGCGGATGCTTGGCTGGCCTGATCGGCGTCTAGGGCGGCCTCTGCCTCTAAAAACAGCCCATCAAGAGCGCTGATCCGGCTCTCCACCTCCGCTACGGGAAGGCTGTCACCGATAGCAGCGCGGACATGGGCCATCGCGCGTTCAATGGCTTTTAGCAAAGACGGATCGCGAGCGGCCAGACCAGGCTCAAGGGGTTCAAAGCCGTCAAGATACGCAGATAATGCCAGACTTTCTGCTTCGTCTTTTCTGCCTGCCTGATAAGCCGCCAGACTTTCCTTTAGTTTGGTCCGGGATAGCGCCAGCGAGCCGGTGGATGTAGCAGTAGCACCAATGACTTCTGGATTCGTCCGCAGGAATGCCATCACCGCGTCTGCTTTTTCTGTTCCGATCTGCTTTCCAAGATTGGCTGGCGTCATGCTTACCAGAGCTGCGAGATCGGGAAACAGAGCGCGAACTGACGCATCCTTCTTCCAGAGCTCTTGCCCCTTGGATGTCTCCTTGAACGCAAAGCTGCCCGCATATGCGGCCATATCCCAACGGTCCTCGGCAGGTAAGCCAGCAAAACTCTGCATCGCTGTCCCATCAAGCCCCTGACCAATAACCTGATAAAGTGCGAACAGGCTGCGTTCTCTTGCTCGCTCTGCATCGGTAAATGCTATTGGAGCGGGGTCGAGCTGCCCTGCATCCGGCCCTTGTCCATTTCCGGACATGCCGTGGCAACTGGCACAATTTTGAGCATATAGCTGTTTGCCGTTTTGCACATTCGGTGCAGTTTTGGGGGCAAGTGGAACAGGATAGCTGCGGAGCAACTCGGTTGCCAGCAAACGTGCTTGCCGCGCCACCAATTCTGGAGATACTTTGTTGTCAATGGCTGTATTGAGCTCGTTACTTTTTACAATCAGCGCGGCATGGCTCGGTTTTGGTGGCAGTTTCGCCAATCCGTCAACAACCGTTCCCGAAAACTCCTCCATCTCGGAATATTCTGCTTCGTTTATCACTTTACCTTTAGCGACTGCGCCGGGATAATCGACCGCAATATAATCCAGCAATCGCCACAGCGTTTCAACTTCAGCCTTCTTCGTCTGCGCGGCGATCGGTGAGCAAATGGCGACCAAAGCCAGAACGGATAAAAGGGTAGAATATATTCTGGCACATTGGCGCATGATTTAATGGGGCTTCCAGACTATTAGCAACTGCATTTCGGCAGACGCGCTTCGCTCGATTTTGGCGGGAGATTCAAAAGGAGCGGGTCTTCCGCATACTCAAGCGCTAACGTTTGTCACTCGGATTAAGTGCACCTTCGAATTTGGGGACGGGCCTCGTCGCAGCTTCTGTGTCGGTGGTGGCCTTGCCATTTTGATCAATATCTTTGATCAGCCATTCCATTTCTTTGATCTCCTTGCGCTGCGCCTTGATAATGCCATCGGCCAACTCGCGCACCCGCTTGTCCTCGATATTGGCGCGCTCACTCGTCAGTATGGCAATGCTGTGATGGGGTATCATCGCTTTTTGCCAAGCCTGATCGGAAATCGTGTCCTGCGACCTAACGAGAAATAACGAACCGGTAAAAATTAGAGCTGCGCCGCCTAGGATCATGAAATTCTTGCGCTTATCCTGATACATTCCAAGCATGAAGATCAGCATTATGATTGCCATTGCTGCGCCCATATAAAGAGCCATCCACGTGCGTGTCTCGCTGAAATAGACATGCTCAAGCGCATATGTGTTGAGATACATCAGTCCGAACATCGCCAGAGTTGATGTTAAAATCATAACGATAAAGCGCGTATAGCTGCTCATTTTAGCTTCTCCTTGCTTGTGCCGGAAATTCGATGTCAAATCTATTATGCTTTCGCGCCATGCGGGGTTCCAGGACTATACCTTCACATAAGGAAAGCTATTTCTTAGGTGTGCGGGAAGATGAATGATATTGTGCAATTTTCCAGCTTTCGTCTCGTTTCACGAGAACCGCAGTGGCAACGCCTTGCCTTTCGATGGTCCGGCCATCCTTCAGCACTATCGTATAGGTATAGGTTTCCGAGGCAATTGCTGTTTCGCCCAGAACCGACATCTCGGTCGCCAAATTGCTGAATGTAAAGCTTTCAAACTCCCCCAGCTCAGGCCCGAGATGATGAGCGAGGTAATTTCCGAAATTGCCCTCAGCTTTGCCGTTTTCAAACACCAGCGAATCATCTGTGAATAGACGCGACATATTGGTATCGTCGAGGCTTTCGATAGCGCTCCGGTACGCATCAAGCGTATTTTTTGGGGTGCTCATGATCGATGAAGCAGCCACACCGTTATCATGCGCAACAGCTTGGTAGGAAACTGCCGTGAGCGCCAGAACCAGCGCCGAACCGATATATTTCATAGTTTTTCCCCCTATATATTAAAACCAGAATCTAATCCCGATAACATAATTGGTGACGCTGGGGTCTTCTCCAGCCGCACGCGCATATCTGGCGCTTTGTCCAACTTTCCATTCCTGTTCGACGCCGATATAGGGCGCAAACTCGCGGGCAAATTCATATCGTAAACGGATTCCCAGTTCGGCAGTGTCAATCCCTGCACCGATGTCGAGTTCAGGAACATCCTGCGCTGCAAGATTGAGTTCTGCGCGTGGTTGCAGGATCAGTCGCTGCGTTATGCGCTGTTCATACTCTGCCTCAAGCCGCGCGGTCAAATCCCCCCGGTCAGACAGGAATGCTGCCGCATCAACCTCGAACAGATAAGGCGCAAGACCCTGAATGCCAATAACTGCATAGGTCCGGTCGCGCGGCGCAAAATCCTGACGAATACCCGCCTGAAAATCGAAAAATGGAGCAATCGCGCGACTGTACAGCGCCTGCACCTCTGCGCTTTCTATCTTTTCGCCGAAATTGCCTTCGCCTTCGCTCTTAAACCAGAATTTGTCGATATCGCCGCCATAATAGCCCTGACCGTCCCACAAATAGCCGTTCTTACCATCTCGCACACGATATTCGGCGCGGTCGGCCATGATCCACAATGTTTTCAATTTGCCGTTTTCTTTCGCCAGTTGCTCTCTAGAAGCCCGCATTACATCGACGCCCCAGATAGCTTCGGCTGCGCGAGCAGGTCCGCTTCCTGCTTCAGGCGGAGGTGGTTCGTCGCCCATCGGCATCGCCATATCCATGCCCTCCATGTCATCACCAGACATATCCATGGCACTATGGTCTATGGAGCCTTGGTCCATTGAACTATGATCCATCTCGCCAGGAGGAGTTGTCCCATCTTCCATCGACATTCCGTCCATGCCGCTATGATCCACGGCTTCCATTTGGTCGCCAGGCATAGCCATATTACTGTGGTTCATGCCGGACTGGTCCATAGTCTCGCCAATATTCTCTTGGGGGGCATCCTCGATTAATACGGGACCCATTTGCTTGGAACTTGGAGCCATAGGTTTTGGAGGTACTTTTACGGGTGGTTTTTTTATTGGTGGCGCGGTCTTTTTTGCAGAAATCGGCGCTGGCTTGGCTTGCGGCTTTGGTTTTGCCGCAGGTTTCGCTGGCATCGGCATTTTCATGTTTGGATCCATGTTCTGCGCGAATGCTGGCTGGCTAAATCCCAGCAACAGAAGAACCATCATACGCTTCATGACTGTGCTCCAGACGGCGATGCCACGGTAACGATCTGGAACATCCCGGAATGCATGTGATAGAGCAAATGACAGTGAAACGCCCAGTCTCCTACCTCGTCAGCGGTGAGGTCAAAGGTTGCACTGCTTCCCGGCTGCACGATCACGGTATGTTTCAATGGTTGATTGTCCTGTCCGTTGACCAATTCGAAGAAATGGCCATGCAAGTGGATTGGGTGCGCCATCATCGTATCGTTTACCAGCTTTACCCGGACACGCTCATTATAAGCGAACCGGATTGGATCATCCGAGACGGCAGAAAATTTCTTGCCGTCAAGAGACCACATATAGCGCTCCATATTGCCCGTGAGATGAATTTCCATCTTGCGCGATGCTGTGCGTTTTTCTTTGCCGGGCGTCAGTGCCGCTAGCTGCTGGTAATTGAGAACCCGGTGTTCGACATTATCCAGACCAAGCCCGGGATACCCCATGCGGTCAGGCGCGCCCATTGATACCATGTCGAGCCCTGGACCGACCTTGACATCGGGCGGCAGCATTGAAGTATCGCGCATTTTCATGCCGCTCATGTCCATGCCTCCCATATCCATGCCGGCCATGTCACCACCGCCGCTCATATCCATGCCCGGCATATCCATCGCGGCCATGTCTTCCGCGCTCATTTTGCTGTGATCCATATTTGGGTCCATACCGCCGCCCGACGCGCCATGATCCATTCCGCCCATGCCCATATCGGCCATGGTCAGGATTGGCGGATCTCGCAGTGCGGGAACTTCGGCGCGCATTCCGGCGCGGGGAGCCAGCGTTGCGACGCCCATGCCCGAGCGGTCCATAGATTCTGCAACGAAGGTGAAGGCCTTGTCCGCAGTGGGCCGAACAACAACATCATAGGTTTCGGCAACGCCGATCTGCAATTCATCTGTTTCCACCGGCACTACATTCTGCCCATCAGCCTGAACGACTGTCATCGGCAAGCCTGGAATCCGCAGGTTAAAAAACGTCATCGCGCTGCCGTTGATAATCCGCAGCCGCACCCGTTCGCCGGGATTATACAGCAGCTCCAGATTATCGGCGGGACCATGTCCATTGATGAGATAAGTGTATGTGGACGCGGTAACATCAAGAATGTCGGTCGCCATCATCCGCATTTTGCCCCACATCCGGCGTTCCTTGCCAGACAGCGGATAGTCGTCGGTGGCGGTTCCCTGCTGATAATTGAAATAGCCGCCGCCCTGTTGTTTCAGTTTCTTCATGATGACATGCGGGTGCATCGGCGTAAATTCGCTAAGAAGGACGATATATTCGCGGTCAAATGCTACCGGGTCTTTACCCGCAGGATCGACAATGATTGGACCATAATGCCCCGCCTGTTCCTGCAATCCTGAATGGCTGTGCCACCAATAGGTGCCGCTCTGGCGCACCTTGAAGGGCGCAGTAAAGGTTTCGCCGGGTTTTATGCCGGGGAATGCCACGCCCGGCACGCCGTCAAACTGGAAAGGAAGCAGAATGCCGTGCCAGTGGATTGAGCTGTCCTCATCGAGGTTGTTGGTCACATTCAGCCGCACGTCCTGCCCTTCGCGCAGCCGCACAAGCGGTCCCGGAACCGTGCCGTTCACCGCGATGGCGCCGCCGCTGCGTCCGCCGGTGGAAAACTGGCCGCGCCCAATCGCAAGATCAATGCTGGTCCCGGAAACTTCATCAATGCCCTTACGCACTGAACCTGACATCGCGCCGCGTGCCCATGCAGGCATAGCAGCAGAAAAACCAACAGCGCCGCCAGCAATCAAAGCGGACGACAAGAAACGGCGGCGGGGAATAGAAAGCATGTATAATCCTTAATATAAAAGCGATATCTCCCTACTATACGACGAGACTGCCTTCACCCCTCAAAGTTTTTATAGACTTCGCGTAATTTGGTTCTCGCACGGTAAATCCGCATTTCGACGGCCTTTTCTGATATTCCGAGAATGTGGGCTGCTTGGGCCTGGCTGTTATCGCCAAAGGCCACCAGTACAAAAGGCTCGCGCAATTTCGCTGGCAGGCGTGTGATCTCTCGTTGCATGACTTCTAGCGCTTGTCGTGCGTGCAAATTGGCAATTGGGTCTGGTGCAGTGTCGGCTATCGTCATTTCTATATCATCGCTGCCATCAAACTCGAAAAACTGCCTGATCCGGCGTTTGCGGAGAATGTCGCGGCATTTGTTGACGGTGATGCGGGTGAGCCATGGATTGATCGGCCGCGACTGATCGAAACTGGCCAGCTTGAACCAGGCAGCAGCTAGTGCCTCCTGGACAGCGTCCTCTGCATCGGAGCTGTTGCCCATCAACCTGAGCGCGACGTTGTGGAGCCGGGGGGCCTGCTGGATCATAACAGTATTGAAGGCCGCTTTGCTGCCTTTTGCAGCCTCTGCGATGAGCACAATATCCGGAACTTGCGGGGCAGGCTGTGATTTCTGCACTCAAGACCCGGCGGTGAGCGAAGTTGATACCCGCTTGTCAAAGGCCTTTTGTTGACCGGGTTTCAACAGCATTCGCATCGCGAATAGATGCTCAACAGTAGCCTTTTGCAAAAGACCCATTTGCTTATGCACGGCCTCAATCGCCGCTGCAACTTTAGGGCCATATTGATGTTCTTCTTCGATGGCGGCTGCAAGGTCGGCATTTGAAGATCTGAGTGCCAGCTCCAAAGATTGTCTTCTGATCGCAAAATCATTTTCGAGAATTTCTAACTGCGCTTGCTGTGCGCTATCGAGATCAAGCTCTTCGTGAACGAAGCTGTGGACCCCGACATTTTGGTCTTCGCTTTGACTCCAGTGCTTGGCACCAAAGGAGCCGGCCCATCCTGCACCGAGCGCCAGCAGGATAAGCAGGATGATTTGTACGGGTCCGATTTTCATGAATTTGCCAATATCATTGTGACACGTGGAGAAGGCTTGCCGGCGAGTAATCTGCGCCGCCAAGCAATGGATTGCTATTGATGTTGGCCATTGCGGGCTGTTCGCCCGTTCCAATTCCCGCTCCGAGCGCGGTCACGACCATCACTGCCGCCAACAGACTTTTCTGGCGCGAAAGTCGGCGACTATTCATTTCACCAATGCGTAGCCAGACATTATTCTCAAATCCATCGTCGATTGCCAATGCTGCGTGAGGCAAAGCAGAGTTCAGGCCGGCAAGCATCTCATCTAGTTTGTTGTCAGATAGCGGCATAAACATGCTCCTGTTTGAGTGATCTGACTACTAATACGCAAGCTGCACCGCTTTGCCCTCAAAATTATTTTTGAGGGGTGGGCAATATAACTGCGTATTAGTGGTTAGTCACAAGCAAGGAACCAAAAAATGCACAGGACCAAATTTTTTCGTTTGACCCTCGCCGCCGCTGCAACGCTCGCGGCAACACCGCTTTTCGCGCACCCGAGTCTGGTTACAGCCAAGCCAGCGGCCAATGCGACAGTAGCACCAACAAATAAAATTGATCTGGTCTTTGATGAGAAGATCATGCCTGCAAACACCCGCATGCAACTAATGATGACATCAATGCCCGGTATGGCCGGGCACGCCCCGATGAAGATGCCAATGTCGGTGATGATGGGCAATGACGGCAAGTCGGTGATGGTGATGATGAAGAAACCTCTTACGACCGGCGGTTATGAGCTGCGCTGGATGGCATCGGGCGACGACAAGGAAGTCGTCAGCGGCAAATATGCATTCAAGGTAAAGTGATCGGGTCGCAACCGATACTCCGGGTGCGCGCCCCCTGAGCGCACCCGGAGACTATGGTTGGAAACGGCATCGCAAGATTGCCACTATTATTAGCAACAAAAATAATCGATTTTGGACCAGGAGGGTTGAGATGCTGACACAGAGATTTCGTACTTTAACGCTGTGCATTGCTTTCGCACTAGCCTCGTTTAGCGGGCCAGTACTTGCACATGGTGATCCGACCGAGATGGGCGCTGGCCCCGGAACGAGCGACCAGCATCATAAGGAAGCAATGGGAAGCGACGTCGCACAAAGTGCCGAAATGCAGGGCATGATGGATGAGGGAACCATGCCGATGATGCCCGATGGCTCCGCTCCTGCCGCGCCCGAAAGTGACCATATGGGCGGGATGAGTGATGATCATGGCGGCATGATGGCGCATGACGAAGCAGAAGATAATAGCAATAAGAGCTTTGGCGAGCGTTTGTTCATCTGGCTTGGCAAATTGCATATCGTGGTGATCCATTTTCCAATCGCGATGATCGTCGCCGCGTTTGCAGCCGAAGCGTTTGGTGTTGCGCGCAATAAGCCTGACTGGCGTTCAGCAGCGCGGATCATGCTCGTGATCGGGGCGCTGGGAGCGGTTGCAGCCGCCTTTTTGGGCTGGTTTGCGGGCGGCTTCTATCTTTATGACCGCAACCTTATCCTCACCACGCATCGCTATCTCGGTATGACCGTCGCAATCGGAGCAGTGCTACTGGCATGGGCCGGACTGAGCCGCTTTCACCATGGTCGCAGCGAGGAAAGAATATTCGCCATCTTGTTAGCACTATTGACGATCGGCGTGCTTGTACAAGCATTTCTGGGCGGCACATTCATGCATGGCGGCATGAATCATATGAATTTTTAAGTTTGTTGGACGGTAGCCACAAAACGCAAAACTATTTCGATGGAGTCTGTAAATGCTAGAAAAAATTAGATATTTGGTGTCAAATCGCTGGGCGGCGGTAACTCTGCTCTCCACGCTTGCCGCCTGTACGACCGCCGCTCAAGCCTCGCCCTACGTCATGTACCGTGATCCAGGGTGTGGCTGCTGCGAGAAGTGGGCCGAACATGTAGAGGCCAACATGAAGCAGGACGTTGAAATCCGAAACAGTCGGAACATGTCCGCTGTGAAAGATACGAACGTAATTCCGCAGGCCCTTAGATCCTGCCACACCATGATTGTAGGCGGCTACGTCATTGAAGGGCATGTTCCGGCCAAGGAAATTGCGCGATTGCTGCGGGAGAAGCCGGATAACATCAGAGGTCTTGCGGTCGCAGGCATGCCGGTTGGCTCGCCGGGCATGGAATATCAGAATCAAACGCAGCCTTATCAGGTCATCGCTTTTGGTAGCAATGGACCAGCCGTTTATGCGTCGTACAACTAGGTTTTTTTACAAGAAAGGAAATTTCATGAAAAAAATGACAACCGCGCTCGGAGCCATGGCTCTCCTTTATGGAGGAACTGCACTCGCTCATGAGCATAAATCCGACGCGGCCTCCGATCAGAAATGCCGAATGATGAAAGACGGCAAGGCGATGGAAGGCATGATGAAGAAAAATGCCGACGGCAAAATGTCCTGCCAGATGATGGATCATTCAAAGATGGATCATGGCAAGATGGACCACAGCAAAATGGACCACGGCAAAGCCAAACCCGAATAGGGTCGCAGGATGGGTCCGGAGCCTCACGGGCTTCGGGCCTGTTTCTAATGGGCCTGTTTCTATTTTCCCATTTTACTGAACAAGCTGATCAGCTCGGCGATTTTCTGCTTTTGATCAGCCTTGTCGCCAGAGGTGAGGGCTTCTTGGACACAATGATTGGTATGAGTTTCCAGTATTTTCATTTTGGTGGCACGCAATGCGGCTTCTACAGCAGAAAATTGCTGAAGAATGTCAATGCAGTAGCGATCACCCTCCATCATTTTTGCAATTCCGCGGACTTGGCCCTCAATGCGGTGCATCCGGCTAATTTCTTTAGCAAATTTTTCTGTCATATTTTTCCTATGCCTCATTTTAACATGCTTGCAATCAAAAGGCTCTGCGCAGATTCCAACATCTGGGATTGACTTTTACACTATACCCCACTATAGTATATTCATCAACAAAAAGATGGAGGTTAAAATGTCCAATATCTCAACGAGTAAGCAAATTCTCATTTGGGGATGGACACTGAGTCTTTTCCTGCTTGTCAGCTATCTGCTCTGCATCGGCTTTGGCGTGCTAGCCCCGCAGTGGGCGCATATGCATGAGGCTTGGGCGCCTTTGCTGCCAGGATTTGAATGGCTCACCTGGCCCGGCTTTATAGCAGGCGCAGTTGGCAGTTTTGCCTATGGTTGGTATATTGCAATTCTGGTGGTTCCGATCAAAAAATGGATCTCCAGCAAGTTGATAAAGGAATAATGGCTGTGGCTCCTCCCTCCCCTGATGGCCTTGCAGGCCATGACCACAGCCATGACGGCTCTTCAGATCATGTTACAGACCCCGTATGCGGCATGACTGTAGAGCCGGATAAAACCGAGCATCATGCGCGCCATGATGCTCGGGATTATCATTTTTGCTCTAGCGGATGCCAAACCAAATTTGTTGCAGATCCCGAGCACTATCTGTCCGGACAGCATCGCGAAGCGCAAGACGACGTGCCAGCAGGCACAATCTACACCTGTCCGATGCACCCGGAAATCCGGCAAGAAGGTCCGGGTTCCTGTCCGATCTGCGGGATGGCGCTGGAACCGGAGACATTTAGCCTCGATACCGGCCCCGACCCTGAATATATCGATATGCGCCGACGCTTTTGGGTCAGCGCGATATTTTCCATTCCCCTCTTCATATACGCGATGGGCGATCTCATTCCGGGCAGACCGTTTGAGGGTTTGTTTGAACCGAGGATGGCTCAGTGGTTGCAGTTTTTGCTGGCAACGCCGGTAGTTCTCTGGGGAGCATGGCCTTTCTTCGTTCGCGGTGTCCAGTCAGTCAAGACCATGAACCTCAACATGTTTACGCTGATCGGGCTGGGGGTAGCTGTTGCCTATATATTCAGCGTAGTCGCAACCTTTTTGCCAAATATCTTCCCCGACGCGTTTCGCGGGCACGATGGTGGCGTTGCTGTCTATTACGAAGCCGCAGCAGTCATCACGACTTTGGTCCTATTGGGACAAGTGCTGGAACTGAAAGCACGCGGACAGACATCAAGTGCGTTGCGCGCACTGCTGGAGCTGGCACCGCCAATTGCACTGCGCGTTAGCGTGGATGGCTCGGAAGAAGAAATATCTCTCGATCAAGTGCAGTCTGGCGACAGCCTTCGCGTCCGTCCGGGCGACAAAATACCCGTCGATGGCACTATCGCCAAAGGCTCCAGCACGATTGATCAATCAATGATTACGGGCGAACCAATCCCGGTTGCCAAAGCCGAAGGCGATGATGTCACCGGCGGCACGGTCAACCAGACTGGCAGCTTTGTCATGACCGCAGAGCGCGTGGGTAAAGACACGCTGCTTGCCAAGATCGTCCAGATGGTCGCCGAAGCGCAGCGCAGCCGCGCGCCCATCCAGAAACTCGCTGATACGGTCGCGGGCATGTTCGTGCCCGCTGTGGTTCTGATCGCTATTGTTACATTCATCATATGGTCCATCTGGGGCCCTCATCCAGCGTTGGCTTATGGCTTGGTCAATGCGGTCGCAGTCCTCATCATCGCTTGCCCTTGTGCACTTGGCCTTGCTACTCCGATGTCGATCATGGTTGGCACCGGTAAAGGCGCGCAAAATGGTATCTTGATCAAGAACGCCGAAGCGCTGGAAACCCTGGAAAAGATAGACACAATCGTCGTCGACAAGACCGGCACACTGACCGAGGGCAAGCCCAAACTGGTCTCGGTCGAGCCGGAGCAAGGTTTTGATGGCGATGAAATGCTGGCACTTGTTGCTGCAATTGAAATGGCGAGTGAACACCCGCTGGCCGCCGCGATTGTAACTGGCGCAAAGGATAAGGGCC
>Ga0207901_1000418_pt1 | contig 12005 bp, 4 predicted proteins | sample LinPmetageLP46_FD_184057 | JGI IMG/M metagenome (GOLD analysis project Ga0207901, IMG submission 184057) | Marine viral communities from the Pacific Ocean - LP-46 (SPAdes) | ecosystem: Environmental > Aquatic > Marine > Oceanic | place: Pacific Ocean | collected 2011-06-12
AGGAGAAGATCCGAATGACGGAGTACCTACATCATCAATAATACAAATGCATTCTGGTTCGGGTGGAGGATCATCTCCTCCTCCTCCTCCTCCATCAATCGTTCCTCCCCCTTCGAAATCAGGGAAGTTACCTGGGCCATATCCTGGTAGAAACTGCCCACATCCAAATGTGGTTTCTTGAGCCATTAATTAGTTTTGATAGAAATTGTTGGGTTTGGGCCATTTAAGTTTCCATATAAGAAGGGAACATCATTTTGAGGAACCCCTGTAAAGGTCCACATTACTGTGGGGTAGGTACACTTACCAATTCGTGGGTTGCCCACATAACCTAAACCGTTTGCACTACTAATAGGAGCATTGTTAAGATATGAAGGATACAAAATGTCATGAACAGGAACCACAAACCCACTAAATCTATCCCCTGCTCGTTGCGAAACAGTTAGAGTGTTAGTAGTTTTCTTTTTCTTCCCTCCACTAGTGAAACTAAGGGAGTGCGGAGCAGGGAATCTTGGGCTCTCACTACCAGCCCTTGAGTTAAGATCATCAGCAATAAAGGCAACATAGATAGTAAACTCATCAAAGCCCTTCTCTACCCAGTGACCAAAGTAACTACCTCCCTGACCCCAGGTATGATCAGGTGCTTGTCCTTGGCTGTTTTGTGCTAGACAGTTAACTAAAGAAACATCTATCTTAAAGTCTGCTAACCAAGGCGCAGAACCTCTATCAAACTTAATTTTCTTAGAAATATAATGGAATCCTGCTCTGGATTGGGCTGGGGAGTAGGCTTCAGTATTGCTAAAGTTGTGCAATTTAGCAGGAACCCCTCCTCCCGTAGTCGTTCCGTCTGGATTAGTAAGTTGCCTGTTGCTTCCAGCTACTATACTAGGATCGGGTGAACCTTGTAAAGCAAAGAAAGTATTAATGTAATCGTTAGGCCATAGACCCCCATCAGACAGTGCTTGGGCTCCCACCCAATTTGCTAGATCCCAATCAGGGTATGCGGGTATACTTATTTGAGCAGCATTTCCTCCGTACCCAAACTTACCAATAATATACTGTCTAATATACTGCTGGGTATCATTAGAATCATCTGAATCAGCCCCAAACTGGGCCTGATAGAAATCATACATTGCTCCCTCAGGACCAAAATTCCACCCACCAAAGACATAACCTGTAGCCAAAATATTTGTACTGTCTTGGGGGGTTCCTGTGTTTTCATCAACAAGAGCATCTAATTGTCCTTGGAGGTGATCATAAACTCTTTTTACTTCATAATCTAACTGTCCTTTTCCAACAGCAGGGTTGGCTATTGATAGTTGTGGGAACGCTGCTCCAATACCTGCTCGTTCGTTATAAGCTAATTCAGCAGTTCGGAACATAGGTCGAATATCAATAACATCTGTACTCAGGATAACCTGCCCAGAACTCTTAACCCATACATAAGCAACAGGCAGAATAGACTGGCCCACCAACTCAAAGGCGTTACTTTCCAACTGCTCTTGAATCAGAGGAGCTAAGTTCATAATATCATCAGGAGCAGGGAAACTACCTCGGACATCATATGCAATATCATTAGCAGATGTGGAAGTAAAGCCCATTAAGGAATTGTTCTGGTCCCCAGGAGAGGCTTCTATGTAGTTAGGATTATTTTCCATTTTCATATTTTGAGCAGCCTCTTTAGAATCAAAACGAGTCTTAATTCCTGCTCCTCTAACAATCCCTAACTGTGGAGTAGTAATTTTATTTTTGTCCGTATTCGTTAAATACTGAATAGCACTTGTATCAATTGGTTTACTATAAATGAAAACTAGGTCAATTCTATTTTGAACCCCAGGAACTTCCACTTCATTCCCTGATTCATCAATGTAATTAAAGTCTGTCGTATCAAAGGGAGGAACCTCAATGGAAAGTTCCTCACCAACATCTACAATTGCAATTCTAGAAACCCCTCTCCACCTTTTAATAAAGAGGTTTTCCGTTTTGGGGTATTTTGCCCACCCACTATTAGTATTAGTTGTTTCAAAAGAAGGAGCTAAAAAGCTTTCGGCTGCATCGTTTGTAGATTTCATCCAAACCATAGCATTTGCAATGACAGTAGGACTAGCCCAGGAACCTCCTCCTGGGTTATTGTAAGAGTTATCTGCATAGCGCAAGAAGGAGAAAGCAGGATTCATTGCTACACCTGAGACATTAACAGGGGTATCTGAGTTGACCACAGGCCAAGTAAATGCTCTCTCCACCAAGCCATTCATACCCATAGCATCTTGCGCTAAAGTACTTTTAAAGGTCGCCAAAGCCGCTTCTAAGGTAGCGTTACGCCCATTAGGAAAATTACCTGGGTTAGGTAATGCAGCCTCCCAAGCATCAACATCACCAATCGCACCTCCCATTACCTTCTGAAGATAAGCAAGAGGTCTACTTACAGAAGCATCATTTATTCTAGCACTAAAGCGTCCTGGTTTTACTCTAACAACTCTATCAGCCCCACTTGCATAAGGTCTAAGCTCATCAATATCAGACCTCTTAACTCCAAGCAATTTGTCACTTGTTTTTCTTACCTGATCTCGCAACCATAAACAGTTTTCCTGTAGCTGTTTTAATGGAATGTTATCTACTTCAAAGTAGTAAGGATCATTAGCTTTAAAAAAGCGAATAGGATCTGAGAATCTAAAAACACTGTCGGAATAAATTTGTTCACTCATTAGTTGTCCCTCGATAGGTCAAAGATGTTAGAGGACTTAAATCCTAATGCTCCTGAGGTATCCCCTGGATAAGCTTCGGAGCCTCTATTTGTATCTGCTCTAGATCTATAAAGAGTAACCTTTCTTGGCCTTCCTGAAAATCCAACACTAGCATTTTTAGAGTTAGCAAATGTACTGCCAGCAGACTCATCAAGCATACACTGAGTTGGGTTATCATCAACAAACTCTTCACAGTAATAGAATCCTGAGGTCCATAAACGATCAGCAATTCCATCACCATCTGAATCAGCACTCATTTTTACTAAACAAGGATATGTACCACTTATACTTGTCGCACCCGTTGGAATAATAGCTGAGAGGGGGGCCGAACAATTGTAGCCTTGAGAGAAAAGTTGATAAGCAGGACCAACTACACCAGAGAAGTCTCCCTCATAATCATTATGCGCTCCCAGGTAGTAACCACTTAAATCATTTTGTAAGTATTTAGCTGCTGAATTAACAGACCAATAAATTCTAAATAATCCTTTGTTATTACTAACATTATGTGCTGCACCCCAATGTTGGGTATTAAATCCACTAACATTCATCCCCGCTCCAGCAATAGCGGAAGCCATTTGATCTCCATACACATTACCCGCAAAGTTACCAGACGCTGTGACAGGAGTAAACCTATCGAAAGGACTATTAAAATCAACTCCCGAAGGAATAACCCACACAGAACTTCCTGCACCAAAAGCATCGAGAACGCTGAGTGATCCTGTATCAGGCGTTCCTTCTGGTGCGCCAAACGCAGGAACTTCATTACCTAAACCTGCTAAAGTTCCATTTACAGAGGACATATAAATAGCACTAGGACCATGATACAAAGCATCAAGAGGGTACATCCCACTTACTGAACAATAAGATGCATTAAGCCTAGAGGTGTCAGCTATATTCCAAATACCTAACATATCACATTCTGTCGCACTGCTGTTATAGTAATGTCCGTCTAAGGGGTTATTTCTTGGTCCAACTCCAAATTGGACATTTTTAACATTCACCACACTATCTTCAGTAGCTCTAACGCACACCCCACCCCAAGTAAGCTTGGCTCTTACAGCGTAATCTGCCCCACCAGAAGTAAGCGGGTTATCTGCTGCTAAGTAAGTATTCATTTTTCTCTTAGAAGTGAAGACAGGGATTGTTCCAGGAGTAATATTTCTACCAGCAGCATTCTCTAAATCATCAAGATAATACTGTGACACAACATTGGAGTCTTGTGGGTTCGGGAAGAATTGGAGAGAGCCAGAAACAATTAGGCTACTAATATTGTAGGAACCAATTGGATAATCTAAACCCGCATCTAGCTCACCTAATCCGTTTGTAGTTTCGTTCCAGAAGTTATTGTAAGCCCCCAAATCTTCCAGATTAATTGTAGAGTTTTTATTTGCTACTAAGCAAGCTCTGGTGGAATGAAGCTCAACAGAAGTATGATTCGATCCAGAGCTTAAATCAAATCCACTAGCTTCAGGAGCAAAGGAGTCTCTAACTCTAGGAGGTTGAATATTAATAGTCGATTGGTTTTCTGCTAGTGCGTCTACACCAAACTGAGCAACAACAGTAGGACCATGTAAGTTAATAGTTGATTGGTTATCAGCATACAGTCCCGCTGCTTTCTGTTGATATGAATAACCTTTAGTTCCCCAAACAAAGGAACAGCCATTTCCTGTTCCATATAAACTAATAGTTGAGTTGTTATTAGCTTTAATTGCTTGTCCATATATTGGCATATTAGAAATCGAATCAGTTTGAGTGCGTGTAATTATTCTAGGTTTAATTAAATCAAGAACAGAATTGTCATCTACTGAAATTGCGGGAAGAGGAGCCCTAGTAGCATCATCCCATTTCAATACGCCCTGCGCTCCACTAAAGCTCATACTTCCAAAAATCTGAGGCGAGTTATTTTTTCTAGAAAAAGTAAACGCAGTTTGCTTTTGGAGATCTATATGTTGCGAGTTTCTAACAAAATCAACTTGATACCTAGCAGACTGCCCAGCTACCCCAGGGTTAGTAACAGAATCGAAGAGAGCAATAGAATTTCGTGCCCTCAGGCCAGTCCCTGTGTGATCTTCAACACAAAGGTTTTGATATGTAAATTTACTATTATCTAATTGAATCCCTTTATCATTGCCGTAAACATCTACAAGACCTTTAAGATCAATATCTGAGTTATTAGCAAGAATTCCGTAACCCGTGTTAACCTCCGCAGTCGTAATACCCCCGCTATCCTCATCAGTACTAAACAAGCGTTGGAATCCACCATGAAGCTTAGAGTTATCCAATTTGAATCCTGTATAGTTTCTAGAGGCAGCAACGATCACATCATTTCCTGAAGCTTGAAAGTCCCCTGCAACTCCACCAATTTCTGTCGTAGCTTCAAGCAAAGCACTGATAGAGACATCACTATTAATAGCATGAAATCCGATTCCCGTTTGCGCTGCTCTAGTGGTTGCGGTAGTTAGGGTATAGTTTCGGTAAGAGTACGCAGACCTTGACAGAACCACTTTTGAATTATTAAATCTAAACCCTGCTTCTCTACATCTAGCCGCAGCGCAGTTCTCTAAAACGACATCCGAATTTGTAACTTCAATGCCGACATCTCGACCTGTGTTTGCCGCAGACTCCCCGTTCACACAGAAGTTTCGAACAAAGATTGGACCATCACAATTCTTAATACTAAGTTTTGTTAGGGTGTTAAGATAGACGGATCCACCCAAATCCTGGGCAGCATCTACCGATACTGGGGTTCTTTTAATCGTAGCATTAGTCGCAGCAGCCGTAGCTGATACATCTGTAGTTGGGAGCGTACCATCCAGAGTAGAATCTAGTTGATTTTCATAAGGACGAACTTCAAACCTATTCGCTGTTCCTGTCATGAACCCATTGTACCCTAGAGATACAGAGAGAGGAGCTTCTCGTAGCGTTAATTTGGGGTATATAAAACTATTAACTGAATTTACGGTCCCCCCTGGTCCTGTATCTGCTGCGGCTAATACTCTTTGGTTAATGGCTAAAGCAGAGGTACACGCATTATCTCCAATCCCAGAAAAGAGAGTAGCACTAACATCAGCAGAATCAAACGATCTTACTAAAGGAGTAAACCCATTAGTTCCTACTCCAGCGGGAGTTTCAATGACTGTGCAATCAGCAGAAGCATTATAAACAGTTGAGTACGCTCTATTAATTATTTCAATAGATCCAGACTCTTCAATTTTAAAATTGTGAAGCTCTAAAGCACCTAAGTCTCCTAAATTACCTACCTCAATCAGCACAGGAAAGCGAATAACCTTAGGAATAGCAGCAATGCAGGATTGAACAGTTGTGAAGATGTTGCTGTTCGCAGCCAGAGTTGCCGCAGGAGCGGTCCCAGAGACCGTCAGAGCGAGTCCAGGTACAGCCGAAGTCGGGAACCCTGCTTGCTCCCAAAGCTCGTAGGTGCGCTCCTCAAGGTCGTACAGAGGAAGGTTGTCCTGCTCCCAGTTGTAGAAGGAACTAGTATCAAACTTGGACACATAAGGAGTCCAAGCATTGTGCAGCATCGTGCTGCCACTACTAGTATAAATATCGCCTCTTTGAAATACCATTAGAAATTAAGTGTCCATCTAAAGATTAAACTAAAATCACTAGTTTTATATACATTACTAAAGGTTCTATATGCTACCAGATAGGAAGCATTTGTTGAGTTTCCTTTTGGATTTTTCATAAATAATCCCACCTCATTTAAATTCAACTCTTCACTCCCAGCCCCCACCAAGCTATTGCAAGCCTCTTCATCTACTACTAAAGTATATCTTACGGAAGAATCTCCAATCCTCGTAATCTTACTCGCTGGAATGAGGGGAAAGAATTGATTAGCTACCATCTGTCCATTTTTAACTTGATCACATGATTCGATGTAAAGGTTACTTCCTGTGCCATACTGTGCGATTGCGGAGAGTTGTCCAGATAACTGATAAGTACTACTAGTCTCCAAGGAGGGGGTTTGATTCGGCTTCCCTCTTACACCTAATTGGAATCTGTCAATTTGATAGTCTAAGACAGAAGTGGATCCTGAACCGTTGAACATATAAGAGAGTCCTACCCCCATGCCCGATACAATCACATTATGATCATCGAATACAACTTCCTCTTCACCATCATGAAAGCGTTTAATGATGGTCAGGTGCCCATTGATCCCAATTTCTTCTGTAAAATTTCTCATATGAAATGTAGTCTCCACTTAATAGTTAGGTCTTTATAATTTTCCATTCCTTTGGTATGGTCATGATCGTTAATGTAACATAAGTTTTTACTAAATCCTTTCCTAGCAAAAAGTTTGTATTTCCTAGGATTATTTAGTATACTAAACGCAAAAGGAGGAGTATTTCCATTCAGAAGAGATTGTTTCATATCAATTGTCCATAGTCCTAAATGATAAATACCACCATACATATTAACCGTATTCACATCGCCTTGGGCTAACATAACGCTGTATTCCACTATACCTGAATTAGTAGAATCACATCCCCCCGATAAACACAAACCACTTGCTCCTGAACTCATAGCGTAGTTAGTGGTCGTTCCAGGAGATCCAGACATAACCATATTAACAAACCCAGACACATCCATTGAACTAACTTCATTGAAAAATCCAAAACGATCAGGAGCGTTTGTTCTAATTGATGTAAGAGAGTAGTCTTCCACAGTATCAGGTAGGGGAAATGTAAGAAGTTGAGTGGCTCTATCCATAGCAAATTGAGTGGAACTACCCACAGGAAAAGCCCCTAAGCTACCTGCCACAAGGCATAGTGCAGAGGGATAAGATAAGGTTTCATCGGAATATACACCAGAGAAGATTGTAGACTCCATCATTCCACTACCTATTGCAGAGGGCAAGAAGTTTACATGCTGTCCGTTTCCTGGAAAGACGCTACTAATAGAATAATCAACACCAGAAATTGTTAGGACCCCAGGAACACTTGTGTTTTCTTCCAACACTCTAGAGGCTGGATTTGGTGAATCAGGAAGACCCACCTCAGGGTAATAGGAACCACTAGTAGAACCATGTATTCCCACTTCTTCAGTTGTCCAAACTATAGGACCCATATCCTCTCCTAAGGCGTTATCTAAAAACAAATCTATTATACCAGTAGTTTTTTTTGCATAAGTAGCTTGTGCATTTCTGTCTGATGTAAAAGCGTCTGACCCTGTTCCAAAGGAGATTGCTTGGATAGTATAGTTAGAAGCATCCAATATAGAAGAAGTGGCATGATCGGCAACTCCTGATAAAGACGGAGAGATTGTCATTATTTCAGCTAGTAATTCGCCTGCCCCATCTACTAACATATTGGGTTCTTTATGAAGGAGCTTTCCTCCTCTCCAAATTTCTACTTCGCCTCTCATCAGTTGTCTATCTCCACATTAGTATAATTGTTATAATTAGCTTGTTTCGTGACTCCAAGAGTCCAGTCTGGTTGGATTCTATAATTCAGTCTACTACCACCACTTACTTCCATTATTCCTGAAGTTATTGTAGCATCCCTTGATGCAAGATTGGTTGAGTAAACTCCCGTACCCTGTCCTATCAATCCATTATAGAACTTAAAAACATCCTTAAGTTGATCTTTATTTAGAGAAAGCTTGTCTTCTTTAACAAATTTTCTAAGAGGAATACCGTTTGTCTGAATTCCATGACCTGTACCTATAGCTGCATTATCTCTTTGAGTTACATCTTGTAAAGATATATCATCAATTAATAAATATTTGAACTGGTTGTCATTAGGTATAAAGAAAATTTCAACAATGTAATTCGTATCGTCGGTATTAACTTGATCTTTTAATTTATAATATTCCTCTTCTATAGGAATAATTTCCAAGTACTCAGAGTTATTATTAATTGTAAAGTTTCTAGTATCAAACTCTACTTCAAAATCTTCCAAATACTCGGATTTAACATCTTTGAGTCTTGCGGGGTTAGTGATAGAATCTGTGCTTGTTTGATTAGCTAAACAAAATTCTTTTTCCTCAGGGTATTCTTTTAAATCATATTGTTTCTTATGTGAAAGAAATAGTACATTAGGGATAGACAGTCGCCCTTCCTTCATAGGAAACCACCTCTGCTCTGGTGTCCAACTCCACAAAAATCCGTTCTCTGGTTGTGTATGAATCCACACACCAAGCTTCCCACCCCCATAGTAAGGGGCATTATCATCTCCAACTAAAGCTTTAATATTTAATTTAAACTTATGATCTTTGATAAAATAATTTCTTCTAGGCCCATAAGAGGACAAATCAAATCTAATTCTAGGAAGTCCTCCCATAGATTTACATTTAATGATGGTATTATCAATTAAGTAATTGTTTCCACCCACAACTTTATGGGAACTATCTACCTTAAAAATTTCAAACTGATTTCTTTCTGACGCACCAGAAGTGTCCGTAAACTCAAGCCCACTTAAGATGGCTGGGTTTCTATACTCGGCATTGTTCACATTTCCAGATAACCAAGTCCCCGTTAATGGGAGTACGCCTTGGCCTATGCTACTTGCAATATAAGTTCCATTACCTGTTGAATTCCAAATATTTGTTGTGTTAATCGCACTGGCACTCCCCATGCTAGAGGCAACAAATCCTCCCACAGCGGATCCATCCACGGAGAAATCACAATTATAAAGTCCCTTCCCAAAGACTTGGGAAATAATATTTCCTCCTGTCTTATATAAATCATTTAGACCTAAGGGATGTTTATTAAAATACTTACAATAATCTCTATAAGCTTTTTGTAATCCAATACCAAACTTGAAATTACGATAATCTTCAAAAGATTTAAGGACAAGCCCACTAGCAATTGCTTCATTAGCAAAGCTCTGAACATTATCTTTCCAGTACGCATTCATAGCATAAGCACTTAGTTGGTAGTCCGTAGCCCAGCTATCTGTATCCTCATGACTCAACGAATTATCATATTTGGAAATTTGTTGGAAAGCATAATCCCTGGCCTGGGATTCAAAGAGTTCATGCATAGTAATGTAGATAGGAGGAGTTTGTCCTCTATCAACATAGAAAGCATTACCTGATGCTACTTCTGGCATCTTAATGTTAGATCCTAGTTCGCTTAATCCTCGATAAGGGAAAGTTGCACTTGTAGCGACTCCTGAGAAAGATCTTGAAGACTCCAGCTTTTCACACCAATGCCAAACCCCCGAAGGATTAATGGGATCTAAGATAGGGTAGAACTTTCCTGCTGAAGCCACATAACCTAAAGTAAACTCTCCAATAGAAGAAGGCATTGAATATTCCAAAGAGGAAGCTTGCCAATTTACAGGACCATTAAAGCCTGTTCGATCATAGTACCCTTCTAGAGGTATAGTATATCTAAAGTTTCTTCGCCTTAATGCCCTCCTGGGCGCAGTAGTAATAGCCGTTGGGGAGGAAAGTAAGGTGTCAGTAATCTCATCTACCTTAGGTCTCTTAAAGGTATTAAGCCCACCTCGTCCATCATTTGATCCCTGGTTTCCGTCCCCACCTCCATTAGCAAAAGACATAGCAGTACCGCTAACTTCAAAGTTTCCTAAAACAGAGGCAGAGGTATAGTAAGCTCTGGTATCATCCTTGTCAAGTCCTAAGTACTCCCATTCTGTAGCAGACCCATCCCAAGAATCAGAGGCACTAGCATTTAAGTTTGTTCTAATTATAGCGTGAGCGGGAGAGAATTCACGGGCGACTCTAGAGGCTTCAAATAAAGCATACTGAGAATCCCCCTCCATAGTTGTTTTTGAAAAATCAAAATCTGTTTCTTCAAAATCTAAAAATAAGTGAGAAGACTTTCCATTCCAAAGAGGCAAGACATTTCTTTGATAATCAGAAGTTCGCAACATAACATTATTAAAATTAGAAGCAGTCTGAACTGACGGATACAGCATTAGCCACTCATTTAAAGTTTCTAGACTAGTAGTTGCATTTACAGTACTCCTTAAAATATAATTTCCAACATCGTCTGCGAAGGAGGGTTTAACCTTAAAGCATTTTAGTTTTTCTACTATTAATTCTACTACTTGGGGCGTAACAGAGGAATCTCTAAAGTATTTTACTTCTTCAAAGGGAGGTATAGGAAAATTTTCTTTACCTCTGTAATTGAATAAGAAATTTAAATCCCCAGTAGCTGAAAGATAAATAGGTCTTTCTCCTGTCGTAGGATGGGCATCTCCTGCCATGTATACCCCTGATCCTAAAGGACCAAAACAGGTTGCAGCCTCCCACTCTGATTGCTCTAAAAACAAATCAGCATCTTGTTTTAACGCTTGATACCCAGTGTCTGTTGGATAATGAACATGGAAAGGCTTCATTTGAGTATCACCAACAATAGTATACAACTCGTCAATACAACCCCTATAGTCTAAAGTGTACAAACGAGGAACAGGCCACTTATTCCCATGATATAAAAATCCGTCTGGAAAGGCTTTATAGATATCAAGAAGGATATCGTCTACCACCATTTTAAGGTTATCTTCTAGGCTACTGGTACTGTAAGCAACAACCCCTGCTTCTTGAGCCAATCCATAAGTCCAGGTGTTTAAGTCTCTAAACAGCTTGGATTCTGTGGCGAGAGCATACCACATTAAATTCGGAATATAGGATTCCCAAAGCTCTTGAACTTTGCCCGACACATCAAAAACAGAATCAACAATTAGTGTGTTAATCGCAGACTGAATACCACTTAGAGTTCCAGATCGTTTATAAATAGAAACTGCATTCCTTAGCTGGTGTCTCCATTTACTTGGAGAACTACCCCGTAATTTCCATCCAATTAAATCAGCAATATAAAGTAAATGCTCGTCTCTAACATTTTCAATATCGTAGATTAGTCCTATGTTTTCCATCTCATCGGAAAGGTCTCCGAAATTAAAGCCTAGTAAGTTTGTAAATTTTCTATACGGTCCAGCCGATTTTTGGTCCTCTAGATATAGGGAAGCATCAATGTAATTCTGAAATGCAGTCTTTACCGAGAAATCCTCTTGATCAATATATAACGGAGAGTAAACAATATCCACTAAAGTTTTAAGAGATTCTAACTTTTGGATTCCACTAGTATAAATAGGAACAGTCCCACCACTACTCTCTGTAATTGCATCTGCTGTACTAGAAACAAAATTAGGAGGAATCACTTTGTATTCTGAGAATATAGAACAAGTGGCGTAATTCCTCCATAAATATTCAGTAAGCCCTTTTACTCCATCTACCGTTTCAATGGTATTACCTAAGTACAGACTGTTTAGAGATTTAAGA
>Ga0207901_1000422_pt1 | contig 11942 bp, 13 predicted proteins | sample LinPmetageLP46_FD_184057 | JGI IMG/M metagenome (GOLD analysis project Ga0207901, IMG submission 184057) | Marine viral communities from the Pacific Ocean - LP-46 (SPAdes) | ecosystem: Environmental > Aquatic > Marine > Oceanic | place: Pacific Ocean | collected 2011-06-12
GACGCTAATTATGTTATTAAAATATACGGAAATGCAATGCCAACAGGATTAGGGACTAATACTTCTGGGACTTATGTAAGTAGGTACTTCCCTCAAGGGTTATTATATGCCTGTTTGGTAGAAGCATTTAGTTATTTAAAAGGTCCACAAGATATGTTGACATTATATGAACAAAAGTATACACAAGAACTACAAAAGTTTGCAAGCATGCAAATTGGAAGACGAAGACGAGACGATTACACGGATGGTACAATAAGAATACCGATCGAGTCACCGCCTCAATAATTAGGAGAAAACTTATGGCAATAACATCAGCAATTTGTAACAGTTTCAAAGTAGAAATTTTAACAGGAGTACATAATTTTACAGCTTCATCTGGAGATACTTTTAACTTAGCTTTATATACAAGTTCAGCAACTATCAATAAATCTACAACTGCATACAGTTCAACTAACGAAATGGCTAATACATCTGGAAGTTCTTATTCTGCAAAAGGAAAAGCTCTTACAAGTGTAACACCTGTTTTATCAAGTGATACAGCTGTTTGTGATTTCGCTAATATCTCTTGGACATCTGCTACATTCACAGCTAACGGATGTTTAATTTTTAATGATGACGCATCTGGTGATCCAGCATGTTGTACCATTGCATTCGGTGGAGATAAAACTGTAACAAGTGGAACTTTCACAATTGAATTTCCAGCAGCCACTGCAGGTAATGCAATTATCGGTATAGCATAAGGAGTAATTCCTTATGGCGAATACTTGGAACGAATCCGGTACTACCTGGTCCCAAGGTAACTGGGGCGAACAAAATAATTATACATTAACTTTAACTGGCCTATCCATGACGGGTAGCGTTGGTGCCCCTTATGCTTTTGCTGAACAAGGTTGGGGTAGAGATGACTGGGGTTCAGAACCTTGGGGTGAAAGCTGGGATCCTGTTATCTCATTAACAGGACTATCTTTAACAACAGCTTTAGGTACTTTAGCTTATGCACAAGCAACTGATGGTTGGGGCCGTGATGCGTGGGGCGATAATAACTGGGGCGATAACGCAACCAATGTTTCTTTAACCGGAGTTTCCGCAACAGCTTCTCTTCCAGATGTAAGTTGGGGCAAGCAAACTTGGGGTGAAGATGGATATGGTGGAGCATTTTATTTAAATCCTGCAGACGTAATGGGTTTAACAGGAGTTGCAGCAACAGCAGCTATAGGATCTCCAGTCGCTAGAGGAGATTACACTGAATCATTAACGGGTCAAGCAATGGCATCTGCAGTAGGTGCAATTATTATTGGAGAAGGAATTCCTTTAACCGGAGTTTCAGGTACGATTGCTGTAGGTACTCCAGTCGCTAGAGGAGATTATACAGAATCATTAACAGGATTTTCATCACTACAAACTGCTTTAGGCACAATAAACGTTACATCTAATCCAACAGTTCAACCAACAGGACTTTCAGCAACAGCAGCTGTCGGAGCTATTTCTCCAACAGAACAAACAATGGGATTAACTGGAGTTGCTGCAACGGCTGCAGTAGGAGCTATTACACCGACAGAACAAACAATGGGATTGACAGGAGTTTCAGCAACTGTTACTGTTTCCCCTATCGGCGTAGCACCTATAGGATGGGGACGTGTTACAGCTGCACAAAGTGGTAATTGGACCAGAACTACTAAGTAATCTATGTTGACAATATGGACAAAACAAAATATAAAAACAATTAGCAATTAGGAGAACAAAATTATGGCATCTACTTATACCCCTCTCGGCGTAGAATTAATGGCTACTGGTGAAAACGCTGGTACATGGGGAACAAAAACAAATGTAAATTTACAACTCGGTGAACAAATATCTAGTGGATATGTTGTTCAAACTTTAAATGCTGCAGGAGCAGGAGCAAATACAACAACATTATCAGTTTCGGATGGTTCAACAGGAGCTACTCTTGCAAGTAGAGTTATAATTTTAGGTGCAGTATCAGCACAAGCAATTACAGGAAATAAAGTTGTAACAATTCCTATTGACGTAGAAACCTGGTATTTTATTAAAAACAGTACAAGTGGATCATACACAGTTCAGTTTAAATATGTCTCTGGTTCAGGAGGTAGTGTTACTTGGGCAACAACTGATAAAGGTTGGAAAGCTATTTATGCAAGTGCTAATGATGGTACTGATCCCGATATTATTGATATTGGAATGGGTGACGTCACAACAACTGGAACACAAACTTTAACAAACAAAACTTTAACAAGTCCTAAAATTGGAACTTCTATTTTAGATACCAATGGACTTCAATTAGCTCTTTTAACAGCTACAGGATCTGCGGTAAATGAATTTACCATAGCTAATGCAGCGGCAGGAGCTGGACCTACTTTATCTTCAACAGGTGATGAAACAAACGTTGATATAAATTTAAATCCTAAAGGATCAGGAGTACTTAAATCAGGAACAGCAGCAATTAAAGTTGCAGGTACAGAAACTATTTTTGTTCCATCAGCAGCAATGTTTGGAACAACTACAAATGGAGCTGATGCACAAGCAGTTGAAACTACAGCAACTAGACCTGAATTAAAGGTTTTAGATTTTGATGCAGGCACAGCCGAATACGCACAGTTTTCTATTGCAATGCCAAAATCATGGAATTTAGGTACGGTAACATATCAAGTTTTTTGGAGTCCAAGTAATACGAATACAGATAACTGTATTTTTGGTCTTCAAGGTGTCAGTTGTACTGAAGGTGATACAGCCGATGTAGTTTTTGGAACAGCGGCAGAAGTTACAGATGCTGGAATTGGAACTGTAGAAGACGTACAAATGACTGCCGTGAGTGGCGCAGTAACTATTGCCGGATCTCCAGCTGATGATGATTATACATTTTTTCAATTATATAGAGATGCAGCAGATGGTAGTGATACCTTTACTGGTGATGCACGAGTAATGGGAATTAAATTATTTTATACTACAGATGCTGCTAACGACGCATAATAGGAGCACATAATGAGAGATTACAAATTAGGAACCTTCCCGACGGAAAAAGGAAGGAAAAAAAATCAAAGAAGAATCAAAGGCTTTGGTTACCAAGTTTTAGGTTTTGGTTCAGGAGGTATCCCTCCTCTTTTCGTAGCAGCTACAGGTGGATGTGTAACTACTTCTGGTAGTTATAAAATTCATACTTTTAACAGCCCAGGAACTTTTTGCATATCATGCGCAGGAGAAGAAGGTGGTTCTAATAAAGTAAGTTGGATGGTAGTTGCCGGTGGCGGCGGTGGCGGAGGCGCTCGTAGAACTGGCGGCGGTGCTGGCGGTGCTGGAGGATATAGAGAATCTCCTAGTCAAGGTTATTACACAGCAAGTCCAATCGCAGGTGGTTGCGCTCAAACAGCGACAGTCGCAGGATTTCCAATAACAATTGGTGGTGGCGGTAGTGGAGGTCCCGGTACCGGAAGTGGTACTAGTGGATCAGCTTCAAGCGCATTTCCAATATCTTCAGCTGGCGGCGGTGCTGGCCTTGGAGGAAAAAGTGGTCCTGGTACGGCTGGAGGATCAGGCGGAGGCGGTGCTGGTTCCCCAACAGGTGCTGGTGGTGGAGGAGCAGGAAATACACCTCCTGTAAGTCCGGCGCAAGGAACAAGTGGTGGTCCTGCAACAGCTGGCTGGGCAGGCGGAGGTGGCGGAGGCGCTACAACAGCTGGAACAGCGGCGGATCAGGGTGGTCCCACTAGCGGTCAAGGTGGCGCTGGAGGTGAAGGTGCAACAACATGTATTTCAGCAAGTCCTACAGCATATGCTGGAGGCGGCGGAGGCGGCGGTGACCAGACTGGATCTCAGGGTGGTGAAGGAGGCGGCGGACCCAGCGGAAGAGGAGCAACTGCTAATGCTCAAGTTAACACAGGTGGCGGTGGCGGTAGTGCTGCAGGATACAGTGATACATGGGGCGGAGGTGTAGGAGGAAGTGGTATTGTAATCTTACGTTACAAATTCCAATCTTAACATCATGGCACATTTTGCAAAAATTTCTGAAGAGAACGAAGTTCTTCAAGTTTTAACACTTGCTGATAAAGATAATAAAGATGAAGAAGGAACTGAAACTGAATCTATTGGACAAGCATATCTTGAAACACATAATAACTGGCCAGCTCATCTTTGGATTAAGACTTCTTATAACACAAAATTTAATGAACACGCTTCTGAGGACAACTCAAAAGCATTTAGAGGAAACTATGCAGGCATAGGATTTATATGGGATTCAGGTAATCAAGTTTTTTGGGAACCAAAACCATATGCATCTTGGGTAAAAAATACTTCAACAGCAAAATGGGAGTCACCCCTTGGTGATGCCCCGGCTTTAACAGCCGAAGAAGAAGCAACCAATGCAGAAAGACTTGCAGCTGGTAAGGATCAAAACTGGATTTATAGATGGAATGAAGTTGCTCACCAAGCCGACAATAGCCAAGGTTGGTTTTTAGTTGACGACAGTGCGGTATCGTAGTATTATATGTCCGTAACCTATAATGAGAAAGAATTTATTATCTGAGATAGCTGTTTATAGTGGGCAAATTAAAATGCCTGAATATTTTGAAATTGATAGAGAAGTAATATTTCATGACATGTTACGAGAAGGTGTAAATGAACAACTTAAAGAAACACCTTTTACAAGAGAATTAGATAAATTAAGAACTTATGTAAGAGAATATATTGGTCTTAAACATAACCTTACTCTTGGAAATTTTGATACACAGTCAAGTTTTTATTTTCCACAGGAACGCTCTGCACCCATAACTCATTTTAATTCTATGGATCCAAAAGGATCCCCAGATTATGTGTGTTTATATGGAGTCAATGTGGGACAAGATTCTTGTAAAGTTTTAATTGAATATGATGATAATAGAGTGAAAGGGTGTGTAGAAGAAATGAGTTTAAATAATAATGACTTTGTTCTTTTTCCATCAAATTTAAAATATCACATTGATAAAAATAGATCAGAACAATTAAACGCTATATTAATTATTACTTATCGGAAACATTAATGCACTTAAATCATTATTACTGGTATTTTAAATCTGCACTAACACCTAGATTTTGTGATGAAGTAATTAAGTATGGGTTGGCTCATAAAGAAAAAGCAGGACTAACAGGAGATGGGCCTCATAATAAAAATTTAACTAAAAAAAGAAAGTCTGATGTAGCTTGGGTAGATGATCGTTGGATATATAAAGAAATACATCCTTTTGTACATAAAGCAAATAAAGAAGCTGGTTGGAATTTTGAATGGGATCGATCTGAACCTTGTCAATTTACAAAATATAAAGAAGGTCAATATTATGATTGGCATTGTGACAGCTGGGATAAAGCTTATCAACGAAAAAATAAAAGCGCACTTGATCACGGTAAGATTAGAAAGCTGTCTATGACGTGTCAATTAACCGATGGTTCCGAATATAAAGGTGGTGAACTAGAATTTGATTTTAGAAACTATGAGCCTCCCCAAAGAGAAGAATCTAAACACTTAAGGAAAGCAACGGAGATATTACCTAAAGGAAGTATTATTGTTTTTCCTAGTTTTCTGTGGCACAGAGTTAAACCAATAATGAAAGGAACGAGATATTCACTTGTTGTATGGCATTTAGGTTATCCGTTTAAATAAAATGGAAGAGCATGCTTATTTTTCAACTCCAATGTGGGTTGAACAAAAACCAGAGTTTACAAAAAGCCTTAACAAAGCTTCTAATAAATATATTCAAAAAGCTAGAAAAAATCGAAAAGACTACATAAAGCATCATGGTGATTTTGGTACGAGTTATCATTCAACCACTTTATTAAGAGATAATAATTTTTTAGATTTTAGAACTTATGTTGGAAATAAATCTTGGGATTTTTTATATGGTATGGGATACGACATGGACAAGTATACAACAATATTTTCTGAAATGTGGGTACAAGAATTTGCTAAAAAAGGCGGAGGTCATCATTCAGCACACATCCATTGGAACCAACACGTGTCAGGGTTTTATTTTTTAAAATGTGGGCCAGAGACTTCTATGCCTGTTTTTCATGAACCTAAAACAGGGGCTAGAACAACTAAATTACATTTAAGAGAAGATCTTAAAGGGATTGTGCCAGGGCATGAGTTAGTTCATTATAGACCTCAACCCGGGACTTTAATTATATTTCCAGGTTATCTTGAACATGATTATAGTGTAGACCACGGTAAAGCCCCTTTTAGATTTATACATTGGAACATTACTGCTGTTCCAAAACACATGGCTAGAGATGCTTAAGATAATAGAAACTGCATTTGTTCAAAATATATACCATGCAGATTTAAAAATAGATAAAAAGTTATTTAAAAAAATAAAAAGTTATTCTGTGAAAAGATACAAAGATTTAAACACCACTTATTATGAAACTTTACCAGAAGGCTTAACAAAGGAAATAACAAATTATTTAAACAGATACGCTACCGAAGTAGGGAAGCTTTTGGATAAGAAGGGCCATGTTTTTAAAGAAGTATGGATTCAAAAATATGGAATAGCAGATTATCATAATCTTCATGTGCACGCGATTGATAAAGATTCGTATTCTTTTATTTTGTATATTGATGGGGGACCTAAATCAGGCGCCACTAGATTTTATAGTTTAGGTTATCCCTATGTTTATTATGGGACCCATCTTGAGTCACAACCGATTCCTGGGAAGTGTGTAATATTTTTTGGTGCATTACCCCATGAGTCTGTCCCATCGAGAGACAATAAAAAACTAGTTGTAAGTGGAAATATTGAATACTCATGAGCTTTAAAAAAAATAAATATGTAGTAGTTAAACAAGCTATCTCAAAAGAGCTGGCAATTTTTATTGCCAACTATTTTAGTATGCAAAAACAAGTTTATGATACTTGTAGGGCAACTAAGTACATATCTCCTTATGAAACTATTATAGGAGTATATGAAGGCGACGATGAACAAGTACCAAATACTTATTGTCACTATGCTAATATCGCTATGGAAACTTTACTGCTGAAGTGCCAACCTCTTATAGAAAAGACCACAGGATTAAAACTGAATCCTTCTTATACCTACACAAGAAGCTATAAAAATGGAGATGTTCTTAAAAGACATAAGGATAGATTTAGTTGTGAGATATCCGCGACGATGAATCTGGGAGGCGATGATTGGCCTCTTTATTTAAATCCTGATCCCAAACGAGGTTATCTTCATGGAGAATTACGAGGCCAAAAAGGAATCCAAGACTACACAAAATCTCTTGATCGAGGTATAAAAATACACCTTAAACCTGGGGACATGTTAGTTTATAAGGGTCGCGACCTAGAGCACTGGAGAGAAAAATTCAAAGGCACAGAATGTATACAGGGTTTTATGCATTATAATAATCGTAAGACACCTGGAACTAAACAGAACCTGTTTGATGGTCGTGTGCATTTAGGTTTGCCCCACTGGTTTCAAAAAAAGCGGTGAAGAAAATAAAAATTATTTTCTTATGTGGTATACCTAGAGCCGGTAACACTTTGTTAGCTTCAATTATTAATCAAAATAAAAATATAAAAGCTACACCTAATTCAATAGTCCCAGCTATTTTATATGAATTAAATGAATTAAAAAACAACGAGCTTTTCCAGATCTTTCCTCAACATAGCTCTTTAGATAATGTCAGTAGAATGGTCCTGGATAACTATTATAAAAATTGGAAAGCAGATGTAATATTAGAGAGAAGTGTTTGGGGAACACCTTATAATTTACATGTTATTAAACAGTTTATTAAAAAACCAAAGTTTATTATTTTAATTAGACCGGTTGTAGAGTGCATAGCATCTTTTGCAAAATTAAAAATAGATAATGGTTATAATAAAAAAGAAGATATCCATTCATATGTCGATCAGTTAATGAATGAAAACGGTGTTATCGGTAAAAATTTATTAAGTATTAAAAATTTAATTAAAGAAAAAGAAGACTATAAAATATTTTACTACGATGATTTAGTCAATAACACAGATAGGTTTTTAAAAAATTTAAGTTCTTTTATAGGTTTTAAAATAAAAAATTATAACAAGTTAAAACAGTTCAGTATTAATAATTTATACTATCAGGACGGCATTGAAAATCTCCACAAAATAAGAGTTAATAAAATTGAACGTCCAAACTATGATGTAAGAGATTATCTACCAGAAGATATAATAAAAAAATACTCAGGGTATTCCATTGAAAAATAAAAAAGAAATAATAATATTAGGTGGAGGAGCTTCTGGTTGGTTGACTGCTTTATTCTGTCTTTCAAAATTAAAAGCCCATAGTATCACTTTAATAGAAAGTAAAACCATAGGGATCCTGGGAGCAGGCGAAGGAACTATTCCTCACATGGTTACTTTTTTAAGAGCAGTAGGAATTGATATTGATGACTTACTTAAAAAAACAAAAGGTACTATTAAAAATGGTATCAGCTTTGAAAATTGGAATGGAGACAATGAAAAATTTTTTCATCCTTTTGGAGTATTTAAGGAAGCTGATCCTTTTCAGGTTCCCGATCTTTTTTCTTATGACTGCTATGATTTTTATTTAAAAACATTAATAAATAAAAAATTAAATTTTAAAAAGTATGATTATCCGACTAAAATATCTTATGAAAATAAAGTAGACTTTACTAATATAAATTATGGTTTGCATATAGACGCACATGAATTTGCTGATTATTTAAAAAATGTAGCTATTGAAAGAGGGGTTAAACATATAGAAGGAGAGTGCAAAGAATTAAGAACGGACAAGTATGATTTTATAAAACACATAGCGCTTAAAAATAATAAAAAATATAAATGTGACTTTGTTTTTGATTGCACAGGTTTTGCCAGAGTAATAATTGGTAAGCATTATAAAGAAAAATGGATTAGTTATCAAAACCATTTGCCTATAAAAAAGGCTATTCCTTTTATCTTAGAACGAGAAGAAAATATAAAACCCTATACACAAGCAATCGCTATGAAATATGGGTGGATGTGGAAAATACCTTTACAAAATAGAATTGGGGCTGGTTACGTATTTGATTCTGATTACATAAATAGTGATCAAGCGGTTGATGAAGCTAATAAATTTCTTAATAAAAAAATTAAACCTATAAAAGTAATTGATTTTAAAGCGGGGAGATATGAAAACACTTGGGTTAAGAACTGTATGGCGGTTGGGTTATCTTCTATTTTTACTGAACCTTTAGAAGCAACATCTTTATTTTTAACTGTTGAACAATTGAACCTGTTGCCTCAATATATTCCGTATATGTTTAATCATAATAAAAAAGCATTAGATCAGTTTAATACTATTGTAGGAGATAGTAGTGATGCTATTAGAGATTTTCTTTATATGCACTATTTAACTAAAAGAAAAGACAGTAAATTTTGGAAAGAGCTTAGAGATAAAAACAAATGCCCTGAAACGTTTAAAAATATTTTAGAGCATATGAAAAAAGGTGTTTTGGTATATCCTTTGTTTACAGGTAAAGTAAAAACGGCTAATTTTATGTTACGAAGTCATTTATATATTGGATATGGGTTGGGATTAATAGAAAATAAAATGAACCTCCCAGATATACAGCCTACTGTAGATCAATACAAAAAAAGATTAAGTACTCTTCAAAACACAGAGCATAAAGCTGTTTATGAGTTTGATTAAATCTGTTGAAATTCCCTTCAATCTGATATAATAGCTAGTAAACAGGATTTTAAATGCTTCAAAAGATAGGTTTTTTACCCGGATTCAACAAACAACTTACCCCCACAGGAGCGGAAGCTATGTGGACGGGGGGAGAGAATGTTCGTTTTAGATATGGTACTCCTGAAAAAATAGGAGGTTGGTCTCAACTAGGAGACAAAGCTTTATGCGGGTCTGCTCGAGCTCTTCATCAAATGGTCAACAAAGAAGGTATTAAATATGCTATCATTGGAACCAATAGAATTTTATACGCATATTCTGGCTCGGTGTATTATGATATACATCCGATTAAAACTGACTTTGGAGCACTAACAGATAAGTTATCTTGTAGTAGTGGCTCTGCTATTCTTACAATTACTTTATCTACTACAGCAGGAATGACAGCAGGAGATATTTTATTTCTTGAAGATGTTACCATTCCTACAGGCTCAGGTTATTCAGCTTCTGATTTTGACGATAAAACTTTTATGATAACTGAAGTAGTGGATGCTACTTCAGTTACTATTACTATGGGATCCACTGCAGATGCAACGGCTACTGATGGAGACCTTTCAGTTAAATGGTATTACCCAGTAGGACCAGCTGAACAGGTTGGTGTATATGGATATGGAATATCTCAATGGGGAGGTAGTGTAACCAATCCTCAAACTAATACTTTAGATGGAGCTTTAGGAGACAATGTTTATGGAACTGGAGGATCAGGAACAAGCATTACTCTAGATTCAGTTACAGGATTTCCAACAACAGGTACAAATTATATTTTAGTAGGCACAGAAGAAATTTCTTACACAGGAGTTTCAGGACTTAATTTAACAGGAATAAGCAGAGCGGCGCGAGGAACTACTAGAGCTGCTCATTCAGACGGGGCCACGGTTACTAATTATAGTGATTATGCTGCATGGGGTCAAGCTGCGGCTACAACTGATAAAGTTGCTGAACCTGGTTTATGGTCTTTAGATAATTTAGGAAGTACTCTTATTGCCTTAATTTTCAATGGACCAGTATTTGAATGGGATTCAGACTTAGCTAATGCTGCTTCAACAAGAGCAACGATCGTTAGTGGTGCACCAACCGCATCACGTGACATGTTAGTCTCGACTCCGGATCGTCACTTAGTTTTATTTGGAACTGAAACAACCATTGGTACACCAAGTACTCAAGATGATATGTTTATAAGATTTTCTTCTCAAGAGGATATAACTGACTGGGCACCTACAGCAATCAATACCGCTGGCACACAGAGACTGGCTGCCGGATCACGGATCATGGGAGCTAAGCTAGGTAGAAATGCACTTTACGTATGGACAGATAGCTCATTATTTACTATGCGATTTGTAGGTCAACCTTTTACATTTGCTTTTGAACAAGTGGGAACCAACTGTGGATTGATAGGAAAGAATGCAGCTGTAGAAGTTGATGGCGCTGCGTACTGGATGTCTGATAATGGTTTCTTTAGATTCACTGGTAAACTAGAATCAATGGACTGTTTAGTAGAAGATTATGTTTATGATGATTTAAATACAACTTCTAATCAATTTATTTATTGTGGAATTAACAACTTATTTGGGGAGGTGATGTGGTTTTACCCAACGGCCGATTCCAATGTGGTCAATAGATGTGTAATTTATAGTTATTTAGATTCAACTCCGTCGAGACCTATTTGGTTTACGAATGCTAGCTCAACCTTTCCACGAAGTACGTGGATAGATTCTGCTATCTTTGGATTACCTCATGCAACTTCTTATGATGCAGGTACTGACACCTGTGATACAGTAGGAAACACGGATGGAATTTCAATTTATTACGAACATGAAACAGGAGTGAATCAAGTTAAAGGTGGAGTTACTAGTGCTATTGCAGCTAATATTCTATCAGGTGATTTTGATATTACTCAAGATCAAAAACAAGGAGTTACATTTAGAGGAGATGGAGAATTTCTGATGAGAGTGAGTAGATTTCTACCAGACTTTCTAAGTCAAACAGGCAATACTATTGTAGAATTAGATTTAAGAAATTTCCCTAATCAAACAGCAGCGAGTTCTAGTCTTGGACCTTTTACTATTACTTCGAGTACTAATTATCAATCGTGCAGGGCACGAGGTCGATCGGTTGCAGTTAAGATATCAAACACTGCAATAGATTCTAATTGGAAAATGGGAACTTTTAGGTTAGATGTACATTCTGGAGGAAGAAGATAATGGCCAAGATAGTTCAATCATTAACCAGAGC
>Ga0207901_1000423_pt1 | contig 11939 bp, 14 predicted proteins | sample LinPmetageLP46_FD_184057 | JGI IMG/M metagenome (GOLD analysis project Ga0207901, IMG submission 184057) | Marine viral communities from the Pacific Ocean - LP-46 (SPAdes) | ecosystem: Environmental > Aquatic > Marine > Oceanic | place: Pacific Ocean | collected 2011-06-12
GAATTTCGGCATCGGGGAACATCAGTTTCAGCGGTATAAACACGCCATGATCGAACCCACGCTGGCTATCCTGGCGGCTGGTCAGCCCCGCCGCAGAGCCTGACGAAATCTATGAACACCCTCAACTGCGAGTGTTAAATACCATGCTGTATCGCCATACAGGAATATACGTCTTCGTTCAGGCCATCGGCTGCACACTCGGCCCTGCCTGCACAATCCCGGTGGGGTTCAGGGCCTTAATAGAGTAATACCCCGCCTTGATATGATCGATATTCACAGTGCTGGCAATACCCTCAAGCGCCAAGATCCGAAGCGTGTAGGCATGCAGGTACGGCATGGCCCACGGGGTGTTACGGTTGCATTTGAACAGCCCATGGTAGGCGGCATCGAAGCGCACCAGAGTCACGAACAGGCGAATATCGGTTTCCGTCAGACGGTCGCCGAACAGGTATGCGCGCCCATCAGCCAGCCGCGACTCAAGTTCATCCAGCGCGGCAAACACTTTGCCATAAGCTTCGTTATAGGCTGCTTGGCTTGACGCGAAGCCGGCCTGATAAACACTGTTGTTCAGATTCTTGTAAATGTAATCGTTCAGGGTGTTGATCTTGCCAGCAAGGTGCTCCGGATAGAGGTCCGGGGCCTGATCCACAATCTCTGCGAAGGCGCTGTTCAGCATCCGCACGATACCCACGGACTCATTATTGACGATGGTTCCGCCTGTCCCACAGCACCATCAACATGCATTTCAGAAACAGTTGTGGCGACAAACTGCTCCCTGGCTCAGCAAGTGTCAGCGATGCGATTCCGGACGCCAGCTCTCGAATCGTGGTTTTGGTTCACGGCTTATGCCTCTCACATGAATACTGGAAAGGACACAATGAAGGGAATCTGGGTGCGGAGCTAAAAAATGCCCATGGTTTCACTCCGCTGTATCTCAATTACAACACGGGCAGACATATCTCCAGCAATGGCAAGGAGCTGAGCGAGCAACTGCAGTTACTGATTGAAACCTGGCCGGCTGAAGTCGAGGAACTGACCCTGATTGGCCACAGCATGGGTGGGCTCGTTATCCGCAGCGCCTGCTGGTACGGCAGTGAGCTTGATTTGCCCTGGACCAAGCGGTTGAAAAATGCACTTTACCTTGGCTCACCTCATCACGGTGCTGCACTCGCCAAGGCCGGGCACTTGCTGACCTTCGTCATGGGGCAGTTCCGCTACGCCAGCCCGTTCGCGCTCGGCAGACACACCAGCGCGGGCATCAAGGATCTGCGACATGGAAATTTGCTTGACGATGATTGAAAGGATATCGATCAGGACGACTTTCACCCGGACGATCGCAAACCGGTACCACTGCGCGAGGGAACTCGACACTATTTCATAGCCGCGGCGATTGGCAAACATATGCCAGATTTCCCCAGCACGATGCTGGGGGATCTTCTGGTTCGGCTGGACAGCGCCAAAGGTCAGCATTCTGATAATTTGAAAAAACTGTCTATTCGCCCGGAAGACTGCCGCGTGTTCGAAAAGCTGAACCACCTGGATCTGCTCGACAACAAAATTGTGCATGACCAGATACTGGAGTGGTTAGCCTGAGCGACGGGGGGCACTCATCAGCGCCGTTGGAGATGCTTATCTTTCCAAGGGCGCTGATAGGGTTTATCAGTCTTTAAGCTTGGCTGCTATTTTTGCAACATGCTCACCCTGATGGCGAGCGATACCCAGCTCACGCTCGTCTGGCTGGCGCGAGCCATCGCCACCAGCAATCGTCGACGCGCCATAAGGCGTGCCGCCACCCACCTGGGAAACATCAAAAAGCGCTGGCGTGGTATAGCCGATTGGAACGATGACCATGCCGTGGTGCGCAAGGGTAGTCCAGGTGGAGGTGATCGTCATTTCCTGGCCACCGCCGGTGCCGGTCGACGTGAACACACTTGCTACCTTGCCGGCCAAAGCACCCTTGGCCCAAAGGCCACCGGTCTGATCGAAGAAGGTACGCATCTGCCCGGTCATGTTGCCGAAACGAGTGGGCGTGCCAACGATGATAGCATCGTAGTCCGCCAGTTCCGACGGTGTGGCGACGGGCGCACTTTGATCGACCTTGCCGCCGGCAGCTTTGAACGCTTCGGCATCCATGGTTTCCGGTACACGCTTCACCGTCACCTCGACTCCAGCGACTCCACGAGCGCCTTCGGCGACTGCGTGCGCCATGGTTTCTATGTGTCCGTACATGGAATAATAAACAATCAGAATTTTAGTCATTTTTGAGTCCTCTTTCGGTTTGGTTTGCTTATCCCACATCCACCAGCACAATTTCGCTGTCTTCCTGAGCACTGACCTTCAGCAGCAGTTCGTCGCCAATTGCGATGCCGTCGCCGGCAGAGGCCACCACTCCGTTAACCTCAATCTTGCCGATCGCCGGCACCAGATAGACCTTGCGCCCTGGAGCTATGTTGTATTCGGTACTCTGACCTGCCTCCAAGGTTGCTGCTACCATGCGAGCATCCGTACGTATTGGCAAGGCCTCATCATCACCCGACAGGCCACTGGCGAGAGTAACGAACGACCCGCTACGCTCGCCCTTTGGAAACGGCCTGGTGCCCCAGGTCGGTGGCAGGCCGGCTTCATTGGGCATAATCCAGATCTGGAAGATCTCGGTAGCCTCGTCTTCTTCGTTCATCTCGCTGTGAGCAATGCCAGTTCCGGCACTCATCACCTGCACATCGCCGGCCTCAGTGCGGCCTCGATTGCCAAGACTGTCCTGGTGCGTAATGGCACCTTTGCGAACATAGGTGATGATTTCCATGTCGCGGTGCGGATGACGCGGAAAACCAGAGCGCGGCGCAATGGTGTCGTCATTCCAGACTCTGAGATTTCCCCAGTGCATGCGATTGGGATCGTAATATTCGGCAAACGAAAAATGGTGGCGGGTATCCAACCAGCCATGGTGAGCGCCGCCAAGTTCACTGTGAGGTCTGAGTTCAATCATTGTAAGATCTCCTGTTTCGTGTAAATCGTGACGGTAAGATCATATTGCCTTAAGGAATCAGAACGATCTTTTCAGATCCACCCTCATTTACCTTGTTGTAGGCCGCAACTGCTTCCGAGAGCCGCAGCTCCGTAAAGTCGTCCGGAATCGGTAGATCACCCTCAAACGCTGCACTTATTCGCTCAAGCATCTTCGCGCAATCTTCCAGGCTGTATAGCAGCGAGTTGACGCCGATGATCGAGCCGCCGCGGCGGTACAGGTTGAGAACGGGCATGCTGATCAGCCCGTCCACCGGAGCTGCAATTACCGCGATGCGCCCGAACGTACCCACCGAATTAATCGCGGCTGGCAGCCAGTAGCCAGTGGTATCGAAGATGACTTCGGGCAAATGCTGTTGAAAGCGTTCTTGCGCCAGCTCTGGCAGTTGATCCGCCTCCGGCAACTGAAAAGCACTGACACCTTGTGCTTCCAGATCTTGCACGACCTCAGCACGGCGCACACCCAGTACAACATTGGCGCCCCTTGCCTTGGCCAGTGCCTGCGCCGCCCCAAACAGCCTTACCCTGAAGCTCTGGCGGCCCTTCCACAACAACACCTGAGAAGTCCCGGCCGGGAATGCGCGGCGTGGTGGTGTAAGGAAAGCGCCCGAGCACGTTCTTCAAATCGCTGGGGTTCAGGCCCGCCGCCCGAACCTCAACCAGAACCTCGCCGGCACCAGGTACAGGCTTGGGCAGGTCGTTTAATTGCAGCGCATCGAGTGAGCCGGTTGTTGAGAACTGTAAGGCTTGCATAATCGACCTCGATAATTGGGTTTATGTTATCGGCCAGCACCACCGAAACGTTCCAGAAGCTTCTGGTCCAGTGCGAACCGCCCGGCACCCTGGATAGCGAGGGCGACAGAGACCACAAACAAGGTCAAAGCGAATTCATAACCGTTGTTCGCCATGAACAAGCCGTTGCCAATATGCACCGCGAAAATAGCAATCAGCATGGTAAAGGCTACAACCACTGCCGCTGGGCGTGTCAGCAATCCCAAAACCAATGCCAGCCCGCCAAAAAACTCTGCACTGCCAGCCATCAAAGCCATCAGGTAGCCGGGCTCCAGGCCCAAGCTGGCCATCCACTGACCGGTTCCTTCCAGGCCATAGCCACCAAACCAGCCGAAGAGCTTCTGTGCGCCGTGTGCTGCCAGAGTCAGCCCAACCGGTACCCGTAGAATCAGCGACGCGTAACCGCCGTTGGAATCGAACAATGCTTGTGTAAATTTGGAGCTCATCGTAATTCCTCGAATATGGATTTGTTGATTTCCCCCTGAAGCCTCGCTCCAGATGATGAACCTACTTTACTATCGCCTAATCGAAAGAATAAGATAGAAATCATTGCCTCACTATCAACACAGCATTGATAATCGACAAAAGTCACGTCAGAGAGCCAGGATGAAATTATGGATCGTATCGATGCCATGCGCGCCTTCGTTACGGTGGTGAATGAAGGCGCCTTCACCCGCGCTGCCAACAAGCTGGACATGTCCCCACAGCTGGTCAGCAAGTACGTTTCCCAGCTTGAGCAACACCTGGGTGTACGCCTGCTCAACCGCACGACCCGGCAGATTCACCTGACTGAGGCGGGCACCAGCTATCATCAGCGAGCGCAACAGGTACTGCACGACATTGATGACATGGAGAGCCAGATTGGAGACCTGCAAACCGAAGCCAGGGGCCTGCTACGGATCAGTGCGCCTGTATCCTTCGCTATCCGCCATATGGCGCCGTTGCTGAGCGAGTTTCAGAAAACCCATCCGGGCGTAGGCATCGACTTGCAACTGAACGATCGAAAAGTAGACGTGATTGAGGAGGGGTTCGACGTAGTCCTGCGAATCGGCCATTTGAAAAGCTCTTCACTGATCGCCAAACGGATTGCACCAATTCGGATGGTGGTGTGCGCCTCACCTGCATACCTCAAACAAAACGGCACTCCGCAACACCTCGAAGATCTTCAGGGCCACCGCTACCTGCGTTACAGCTACATCGAGCTGGACGCCAGTCAACCCCTACATCGGTGGCTGCAAAACAACGGCCAGAACGACAGTAACGGTATGACCAGCAACAACGGGGATGTGCTCGTCGAAGCCGCTATTGCCGGAGCAGGGATCGCCTTGCAGCCTACGTTTATCTCAGGCCCGGCAATCAAGGAAGGAAAGCTGCAGGTTATCCTGCAGGAGTACGAACCCGAAACCATGGGGCTCTACGCGGTGTATGCACACCGGCAACTGTTGGCGAGCAAGGTCCGGAGTTTTGTTGATTTTATCGATGGTTACTTTGGCAATCCGCCCTATTGGGATTGAGTTCAGCCTTCTTTTATTGGTCGATTTCTGCGGCCGGTAATCCACGCTTCCTCGCTTACAGTGCGACTCCTACTGGCAAGGGCATTGTGCTAATTCTCGGAAAGTAAACTTGTCAGCAATGCCCGCAGACGATTGGGTTTTACCGGTTTGTTCAAGATAGGCAATTGCTGAGCTCGCATCTGCTTGCGCAGTTCATAGCTGCAGTCTGCGGTGACCAGAGCGGCAGGCAATTGCTTACCCAATAACGTGCGCACAGCCTCAATCGCCTGCCAGCCTGTTTTTTCATCATCAAGATGATAGTCGGCCAGCATCGCAGCCGGCACCTCTTTTGATTGCCGCAGGTACTCCAAAGCCTGGCGTTCGTCAGGACTGGCAATCACTAAACAGCCCCAACGCTCCAACAATAGCTTCATACTCTCAAGCACGGCTGGCTCGTTATCAATCACCAGCACCCGGGTGCCAGCGAAGCCAGGCACTGCAGCAACTATAGGCTGCTCGATTTTGCTGGCAACCGTGTGCATCTCAACCGGCAATTGTAGCGAAAATCGCGAGCCTCGTCCCGGCCGTGACACAACGTCCATCTGGTAGCCCAACACTGACACCATACGGTCAACAATGGCCAAACCAAGCCCGGCACCTTGGCGTCCGCCCGTTCCCTGTGGCAATAACTGATGAAATTCAGTGAAAATATCCTGTAATTTGCTTTCTTCAATGCCTACACCGGTATCCCACACTTCAATGCGCAGGCTATCGTGGCGGGCCCGCAAAGCCAACAGAACACGTCCACTGCGGGTGTAGCGGAAGGCATTACTCAGCAAGTTGCGAAGAATCCGCGTGAGCATGCGCTGATCTGTTTTCGCCAGCGCCGGAATTGTGCGCACCCTTAGTCCAATGCCGGCATTCGCCGCTACGGATTCGAACTCCTGACCCAGCCCCTTAGCCAAAGCAGCGATGTCGGTCAAGGCCAGGTCCGGCACCATTGCCTTCTGATCCAGTTTCGATATATCCAACAGGTCTGCCAGTAAATCCTCTGCCCCCTCCAGAGCGCGGTGCACCTGATGCACCATCCTCGCCTCCTCTGCCGGCAGTGCGCTGTCCTGGAGTGCCGAAATAGTCAGGCGCGCCGCGTTCAGAGGCTGTAGCAAGTCATGGCTGGCCGCTGCCAGGTATTTGTCTTTGCTACGATTCGCATCCGCCGCAGCCTCTGCCGCAATCACCAACTCACGCTCAGCCTTTTCGCGTTCGGCAATCTGGAAATGCAATCCAACATTGGCATCTTGCAGCGCTTGGGTGCGGTCTTTTACCCGGCATTCAAGATCGGCGTTAATCTGCACCAATTCTTTTCGCGCCTGAACCCGCTCGGATATATCGGCCACAAATGCCTCAACCACCTCTGGGCCTAAATCGGGCCTTCTTAACAGGGTGATCGCCACGTCAACGGCTGTATTGTCGGCACGACACAGGCGAATCTCACGCGCACTTATACTGCCATTATCAAGTAATTCCTGGCGCAGCGTGTCGAACTCACTGGCACTGCAAAAAAGCTGCTCACGCAAACGAATAACACGGGCTTGCAGATCCTGAGGACTTGAGTACCCGCAAATCTTAGCCATGGCCGGGTTGCAGGCTAAAAAACCGCCTCGTAAATCACCCTGGAAAATGCCGTGTAGCGCCATTTCGAAAAGCCACTTGTAGCGGTTTCGCTCCTGCTCCAACTCCTCTATTTGCTTTTGTAGTGCCGGATAGTAGTTCTTGCGGGCAGACTGACTGCCAAGCCCCAGCAGGTCACTAATGCCATAGTCACCCGTTCGCTCAGAGGGCTTCTTCATAAACAACCTGAACGTCTCTGAGAGACGACTTACGGGGATTTGTCAAAATACACGGATCCTGTAAGGCAAATCCCGAAAGGGACGGAATATCAGACACGCTGACGCCCAGCTCAGAGAGCTTAGCTTCCAGGCCGACGGTACGCTTGAGCAGGATGATACGGTTCATCAGTCGCTTCTGAATTTCTGACCGGCCCATACCGCGGGTATCGATATCCATAGCCTCCGCAACTCTACGGAAACGCTCCTCCGCAGAACGGAAGTTATAAGCCACCACGTGCTCTAACAGCATGGCGTTGCACAAACCATGGGGCAAATCCAGAAAGCCTCCCAGGCTATGTGACATTGCATGTACAGCCCCGAGGATTGCGTTGGAGAATGCCAGGCCAGCCTGCATGGAAGCCAGCATGATTTGCTCACGCAAATACGGATCTGCGGTATTTGCTACCAACGGCTCCAGATTACGGTTAATCAAACGGATGGCTTCGAGTGCATGTGAGTCTGTGAGTGGCCCACTGCCGGTAGACACGTAGGCTTCTATGGCATGAACCAGAGCATCTACCCCGGTGCATGCGGTCAGATAGCTACTCATGGTTTCGGTCACTTCCGGATCGATCAACGAGACATCCGGCACGATCGCTTTACTTATGATGGAAAACTTGAAGCGACGTTTGGGGTCAGAAATGATCGCAAACTGTGACACGTCGGCTGAGGTACCGGCGGTTGTTGGAATCAGGATCATCGGTGGCGGCGGGTGGTCGATGGTATCCACCCCCTCAAAATCCAGAATGTGCCGACCATCACTGACAACAATGCCAATGCCTTTGGCGCAGTCCATGGGGCTGCCGCCGCCTATAGCAACAATCACGTCACACTCTGAGGATTTGTAGAGCTCTGCGCCAGCCATGACCTCATCAACCCGGGGATTCGCAGAAACCCCGGTATAAACCGTAGTGCGTATGCCTACGTCGGCCAGTAAGGTAACGATTTCGCCCACCCAGCCAACTGCCGAAACACCGGGGTCTGACACCAAAAACACATGCTTTCCACCGAAATTACTGGCGAAGTTGGCAACCGACTTGCGCGACCCGGCTCCAAATACAATCTCTGGCGAAACAAACTTTCTTAATGCAGATATGTCATGACCCATGAAAACGCACTCAACGTTGTATTTGTTTTTATCGTAATAGTTGAGAGTTTAACTCAAGCTTTGTGTGCATTCACTGGCCTTTCGGCTATGCCTTTGATAAAAGCGATAGAGCCGCTCAAGCATGGCGGCCTGATTCGCCTGCTGTAAAAAACCATGGCCCTCGTCCTGAAACCAGTGCAGCTCCGGGGCCTGTCCGGCTTTGCGCATTGCTGACACCATGGCGCGGGTTTGCTCCGGCACAACCACTTTGTCTTGCCCTCCCTGAAAAAAAATCACCGGCGCGAGCACTGCTGCGGCGCGCAGCCTGGGCGTGCGCATTTGCCAGCGCTGTGGATGGTCCTCGGGATCGCCTAAAAGCCAATCCAGATAGCCGGATTCAAAGCGGTGTGTCATGCGTCGCAACTGGATCGGATCAGTAACGCCAAACAGGCTGGCACCGGCGCTGTAGCGCTGATCTGTGCTCAATGCCATCAGAGCCGTGTAGCCACCAGAACTACGACCTTGGATAAATACCCGCTCGGGGTCTGCCCGCCCGGCGCCAACCAGGCAATCCACTGCGCGCGCCATGTCCTCTACATCCAACTCACCCCACCGTTCCGCCAAGGCTAAGCGGAAGGCACGGCCAAATCCGCTACTGCCACGGTAGTTCACCTCGGCTACGGCAAAGCCCCGCTGGCACCAGAATTGTATCTGAGGGTTGAACACCGGGTAGGCTGCAGAGGTGGGCCCACCATGGGCTACGAGAATCAATTTTGATGGTTGATTATCCGCCGTCAGTGGTGCATATAAAAAACCCTGGGGAGGCTCCAGCTCCACACCGACAGCCGGCACTCGGAATGCTACAGGACGCACCAGAGTGTGCCCGGGAAGTGCGGGCTCCCCACCCGCAATAACATGGGCCTGGGCGCTGCGTGGATCAATACGAAGAACCGCATCGAGGCGATGTGGCGATTTTGCAATGGCATACAGAATGCCGTTGGTCGTGCACAAGCTGCGAAAATCGCTAAAATCCGGGGAAATTCGCACCGGTTCTGAGCAGTCTGGACCAGAGAGCCACAACTCACCGTATCCGTTGTGATAACAGACTCGGGCCCAACAGTCGCCAGGCAATGGGCAATGGTGACTTTCACCGAGCTGCCAGGGCGCATTGGCGTGGTCTCGTTCGGGCGCAGCCGCAGCTTTTAACCAACCACTTTCTGCGCTCTGATAATCCACCTGCCAGGGTTGCCACCAACCTTCATGGTCCGACAAAACCCACAATGCCTGACCGGAAAAAACTGGCTGTTGAATAGAACCTTCATTGGGCGACGGATGACTCTGAACATGCTCTAACGTGCCGCTTTCAGTAACATTTGCTGTCCACAGGCGAGTACGTAACCAAGGCATATCAGGCAATTGCCAGGTCACCCAGGCAATCTTTTTACCATCAGCTGTGAGTGTCGGCGCACCGTAAAAGTCTTCACCTTCATGCAGCACCGTCAACTCACCCGTGCGCATCAGCGCCACCAGTTGCTGTCGACCCTCTGCAACTCCCTCACCCGTTTCACGTACCGCCAGCACACGCTGTCGCAACGGGTCTGACACCAGGCCGCCATAAGCCGCCGCATCGGTGGTCAGCACCTGACTGCTGCTTTCTTCGCTGGCAACAAAACAGATGCGCTGATCGTCAGTGACTACAAACACGCCATCCGGAGCCGCCGCCAAAGCACCGCCGCCATACCCATTCACCCGGCTGCGAATGTTCAGGTATGGCGTAGCCAATGGGGCCGAAGCCTGGTCACGTATCCGCCAAACCTGATTTGCGCCACTGTCAGGGTCACTTTGCAGCCAGAATACGCCGGCTTGCGAAGCGACCAAGCCACTGCGTTGGATATAACCAGCGCACGCCTCAGTCGCACTCAATAAGCCGACGGGCGACTCAACTGCGGAAGAATAAACGGGAGTTGCCGGCGTTGCGATAGGTCAGCTCCTCTATACCTGCGGTAGCATGGTCAGCGGCTTGGCGCGCGGCCAGAATGCGATCGTGATGGGGCGACTTGCTGCACACCGGATCTGCGTTATCGGCATTGCCGGTAAGCAAAAATGCCTGGCAACGACAGCCACCAAAATCCTTTTCCTTTTCATCACAGGACTGACACGGCTCTGGCATCCAGCTATCGCCACGATAATGATTAAAACCTGAGCTTTCGTACCAGATGTGCTTCAAGTTTTTATCGCGCACATTGGGGAAGTCGATCGGCAGCAGGCGAGCGCTGTGGCAGGGTAAGGCGGTGCCGTCTGGAGCCACCGTCAAAAAAAGACTGCCCCAGCCATTCATGCAAGGTTTTGGGCGTTCTTCATAGTAATCGGGGGTAACAAAAATCAGCTTCATGGCCGAGCCTTCGTCCATCAGGCGGGCCCGATTCTGATTCACTTCATGCTCGGCTTTTTCCAGCTGCGCCCGCGACGGTATCAGCCCTTCACGATTCTTGAAAGCCCAGCCGTAGTACTGACACGTGGCCAGCTCGACGTAATCTGCGCCCAGGCGATCACACAACGCAACTATGTCATTCATCTGATGGATATTATGGCGGTGAATCACAAAGTTGAGAACCATGGGGTACCCGGCCTCTTTCACCGCGCGGGCCATCGCCAGCTTTTGCTCAAACGCCTTGCGAGAGCCTGCAACAGCATTATTCAATTCCGGATCTGATGCCTGGAAGCTAACCTGAATATGATCCAGCCCGGCTTCTGCAAACGACTCAACTTTGGCCCGGGTCAACCCTAAGCCAGACGTGATCAGGTTGCTGTAATACCCAAGATGGCGTGCCTCGGCAATCAGTTCTCCCAGATCCTGGCGCACCAGCGGCTCGCCCCCCGAAAACCCCAGTTGTGCCGCGCCCATTTCACGCCCCTGGCGCAGCACCCTGACCCACTCCTCAGTGCTGAGTTCACTCTCGGTCTGGGCAAAATCCAGAGGGTTTGAGCAATACGGACATTGCAGAGGGCAACGATAGGTCAGCTCGGCGAGCAGCCACAACGGGGGGCCGATGCTGGCTGATTTCTGTCCTGTCGAACTGGAGGTCAGAGAGGTCATGAGAGCTCAATCCAGTGTTGCTGCCTGGCGTGGTCCAAAAATTCGATTACGTCGCCTTCCAGAGCACCGGTTTGAGGAAACGCTGCCTCTAGCGCAGCCACAATATCCTGCACGCAACGCTGGCCGTCAATTTCGCCCAGTATCGCACCGGCGCTCTCGTTAAGCTTCACCATACCCTCAGGGTACAGCAACACATAACCGTTCTGTACGGGCTCCCACTGGAACCGAAACCCGCGACGAAAACGAGGGGTGTCTGTCGTTTTGATCGCATTTTCTGCCAGTTTTGTCATTACAGCCCCCGATGCCAGATTTGCTGATCAGTCACCGTGTGAAACGGTGGTGTGTTATGGCTGTAAGCCATCGTGAGTGCGTCCAGAAGGCTCCACAAAATATCCAGCTTGAACTGCAGGATATCCAGGGCTCTGGCCTGCTCGGGGGCTGTGGTGAAATGCTCAAGCGTAATCGCCAGGCCGTGCTCCACATCGCGACGGGCTTCCGAGAGGCGCTTGCGGAAATAGTGGTAACCAGACTCGTCTATCCACGGATAATGCTGCGGC
>Ga0207901_1000425_pt1 | contig 11919 bp, 11 predicted proteins | sample LinPmetageLP46_FD_184057 | JGI IMG/M metagenome (GOLD analysis project Ga0207901, IMG submission 184057) | Marine viral communities from the Pacific Ocean - LP-46 (SPAdes) | ecosystem: Environmental > Aquatic > Marine > Oceanic | place: Pacific Ocean | collected 2011-06-12
CGATGCCTATTAAAGACGGCATCATTAAAGAGACCGGATACACGTAGGCAGTCGTACCTTAATCGCGATCGAAAAAAATGCTTGCAATAGAGGAGGAGTCCATACACGCCCTTAAATCGACCCACTTGCCCTCAGTCGATTTGAGGCACTTTTTTTGGAGTCCGTTCCAGATCTACATTCCATGGCAGCAGTGCTTCCAGCTTTTCCAGTGTGTCTGCCTCGGCAATGCGTTCCAGCACATGCTGGAGATAAGCCGAAGGTTCCAGGCTGTTGGCTTTAGCGGTTTCGACCAGGGAGTAGCAGGTTGCACTGGCACGTGCGCCCCGCGAGGTATCGGCGAACAGCCAGGCTTTGCGACCCAGAGCGAACGGACGGATGGCGTTCTCGGCCAGCACGTTGCTGATCTGCAAATCACCTCGTTCGCAGTAACCTACCAAGGTGGACCATTGGTTCAGCGTATAATCCATGGCTTTGCGAGTCAGAGTACCCTTTGCGACCTTGCCGGCGTTGGCCTCCAACCAGGTTTTCAGGGTTTCCAGTCTGGGCACACTCAGTTCCTGACGGATGCAGTAACGTTCATCTTCACTCAGCTCTTTGATCTGATGCTCAATGGCGTAGAGTTTGTTGATGTGGCTCAGAGCCACGTCGGCCTTGGAGACCTTCGTGGGTTTGCCGTTGCCCTGAGGTTTGGACCCTTTGATGGCTTCTATGAACTTACGTCTCGCGTGGTCCCAGCAACCAATCCGGGTGATGTTGTTGTCACGGCACACTTTGCCATAGCCAGAGTAACCATCGGCTTGTAGGATACCGTTAAAATCATCCAGCAGACGCACCGGTACCTTTCCTGCCCGTGAGGGGTCGTATTCAAACAGCACCGACGGTTTTCCGGGTGGGCCACCGCGGGTGACCCACATCCACTTATCGGACTGCGCCGTTTTACCGTCTTCTTTCAGAACCGGTATTCGGCTTTCATCGGCCTGCAGGTAGTCACTGCTGTTCTGCACCTCTCGCATCAGGTGGATCAGTGGTTTGAACACATCCTCCAGACGGATCACCCAGTGGGCCATGCTGGTGCGGCTGATTTCATGACCCAAACGCTTGAACATGTATTCCAGGCGATACAGCGGCAGGCCATCGGCGTATTTTGAGGTGATGACGTAAGCCAGTAAGGAGGTGGTGGCCGTGCACTTGCCCAAGGGGTGAACCGGGCGAGCGGCTGCCACCAAACGCTCTTCGCCGTTCTGTTCGAACACCGCCTTTTCCTGCCAGTATTCCAGAACTTTAAGCTGGGCCGGGATGAACTGCAGCTCTTCTTTGACCTTGGTAAAGAAGGTCTTGCTGGCGCCGGCCTTGTCTTCGTCGCTGAGGGTCAGTTCGATGCGCTCACGCAGCAATGTATCCGAGAAGCCACGCTGGCGACGTTTACGGGAGGCCGGTAGTGCGCTTGCCTCTTCGACATCGTCTGGCAGCTGATCGCGCAGGGCGTCGATCTCGGCTTCCAGCTCCGCTTCGTCAAACAGGTGAATCTGGTGTGCGGACTTCTCACTGCTGGCGCCGAATTGCTGAACCCGTTTCCAGCGCAGCAGTTCTTCGAGGATCTGGATGTACTGATCGCGTTGTTTGACCGCCTGGTTTCGTTGCTGAATTTCAGCACTTTTGGTGGCCAGCTCCTGCTGCAGACCTTCGACCACCGACCGCAATTCAGCGGCCGACAGGCCGCTGATGTCCGGTGTTTTTGAAGGGGTTTCAGGCTTTAATTTCATGAACAAAGTATAGCGAAAACAACGCTCTGAAGCACGAAGAAAGGCCTAATTAACGGCCTCATAATGCAAGGTTTTATGCCCTTTCAGCAGAGCAATATCATAACCATCCAGCAGCCAGTTAATCTGCTCACCAGTCAGTAACATCAGCTCATCCGAGGCCTTAGGCCACTTGAACTTCTCCTCGGCCAGAGCCTTGTAATAGAGCACAAAGCCGTTGTCTTCCCACATCAGACACTTGATCTTATTGCGTTGCCGGTTGGTAAAGGCGTAAAGCGCGCCGGTGAACGGGTTGTGGCCCAGCTCCTGTTCAACCAGCACCGCCAGGCTGTTGGCTTGCTTGCGGAAATCCACGGGGGCGCGATACAGATAAATCTGTGGCAACGACAAGGACGGACGTAGGTATCGGTGGCGCCTCACAGCTGCCTCAGAACCGCACCCAGCAACTCGATATTGCCGGCGTGCAGACCGGTGATGGAGACACCGCCGGGCAACGATACGGTCAGCCCATCGGCGTCAGCATTACCAACGCTGGGTGCAGAAACAACCCGTGTGAACCCGGTGGCTGCCGGCGCCGGCTTCGAATAATCTTCAACAGAGGTCAGCTTTTGACGCCAATACACGAATTGATGATAGGTGAGTGACTGTTGCTTGCAGTACGCGCTGCCGGACAAACCGGTGGCTTGCCAGTCACTGATATGTTGTTGCCAGGCAAGCGCTCGTTCGGTTGCAGTCATGTTGATTCCTCATGGAGTTGGTGAGGAGATCAGTGTGTGCAATCGGCGAGCTAACGTGTAGGTGCTGATTTATTGGCGCTTACACAGATAATAGATGTTGCCGTATGAATATGCCTATAATGCACGAAATGTTTACACTGCCATCAGCTTTGCCACACCTATGTATGTACCGGCGCCGAAGTGCAGATGCACAGCTCCATGTTATGCTTTCAGATTGCGCTAAAAACCTTAATAATTTGAGTTTTCCATGACTAGATCCTCTGCCACAAAACATCAATTTCTACAGCTTGAAGCTGTATTGCAAAGCCCAATTATAATACTTGAACACACTGATCAGGCATTAATCATTCTTAAAGCGAAACAGTTACTCAAAACCTCAAGACATTGCAGCATCGTTGCCGCTACGAGCACAAGTAATCAAACGCTTCGAAACGTAATAAATCTGTATAGAAGATTTGCTACTTTGAAAAAACTAAAACGCGAACTTTGTCGCGATTCTTCCGTGGACAATACGAGTCTTATTGGTATTTACCCATCCGTAGAGTATCCCGCATGTGTTTATGAGCTAAAAACCAATGCTGATCGTTATGTATCCGCTAACGTGCTTCCTTGTGCGAGTTCAACTTACATGATGGTGATCAGATACTTGTTCAGAAAAATCATTGGTGTCAACCTCGATGTTGGTGGTTTGGGCCTTATTCTATCCAAGGATTAGTCATGCTCTATGTTAAAAAAATGCTCTTCTCGACAGGGTTACTCGATGAACTATCTACCACTCCGTCGATTGCTTGTATAAGTACCAGCAGGCCAATTTATCTTGTTTTTGATCAAAAATCTGAATATCCAGTTTACGTAGTCCGAAATATGGATGATCCAACTGCCCTCTATTCACATAAAGTCCACGACCATCTTTATCGGCTTGTTTACGATTTAGTTCCCGAACCTATTGGAGTTTACGAATTTTCTGGAAAAGAATACGATATTCAAAAGGGAGTTGAAGGCAGTCCTTGGTTCCAATTAAAATCAAAAATCCGTACAGCAGAAGAGCGAGCACGCCTTGAGAAAAGAATGTGGCAAACACTGTGCGACTTTCAAGCAGGGATTTACGCGGGAAGCACAAGTGAAGCCTGCCAACTCAAGCCCCATGAAGAACTGCTAAAAGCATATTCACTTTATCAGGATGCGGGCGAGGTACCGAGTATTGAACTTAAGAAAATTATTGAGCAGGCGGTAAAGGATCTTTTGCTTTTCCCGGACTGCCTCTCAATACCCCAGCATGGTGATTTTTGCCTGAATAACCTGATTATTGATACCGACCATATTACTGTAATCGATTTTGAAGATTTCGATATTACACAAATGCCGATGTACGACCACTTCACTCTTGCTCTTTCACTCCCTTCCTTAGGCGAGGAGCCGAAGGACGCAGCAAGCGTATTTTCCAACGCTAATATCATTGAGGAAGCCAACCTTCTTGATATCCCGAATAATTTGATAAACTGGCACTTTCTTCACCACCTCCTTTTGAGGCTTGGTCCATGGAGCACTGGGGAGAAACGAAAACCTTATCGATATTGGCTAAAACAAGTACTGGATCGCTTTCTCGAAGATCAGGGAAAAGGTCTCGTATAAAAAAGCTGTTTTGAGAAGACTTCCTTCTATTTCATTTACCTTCGTTATCAATTACGAATTATACCAACAGCCCTGATGAGCTCACGCCTTAAGGGATGCCTAAATACGAATAGCCCGAATAGCCAAGCTATCGGTAGCAAAAAAAGTATCTGCAAAAAGGACAGAAGGGGAGACGTTTCCTGGAAAGGCCAGGCGTACTCAATTCCATTGACCGCCACCCAACAAACAGCAGTAACCATTAAGCTTGGAAACAGGCATGCCAGATGCTTAAAAAAGGGCAAACCAATGCAGGCCTTAAGATACAGACCTGAAACAATTAGATCCGTAATACCTGCTATTACAAAGCCAAGCGCTACTCCATGCATCCCGTAGATACTAAAACCCAAAACAATGGAAGCTGAAAACACAAGAAAAACAATCAGCTCTTTGGCAAACATCGAGCTTTCATGTCCCAGTGTTATAAGCGCTTGCGGGGCGAGAACGTGGGAGGCCCTGAGCATAGCCCAAACAGCCACGATTGAGGCTATGGGGGCAGCTGCATCCCACTGGTCTCCAAACATCAGCCTGATTGCAGGTAGGCTCGCCACACTTCCGACAGCCAGCACCGGCCAAAGAACCCCGGTAATTAGCTGCGAAGCATTGAGATAGGCTTTAATGACATCTTCACCGCTATTCTTTATATCTGCAAGATAAGGCGCCGCGACTGGGTGTATACCGGACATTAGCATATCAGTAACAAAAACCATAAACCCAAGTCCTCGTGAGAAAATCCCGACCTCAGCTGGCGCTCCCATTTTTCCTATTACCATGTCCGGCAAAGTATGCTGAGCCTTCCGGATAACATGCCCTAATGATGTGTAGATACCAATTTTGGCAATTGATCGCATATTGTTAAATCTTGGCGCGTAAACATTTACTTCTCGACTGGCGTACAATAAACATATCGCATTAACTAAAACTGCGGCTAAATGACCATAGGCCAATGAAAAGTAGCTAAACCCAAGATAAATAAAAGCAACGGTAACCAAAAGCTTTATAATTGACGCAACATTAGCGATATTTGATAGCACCCCAAACTTATATTTTCGACTAAGAATTGCATAAGGAATGCTGATATAAGGAGCGATAAAAAAACTTAAAGAAAGCAAGATAAAAAGAGGGCCAAGCTCCTCGATTTCAAAAAATTCAGCTAATGGATAAGAGGCTGCAATTATCGCCAAGCCCATTATTCCCGAAACAATTAGTGTCAACCCATAAGACGACCGAATCTTTTCATGCGTTAGTTCTTTCTCACGAATGAGATACGCATTGGCGCCCAAAACTCTGAATTCCGCCATGATCATAACTAATGAACTGGCAACGGCAAAAGTTCCAATCTCTGTGGGCGTCAATAACCGAGCAATAACCATTGTGGTAATAAGCCCGATAAGCATCAGCAGATAACGCCCTAGGGACGAATAAATGAGCGCAGTTCTTACATCTGCCATTAATGGTTCCCAAGTTGTGGTAAAACTATTTTAAGTTGTGCAAGAACCGATTACATGGTGCCCCCAAAAAACTTCGAAGGAGGCGTGTCCACGTATCTTCGTAAAAAAGGGAAAAGCCTAACACTGTAATGAATTCTTTTCTCGCATGCTGGTACTGGCCTGCAGCAAAATAATTTAACCCCTCCCGGTAGTGGTAATCAGCATAGGCCCGGCGAGAATAACGGGCAATAACCGCATCTTCTGAGTGGACATCACAGTGTTTTTCGATGATCTGCAGCTTGGCGCGAAGCATAAGCTGCCCATCACCTGACATGTTGTCGCTGTGAATTCGATACTTGATTAAAGGATCACTAACCACGCGAGCTGTGTATACCTTGCATATGCGCAGCCAGAGATCCCAGTTTTCTGCAGCTTTAAAGTCGGTTGAAAACAAACCCACCTGGCTCAAGGATTCTGAGGATACCACCACCGTACCACCCGTCATTCGATTTTTGACTAGCAACTGAGGATAGATGTATCCCGCCATCGCTTCATCTGCCGGTTCGACTCTTACCGTACATCCTGACTCGTCTATTATCTCGGTACCGGAATAAACTAAACCTACTCCCGGTTCAAAGAGAGGGATTTGGCGCTCCAGTTTGTCTCTTACCCAAAGATCATCGCTATCAAGAAAAGCAATATATTGGCCCCTAGCCATCTTTATGCCATTGTTTCGCGCAATAGTCTGACCTTGATTTGGTTGGTCAATCACGCGAATCCGTTCTGGAAACTGACTCTCATATTCCCTGAGGATCGCCAAGGAACCGTCGCTTGATCCGTCATTTATCAAAATAATTTCGATAGCCTGATAGGTTTGCGACAAGATACTTTCAATAGTCTCTGCAACAAGATGTGCGCGATCATAGACTGGTACGATGACAGACACTAATCCCTTCATGGCTTACCGGTTCCTAAACTACTTTGTTAGTGATTGTGCGTTTTTCTGTTCAGCACTGCGAAATAAATAAATGTTGGCCGCTATCGCAATGAACAAAATCAACCAGTAGAGTACTTCTGCCCTCGCACGATCAATGAAGCTGCCCGCCACCAAGAAACTAATTAGTGCTCCCTCCAACGCCAATATTTTGAAGTAAGCGTTGTAGTTCTCAATATTCAGGAGATACTCCTTCGTACGTTTAGATAACTTTAATGTCGAAGTTAAAAGTGCGATTAACAAGAAAAGCCCAAGCCAACCAAGTTCCGCCAAAATCTGAAACCAAGTCGAATGCACAGCCTTACCTATTTTGCGCCCCTCAAAATAGTGGTCAGGAAGATAGTTGGGGCTCAATTCAGTGTAGCCCTGAATCCCAACCCCCAGCGGATAGTCTCGAACCACATCGAATGTCGCCATCCAGAAATCTATACGGTGAGATCCGCTCTTTCCGCCATCATCAACTTCCTGAATGGTTTCCATTCGAGACCAAAAAAGCTCGTCTGTAACGTAAATGGTGCCGCCAAGTGCCACTATGATTATCAACATGGCAGTTCCACGCTGACCTTTTCTTTGATACTTGGAAAAAATCATAAAGAAAAGAAAAAACAACCCACCAACCAATGCTCCCAGGAATGCTCCACGGCTATTAATTAGTACGATGCCATTGGCAATAAAAGCACCACAAAAAAGCGCAAACAACTTAATCTTTTTATTCCCCAACCAAGCCAGGTACATGAGAATTATCAATGCTGGCACCATTGCAGCAGCGGTCATGTTGCCATCACCACCAGTGTCAACCATACCTATTCCCTCTACACGACCTTGGCCATCTCGACCTACCTCACGAGCCATGTAACCTATATAGGTAGCTCCGACAATATAGGCCCAAAGGCATGCATCAAGTGCTTTTTCTGTATGCACTAGCTTATATGCCATCATCATAATTAACACAAGCTTTGCGAAGTCAATTGTAAAGCGCTTGTGTACATCGGGTACGACTGCAAATATAAGTGCAAAAAAGTAAAGTACTACTAACGCTAACATCCACTTAAAAACAGGCTGTTCTTTCCAAGGAGCAATCAAAGACAAACTATTATAGCGGGAAAGCAACACCACAAGCATCACAGTTACTGTAATAAAAGAATACCTAATACCTGGAATGCTTGCAGACCACCATCGAATATCCGGATTCAAAAAATAGACAAGCTGGTAAACAAGAAAAGATGCCATAGGTGTAAAAAGCAAAGCACTAAGGATGCCGCCAAAAAAAACCATTAAAAACAACAAAGCAAACTTAGACATCAGTCTTCCTAAGGCTTTTCCGTGAAATAACGCAGGATATCAATTAAGGCCAAACGATGCTTTCACGTCTTTTCCTACGAACCTATACCGCAAAATCATTTTAACGGCTTTTTTAAATTGATTATAATATGTTTTACGAAAAGCATCGTTACTTATATTTTCGCCATTATCACGCACATATATAATTACCCTTTCCTCAGGAACACTTATTGACCAGCCTTCCTCATGCAATCGCTTCCTCATGTGTACATGAGAAATATTGCCAAATGGCGTATCTCTGTAGCTTTTCTCATTAACCTGGCTTGGTAAATCGAAAACTCTATCCGAAATTATTGAACTAGATCCACAATATGCGCTAAATTCATTCTCTTCATGAAAAACGCCGGTGTTTTTAAAGTAAAAATAACCTTTCTCTAATATAATTGCATCAAATCGCTGATGTTTCTTAAGCACCTCAACGAAGTTATTTCTGATCAGATCGTCCGCATCAAGAGAAAACCAATGAGTGATCGACGGGTATTTTTGCTTAAGGTACATGATACCCCGAAGAATTTTGGTGCAACGGTCAAACTCATATTTTAGCTGGTTTGCCGATTCATCAGGCCCCGCCTTTGGAGGTTCAAAATCACCATAAGGCAGAAACTCACATTTACTATCCAGATAACGCCGCTCTGAGAACAATGCGGGGCAGTCATGCCCAACAACAACGGCATGAAAAGCATCAGAGTTTTGTGCAAGCACACTATCTACTGTGGCCTTCAGGTTTTCGCTCGTCACTGACCAGTTTTTTGCAACAGCTTTAGCTTTGAGCGGCATGACAATGCCTATTTCCATGATTCATCCTCCTGAATTATTTCCAAATTTCGCAAGGGCTTTTGATCCGCAAATATATCTGTAAATAGTGGCATATTGCTCAGCCATGGTCTCGCTAGAGAATCTTTTCTTGAACACTGACATTGCGGTTTTTGAGTTCTCTTTTCGACAAGCTTCATCAGTTGTCAGAAGCAGGATAGCTTGATAAAAAGACGGTGCATCATCACTTGGCACTAAAATCCCGGAACCACCGTCCTCCAGAATCTCGGGATTTCCACCGACATTGGTCGCTACAGTCGGGACACCGAGGCTCATCGCTTCCAGGAGCGTCATCGAAGTGCCTTCTGTGAACGAGGAGAGTAGAAATATATTCATCATAGCCAAATGATGGACAGGCGCATTAACAAAACCCGTAAAGCTCGTTCTGTGGGCTATTCCCAGATTTTCGGCCAGATTTTGCAACATCGGTCGACTCGGCCCATCGCCGACTATCAACAACCAACTATCTGGACGCTGCTCAAGGAGCATTTTAAAGGCGCGCAACATCATGGGTTGATTCTTGACTGGGTCGAGCCTGGATACAGTCCCCACCACATACGCGCCGGTTGGAATGCCTAGTTCTTTCCTTAATTTTACTACCGACTCCTCGTTTGCAGTAAGCGGCGATATGCCGTTGTAGATAATCTTGATTTTGTATTTTGGGATAAATTCGTAGCGCGCTAACGCATCTCGGGTTGCAGATGAAATAGCTACAATTGCGGGTGTTAATAAAGCGACTACAGGGTTGATGAGCGCTGCTTTGTAACGGTGTCGATCCGGGTAGAAACGACCATGTTCCGTAAACACAACTTTTGCATCAGTGCGGAAAGCCCCAATCCAGCCATAGATCCAGGGTGTATACTGATGACAATGCACCACATCAAACTGCCCTTCCCTCAAACGTTTTCGTATTGCCGCAATCAGCGACCAGTCAAATCCCTGCCTTCGAGCGACTTTATGAACAGGTATACCGGACTGCTGTAGTGCCTCCCCAATAGGCCCTATGTAGCCATCAATACATAGAATTTCAGATTCGATCCCTTCGGATCTCATTCCCTGAACAAGCTGCCGGATAACCTGCTCGGTGCCGCCGATGCCCATGTTGAAGGTAAGGTGCAGAACCCTCAGTAGCTTTTTAGGTGGTTGTATTGTTGTCTTGTCCTTTTCGACCGTCATGCACTCACCTGATACTGCTGCCACCAGAGTTCAAAGGCCAGTAGAGACCAAAGCTCCTGTGTGAACTGGTCATCCCCTGCCAGATGCTTTTGCCAAAGGTTGCGGATACCTGCGGGGTCAAAGAAGTTGGACACGCCGCTATTTGGAATCAGCAAAAGTTGCTCAACAGTAGATTTCAGTTCCTGGCGCAACCATTGTGCCAATGGAACAGAGAAGCCCATTTTCTTTCGGTACAAAATGTCTTCTGGCAACATGCGCTCAAAGGCTTTTTTCAGAATGTACTTCTTCTCTTTGCCGTGGAGTTTTAGTGCCGCTGGTATCTGCGCGGCATATTCCACCACCCGGTAATCAAGAAGCGGGGCCCTGGTTTCGAGCGAGTTCGCCATACTCATGCGGTCTACCTTCACCAGAATATCGCCGGGAAGATAGGTTTTAATGTCTGTATAGAGAATGCGGGAAAGATGATCGTCCGTGTCGGCATTCTGGTAATGGGCACGGGTAATATCCGCAGGATCGTAATTGTGGGTTTCCCGTTTCAGTTCCCCTGTCACGAGATCATTCCACACATCTCTGCGGAAGAAGCTGTTTGTGATAAAAAATGCTTCATCCGGATCCAGAGCCAGGGTTCCCAGGAGTGATCTGGCTTTTCGCGTAGGGCCGGTATTTACCATTCCCGCCAGGCGAGCAAGCCCGGGGAAAAGGTTATGACGAAGTACCGCAGGAAACAGTCCTCGTAACCGATTTTCAACTTGGTCTATGTAGTATTTGCTATAACCTGCAAAATTCTCATCACCCCCGTCACCAGCCAGTGCCACAGTGACTTTCTGGCGAGCCAGCTGTGATACGAAATAGGTGGGAACAAAAGAAGGATCAGCAAAAGGCTCATCAAAAAATCGAGCGATGCTGCCAAGGCTGTCCGCAACATTATCCTTTACGGTGAATTCGTGGTGATCGGTTTTGAATTGCTCGGCAACTTTTTTGGCCCAGTGCACTTCATCAAACCGCTTTGAATCAAATCCGATAGCACAAGTTGTAACCGGCTTGTTGGTGTGGCCAGCCATTAGTCCGACAACCGCACTCGAATCAATTCCGCCACTCAGGAATGCCCCAAGAGGTACATCGCTGACCATACGCAGGCGAACCGCATCGTCAATCAGGTTGTAGAGACCATCCTGCAGCTCATCAAAGCTGGCATGTGAGGGCGCCCCAAAAGACACATCCCAATATTGTTCCTGGTGTGTGTGGGTGCCATCTGTCTCCAGCCAATAGCCGGGGGCCAGTTTGTGGACATTTTTGTAGATGGTTTTTGGGTCCGGCACGTACTGGTAGGCAAAAAAGTCTTTGATTGCGTCAAGCCGCAACTCGGTTTTAACGAAGGGCGCCGGAGTTAAGGCCTTTAGCTCAGAGGCAAATGCAAACTGTCCGTTGGCTTCGTAAAAGTACAGTGGCTTTTTGCCAAGGCGATCCCTGGCCAAAAACAGTTTACGGGCGGTGCGATCCCAGATAGCCAGAGCGAACATGCCATTTAGCTGTTGGAGGCATTCCGGGCCATGAATTTCGTAGAGCGCGAGCAGGACCTCTGTATCGGTTCGTGTGCGGAAACTGTGGCCCTGGCTGATGAGTTCGTCACGCAGTTTCTGAAAGTTGTAGATCTCGCCGTTGTAGGCAATCACATAGCGCCCGGATGAAGACACCATGGGCTGGGTGCCAGCATCACTGAGGTCAATAATACTCAGCCTGCGATGTACCATCCCTACTGAGTCATCAAGCCACGTTGAACCGGCATCCGGCCCGCGATGGACGATTGCCTGCCCCATGTTATCGAGCCAGCGCTGGTGTGCTTCCCGGTCAGGTGTTGAGGTGGTACGCAGGAAGCCGGCCAATCCACACATTAACCCACCTCCCTCTTTGCCTGGGATTGCGCCGGGGATTGTGCTTGGGATGCGGTTTTAGTTTTGCCTGTTAGCTTTCGGAACAGAACTTCATACTCGCTTGCCATA
>Ga0207901_1000428_pt1 | contig 11903 bp, 11 predicted proteins | sample LinPmetageLP46_FD_184057 | JGI IMG/M metagenome (GOLD analysis project Ga0207901, IMG submission 184057) | Marine viral communities from the Pacific Ocean - LP-46 (SPAdes) | ecosystem: Environmental > Aquatic > Marine > Oceanic | place: Pacific Ocean | collected 2011-06-12
GTCCGCATGCGGATTTGAATTGTGATACAATCCATGAATGAGCGATCCAGATCCAACGACATTGAAAACTGTGGCGACACCAATTCGAAGCCGTATGGACCTTCTCTCCCGCAATAAACGTCTTGACGGGCTTGAGCGCCTGGGCGCTTATCGTGAGCTTAATCAACTTGTAAAAGACCTCGATGCAACTGTCGATGAATTTTCTCGCGACGAGAAATCGTAATCGGATAGCATCTCAATCTATAGCATTTATCATTGATCGATATTTGAGCGAGAAGGTTCGTCAACGTCTGCCTGTGATATTTTTGTCCTCCAAGCGTTAAAGAATCTCTCATCCATCAGTTTGGCAAAATTGAAGTTTTCTCATTTGCTACCCAAAACGCTACCCAGGTTACAAATATTGCAACTCTGAATTTCGGATTTTTAGAAAAATCTTTATTATCAACGTATTATGGTGAGCCCTGCTGGGTTCGAACCAGCGACCTACTGATTAAAAGTTTTTAGGTCTTAGTTTTCTATCCTGTCTATTTCAACGCTACAGCACAATAAATATACAATAACATACTGAAAAACATGGTATTATGGTATTGTAGCGTAAAAACGGCGATTGACAGATTCTGACTTTCGTGGTTGAGTTTACCGTTCTAAAACCGTTCTAGAAGTGAATTAGATATGCCCCACGCAACGCTGACTGATCGCACCATTATAGGTCTTAACTCCGAAAAAGGCCGTCAGAAGATTGTTCGTGATGCCGAATTGCCAGGCTTCTTTGTGATGGTTGGTTCGCGGTCGAAAACGTTCATGGTACAGGGTGATTTGCGTGAAGGGGACAAGCGGCAATCACTCCGCATGAAGGTTGGCAAGGTTGGCAAAATTACGACGCGCGAAGCGCGGGCCAAGGCCAAAGCGTTGCTCGGGCAAATTGCTGATGGTGTTGATCCGAGACCTAAAGCAATACTTGCCAAGAAAGTGGTTGCTAGCGGTCGCGATCCAACACTCAAGGTTGCCTGGCTGTCTTATCGTGACAGTCACATGCGGAGAAAAGGGCGGAGCCAAAAGACCGAGGATAATTATGCTGATCATGTTGAACGGCTCATGGGGGCTTGGGTAGATCAGCCATTGTCAACTCTGGGAAAAGATCCGGCGCTCGTCAAAAAACGTCACGATGAACTGACGCAGGAATGCGGACCTTACATGGCGAATGGCTGTATGCGAACATTGCGCGCAGTTTATAATCATGCGCGCAGGTCGGCGCGGGATTTGCCGACTGAAAATCCAGTTTTTGCGGTGGATTGGAATCCGGAGCGTCGGCGCGATAGCGGCATGGGGCTGGAAGATTTGCCCAATTGGTTTGAGCAGCTGCAAAAACTCACAAATCCGATCCGCCGCGAATTACATTTATTCCTCTTGCTATCAGGGAGCCGACCGGAAGTCATTAAAACAGCGAAGCCCGATCATCTCAATCTGCGCCAGCGGCTTTTATATATCCCGGAGCCCAAAGGCGGAATCGATAAGGCTTTTTCTATCCCGCTATCGCGGGCGATGATAAGATGTTTGCTGCGGGTGATTGCAGTCGGCAGACAAATTTATCCCGATCAATCTGAGGAATGGTTGTTTCCCGCTGATAGTGCACGCGGTCATATTGTGGAGCACAAGGAAAATCGGGAAACGCTTGCCTATTGGGGAAATGAATTGAGGCAAAGTTATCGCACTATCGGCCAAAGAGCCGATATCAACGAGATCGACATGCATTTATTGATGAACCACTCGCTGCCAGGTGTGAATGCAGGATACATCACGCGTAATAAACTTGCAGGCAATCATCTAAGGTCGGCGCAACAAATTATATCCGACACGATTATGCGTAAAGCCGCTCGGCAGGAAGGTTCGGTTACGAACTGGCCATTAGTCGCCAGAAACCAGATACTATTGGTGGATGATATGTTCAAAGCAGTAGCGTAATTAAAATAACTGCTGTGCCCGACAGCTTTAGCTTAGTCTCGCAAACGAGAACGCCAGTAAATGTCTGGAAAACGGGGAAATATATCGGGGTGATCCATCTAGCCCAAACGATTGCGATCAGTAAGCAAAAAACACACGTGCAAAATCGGAAAAAGTGATTAGAAATTGCCATAGGCGGGCGCTGAAATCATTTTGTAAATTTGGGATTAAACTGGTTTGTCCGAACAGTTAGTTTTGAGAAAGTTTGGTCAATTCTATGCGGTCGGAATAACGATTGTGCGCTGTTAGTTTGCTCTCATTTAATGTCACTGATCGTTTGTAAATTTCTTGTTGGAGAAATTCTAGTTCATTATCTCGCCGTTCTTCTGGCACATCTATCCACCATGCTTTTGGTAAAGTTTGATTTTCGGCATTCCACCGATATCCCCGCTTTTTCAAAACGTCTTTCAGATCATAAGGTGCGTTCTCCGCCCATAACCTGACGGTGTTTTGCCTTGCGGATTGTAGCAAGCATTGGAAGGCTGTATAGCCAGTTTGGCCGAGTGGCCTGTTGAGGAGCTCGATCCCTGCCAGACAATCGTTTTCTGCCCTATGGCCATCAAAGAAGAAGCCAGATTGTAATCCGAGGAAAAGGAGTTTTAGGCTCTCGAATCCCGCATCTTTCCAAGGAACCTCTTCCATCGAGCAGGCCCAAGGATTACGAGCCAAATCAGGGCATAATTTTTCTACAAACTGGCGATCAAATTCGGCATTGTGAGCAACAATCAAACTGCGACCGGTTACGAAGGACAAGACTTCGTTCTGATCAATTGCTTTACCAGCCACAGATACATCGTTGATGCCCGTCAGCCTTGAAATCTCTGGTGGAATAGGAAAGCTTGGCTGTCTCAACTGACTGAAGGGCTCGTCTATACCGAGTATCTTACCGTCTGCTGAGTAGAAGAATGGAACCATTGCCAATTCTATTATTTCATCTGCCTGGGGATCAAGGCCAGTCGTTTCAACGTCAAGGAAAACTGCGCGTTTACTGTTGGGAGGAGCGTTTCGGATCCAAAGTGGTGGTTTCAATCGTCGCAGAACGCGATAATCGCCGCCAATTTCAAGCGACTGGATTAAAGCTTCAGTTTGGACGTCGCTCATTAGTTAAACCTCTGCATTACCGTCCGATAAAAACGTGAGATCGGTTTTCCGGCCAGCTTCATGAAACCATAGGTCTACAACCTGTGCATCATCGCTTGCTGGTAATGGGGATGCGCTGCGAACCTTAAAGGTTGTGGGTAGATTGACTGAATTGCCGAACACGAGCGCGTGTTGTTTAGGAAGCGACGGTAGGCGGCGAAGGACAGAATCCGAAATAAACGGCGTCATCTGCCTGATATGAGATAGATCGTCCGGGTTTTGTATTCGGTGAACAACAAAATTTGAACATTGCGACAAGACGGTCTTAGAAAGCTCGCTCGGGCGCTGCGAAGCTACCAGAAGAAAGAATCCATATTTTCTACCTTCCTTGGCGATCCGTTCAAATATGCGGTTTGCATCCACAGAGTATCGCGATGGAGAAGATGAGATATAACGATGCGCTTCCTCCAGCAGAAAATGAACGGGGAACCGGTTGCGCGGATCCGCCTGTCGTAAAAGCTTGAACGTCATTCGCGCAAGCACCGAGCTAACAAGCTCGACAACTTCATCTTCGACAGCATTCATGTCTATGATGATTATTTGTTTCTTCTTTTCATATCCGCATTGCGTTTTTGCAAGCCCGAGAATTTCTGAAAGGAAGGTATCGGCGTTATTTGTTGCTTCAGTGGATTCATGCCGCAAAAAACCATAATCTGCGCGATCTTGCAGAGCCTTGAACCTTGTAACCATTTGCGAGCAATAATCCCTGATCTGCCGGTTCCCATGTGCCTCTTCGTACAAAATCGATAAGTCGATGGCGTCTCCGAGAGACTCAAAGTCGAACGGTGAACCCTCATAATCGGGCAGTTTCAAATCTGGATGAATAAATCCGTGAGCCTCGGCACCTTCGTCTTCGTCATCGTCATCCTGCTCCCCAGCCAGGAACTTGTATGCCGCGTCGATTTCATCCATATTGCCATAGCTGACGCTAATGAAATCTTCGAGAGCCCCAATATTGATATCGGTGGTGTTAAAGCGCTGCAGCAAACCTCGAATCCGTGTTTCCTTTGCCCCTGGCGGCGATTCATCCGACAAAATCTGGGTAAGGCACGTAGCCAAAATATGGTTTTTGATTGTTAGTAACTCGTCGCCGGCAGCTATTCCGAAAGTCGACGCGAGTCCCAGAGCCATACGTAAGATGGGAACCTGCGTTCGCTCACTTGCCTGCAATAGAAGCTCCCATTCCGATAACTCTAAAAACCAGTGAGGAATTTTGAATTTACCAGCTGTACCGGATCCATCTAGTATGACCTGCGCAACTTCGATGTCAGTATTGGTTCCGATTTCTGAGAAGGCTTGGCTATATTCTCCGTTTACATCAAGGATGACGAATGTTGATCCGCGGGCATAATGCTCATCTGCTTTTTCAAACAATTCTTGGAGAACGGAGGCAACCGTGCAAGATTTTCCGCTGCCGGTATTACCCAACACGGCCGCGTGGCCACCAAAGAAATCGTCTATTCTAACCTTAACGTCATAGCCTTCGAATATAACAGATTGGCCAATTCGCAAATTGCGGTACCGGGTTGCTTCTGACGGGTCGCAGGGCGCGCCGAGCAACCCGATTGAGGGCTCTTCCGTACGTTCGGTATCCAGAATACGGTCAAGTTCGCGGTCAAGCACATATAGCGCGTCGGCGTAAAGCGACGGAAAGATCGATACACCAAACCGAAATTTCCCAGCTTCTTTTTGTGGCAGCATTCCAACTGGCACGACGTCGAGATATTTTGCTGAAGCAGCTTTGTCTATTTCATTTTTAGATGTACCGCTTCCCGTGTCCCGTTCGCGCAAGCTAACGACTTCGACTACGACATATTCTGACTGCGTTGGAATGATTAGGAAAGAACCGATGCGGGCGACATAATGGACGTCATCAAAGCCAACGACCGTGAAATTGTCGATGCCGCCGTTCATTTCGATCACGAAGCGATCCGCAGCAACCGAAATAACTTTGCCAATTGCTCTTTTGTTATCGTCCGAGCTCATTCCTTATCACTCGGAGCGGGCTTCATCTTTTCGAGCACAAGTTTGACCGCTTCATCGATTTGTTGGGACGGTCGTTGAGGCATAAAATGTTCGACTATCATGTCGAAATAGTGAGCACAGCTGCCCTTTTCGGGGCCTTCACCACCTATGATCCAAATACGGGGATCATTTAACGCGCGGAGCTTGGCAATTTCTTTGCGACTATCAGGGTTCGCAAATACGATCAGTCGGAAGGTTGGTATTGTTAGAGCTTGGTATATGATATTATTAAGATGCTCATCTCCAAATGCAAAACCCATGGTGATTAAAACGCTCTGTTCGCGGACGACACGAGACTGAAATTCACGAAACAGGTCGGCATATGGTGAACCTAAACTGGAATTTTGTTTCGAAGGCGTCGGAAATATCATCACCTTGGATTGATTGCTATGCGGCCATTGTTCTCTGATCGGGAACAACCCATGATTATCTTCTGTCCAGCTTATCGAACCATGCAACTTACATAGGTAAGCAAAGCCATCGACTGCCGTCCATTTCTTGTTTGAGATATCTAGTTGTTCGGCAAGTGCATAGCGAAAGGTTGACGGATTAAAGCGGCGTTCAACAACACCTGAAAATCCATTCGCATATGGCAGGCCGAGGCGGTCCATCGCTTGCTCATTAAACATATCATAATTGGTCGTGAACACCCATGGCCTCGGCATAGAACGATCCCGCATAACAAGTTTCCGATAAAAAAGTTCGTAAATTGCTAGAATGGATTTGTCGTCATGGGCGAATGCGCCGTCTGTGCATCGCTCCCAGATAAACGCCTGCACCTTTGCGATCATCGCCTCAATCTTTTCGGCTTTGCCGTCATGCTTGTCGTTTTGACTGCGTTGAAATACGAAACGAAGGCTATGTAACACCTCCATTAGTCGTTCCAGATTCCAGTAATAATCGGAATCTTTGTCGAGCCGAACGCCTAGCTTTTCTAGATATTCTCTTTCTTCGGAATTCAGTGCCCATGACGGTATTGCCTCTTCATCTTCTCCATCAATTACTGGTTCGGTAGAACAAAACTCCTCGGCAAGTGGGGCCATGGTTGATATTCCAACTTCAACATTGTTCTTAACCAAAGATGAGCATCCAGCGCCAAGCAAAAATGCTACATTTCGGGCATTCAAAGCTTCCCCAACAGCCTTTCTGACGGTTTCTGCGCCATCGGGCCATTGCAGTTCCGTAGTTCCAGCAGAGTCACCACGGACAAAATGAAATTTGCGAATTTCATCATTTTCGGAAACATCGGTCATTTATATCGCCCCTAATATTTCAGCAGTTAATGGAGCGGATAAAGACGGCTATCAAGCCCAAAAAATGTATTTCACGTTGACGTTAAATTTTCAAATCAATCTCGAGTACGGCAACCTATATTCTTGCAGTTCCGTTCATGATTAATCGCTATTTGCCAATTGTATAAGTTCCATGCATTGTGCTCGGATAGAATTGGTCAATTCGCGAATTCGATGAGATTTTGCGTCGCTCTTGTTCTCGCGCCCTTGCTCATCGAGCCAGCTAGATATTCGATTTTCCAATTTTCCAGATAGCGGCACTTTCCCAGCCAATACCTTACTATAATGTCCTTGTGAGATACCAAGCAATCGAGCCAGTTCGTCCTGCCTCATTCTTTCATCCCGGCGTACATTTTCAACTGAACTAATTATTTTTACCATTGCCCCTGACTCAAATGCATATTAAGAATGCATATATGCATTTAAATCTGAATAGGTCAACACAGCGTGTTTGCGCCTTCATCTCCGAAGGTTCGGTTAATCGCGACCTTCCTGGCCCGAACGAGATGGTTGGAAATCTTGGAATTTTGTGGGGCAGAGTGGAAGAAATTGGTTCGCCGGCATATTGGGCATCGCAAGCATGGATGTGGGAGCTGGAAGAGCCTGATCATTATCAACTTGGGAAAAGTCTCGAAGAAGAGACCATAGCTTGCTTGTTGGGTGGATATGGCATTCCCGCAGAAGTCGGGCTGGCGGCATATGATCGCTTTCGCTTAGAAATGCGAAAAGATCCGGCTTCGCTTCTTGATCCGGCACGAACCTATGAACTGCTCAGCAAACCGCTGGAAATGGGTTCGAGATCTGTTAAATATCGGTTCGCACGTCAGAAATCATCTTACCTAGCTGCCGCTATGACCGCATTGCCGGGCATCGACCAATCTGCAAATGACAAGGAGTTGCGCAATCAGCTGGTCAAATTGCCCGGCATCGGACTGAAAACGGCATCCTGGATTGTGCGTAACTGGCGCCAGAGTGACGAAGTTTCCATATTGGATATTCACATCATGCGGGCCGGACAGGCGCTGAATATTTTCCCAAAATCCTGGAAAGTCGAAAACCGTTATCTCGATTTGGAGAGCGCTTATCTGACATTTGCTGAGGCGATTGATGCCCGTGCGTCCATTCTGGACTCAGTCATGTGGATGACGATGCGGGCGTTACCGCATAATTTGATTATGTCCGTCGATGTCCAAGGCAATAGTGGAACTAAAGATCAACAACCCAGTTTTGCTTATAATTAGTTGACCTTCTCCAATTCTCCCTCATTATACCAGTAATTTATTGGGAGAATTGATATGTCTGGAAGCGGTGGTGGTAGAGGTGATGGTTTTCCGACACCAACGCCTACTCCTAGAAAGCCTTCGGATACTGGCAGCGGTGTTGGGGGTGGCGGGCCTGACGGTGTTGATCCGTGCGACATTGTTCAGCAGGCACCATTAAACAGCCCTCAACCAGCGGTTGTTAAAACCTTGAATGTAAACGACATTCTTGATGTCGTTCTAAATACGGCGGGGCCACGGCCTATCCTTGAAGTTCAGCGAGCTGGTCAAGTCGCCGGCTCCCTGACGCACAGAGGTCATATCGCGATAATAAACTGCATTCAGGCCTCCAACAATTATCAAGCGGTAGTAACTCAGATACAAGGCGGCGCTGTTGAATTGCGGATTGAGCGCGTATGATCTCGGTAGCAGGCGGTGTATATGCCGAACGCTGCGTTGAGCCCCACTGGGACGATGTTTATGGATCCGGCGGACGGGCAGCCGCAGCGTTGAGCGCTGAAATCGCTGGAATTAAGCTTTATACATATCAATCTGATGAAATCGGCGATGGCCTGGAGAATCTTATCGGCGCTTATGGTATCGATATCAACGGCCCTAAGGTTTCCAAAAGCGTTGATTTCCATTATATGCATTCTCTCGCCGACCCCCGAATTACACCGCGTCCCGACGCGATTTCTTTAAATGACCCCTTCGATGTTTCAGATGATGTTGTGCTACGATTTGGTATGTTGGAAGGAAGCGCAAAGGTTGCTGCTGATCGTGCTATATATGATCCGCAATCTGCTTTTGATCCCCGGCCATTTAGTGAAAACGGTTCTTCGGCAAAGCAACTCGCGCTTGTGCTCAATAGGCTAGAGGCATCAAAATTTACCGGCAACCCTGATGCGGAAAAGGCTGTCGAAATCCTATTAGCTGACAGTGCTGCCGAAATTGTCATACTCAAAATGGGCGGACGAGGCGCATTGGTTGCAGCCGGTAGCTCCCGCGAAATCATACCTGCATATAAAAGTGAGAGCATCTGGAAAATTGGGTCCGGTGACGTTTTCTCAGCATCTTTTGCGCTCTTCTGGGGCGTTCAGGGATTAGCGCCTTTGGAGGCGGCTGATCTCGCATCGCGCGCTACGTCCTATTATTGCGGCACAAAAGCCTTACCCATTCCTTCAAAGCAGACTCTTTTGGATATGGCCGTTGATCCAGTTAGAGGAGGAACGGGACGAGTTTACATTGCTGCTCCATTCTTCAATCTTGCTGAGCGCTGGCTAGTGGAAGAACTGCGTACACAATTGCTTCAGATGGGTATCGAAGTGTTTTCTCCGCTGCATGATGTTGGAGTTGGAAGTGGGCACGAGGTTGCCAAAAAAGATCTGGATGGATTGGACGAATGTCAGGTGGTTCTTGCGATTCTCAATGGCGGTGATGCTGGGACTATCTTTGAAGTTGGTTATGCTGTTTCAAGAGGCATTCCCGTCATAGCACTAGCGCAAAATATGCGACCGGAAGATATCAAGATGCCCGAGGGAACGGGATGTCATATTGTTGGAGATTTTGTTTCCGCGATTTATCATACGGTATGGACGCTTGCATGAAGGCCGTTTTATTATCAGGCGGCATAGACTCTATCGCTCTTGCTCATTGGAAACGTCCAGATATCGCAATAACAATCGACTATGGGCAAAAAGCTGCGCGTACTGAAATTGCTGTAGCATCGACTATTTCCAGCGAACTGAACATGGCGCACGAAACAATTCAAATTGATTGTTCTTCTCTTGGTTCGGGCGACATGGCCGGGCAAGAGGCAATCGAAGCCGCCCCTGTTTCCGAATGGTGGCCATTCCGAAATCAGTTATTGATTACCTTCGCAGGTATGCGCGCTTTGTCGGTTGGGGTCACCGAAATAATGACGGGGACGGTTGCATCTGACGAGAGTCACAAGGACGGTCGGTTAGCTTTTTACGATGCTATCGATGGGGTTATGCGTTTCCAAGAGGGTAATATTCGCGTTTCCGCTCCAGCAATAGCTTTGTCCACCACCGAGTTGGTGAAAGCGTCCAAAATCCCTAGAAATTTATTAAGTTGGGCGCATTCGTGTCACGTCAGCGACTACGCATGTGGAGCCTGCCGTGGTTGCGTAAAACATTATCAAGTCATGGATGAGATTTATGGCGTTGCCTATTGACCGAGAACCCAAGCCCAGAGCGTCTGCGCTTGATTGGCAACATCCAAGCATCGAACGGGCGGTTGTAATTCCAATGCCTCATGTGAAGAAAGACGACGATCATGGCTTTTTCGATGTCCTCGATTCCCGTCGATCGACGGTAGGGGAATCGATTTCTGATAGTCAGCTTGCCACCCTGCTTTGGAATTCAACTCGTTTCCGGTCTTCGGGCTCGGGGCGCTTCGGAATGGATTGGGAGAGCCGTTCAGCGCCATCAGCGGGCGGGCTGCATCCAATACAAATCTTATGTCTGCCGCTTGGAACTACAAAATTTGCAGGTATCTATGATGTTAAAAAACATGAAATTTTTCGCCCTCAAAAAGATATAACACCGTCTTGTGATTGCAACGCTTCGAACGTCAAGAAATTGGCAGATGCGCGAAAAGGCACAACGCTCCAGTTAATAGCTGATCAATCAAAAATTGATGCTTGTTATGAAGATTCAGAATCTCTTCTGCTAAGGGATTCGGGTGCGCTTTCTAGTGTCATTTGCCTAGTTGCCACAGCCTGCAATTTGAAATCTGTGATTCTTGGTCGAATGGGTACAAAATATGTCCGAATGGCAGGAATTCCAGAACCTTATATTGGCGTAGGTGCTGTTCATATAAGTTCTTGAGGGGAAGGCCTTCCCCTGAGCCGGAGCCGCTGCGCTGTCTCCGGCTACCCCTTCATGCAGGGACACCCCGCAACGCCCCGGATAAGGAGCGGGGGCTGATGTCGCGCACTGCCGGGTAAACCCGGCAGGGCTTGATGTTTTTATTTGCCCCGCGCGCACTCTGGATCAGCGGGAAATATCAGTAAGCGCCAACGGGCGGACGACAGGCCCCGTCCGCGCCTTTGGCGCAGGCGATCACATTAATTGCGCTTGCTTCTAGGGTGCAAATCTTTTTCTTTGGCAAACTCGCTGGTCGCTCGGAGCGATATTGGCATGTGTAGGTAATATGGTCGGCGCATCCGCGCCGGCGTTGTTTTCCGGCTCCGGGGTGTCGGGGTGGGCGGCGCTTCCGGCTAGGCCCGCCGCGCTCAGGCGCAACCCGGCCCCTGCGGGCCGGGTCTTTCACTTTGTTACATCCCTTCGGGTGCGCCTGACCGCTTGATGCGGGCCTTTCTGGTCGCTCTTGCCGCCCACCCCGCCTCACATGGAGAACTCAATGTCAACGCCTGCTTGTCATTGTCGTGTCCTTTCAAAAATATATCCAAGGTCCGAGCCTGCTCATAACGGCATGGCAGATCCTGCCAGTCCAACCTCACATGCGGTCGCCATTCGCAATGGCTGCACCAAGCCCCCGAATTCGTCGGGTCAGGCTCAGGGAAGACGGGACCATTCTCTCCGGCGGCATTTTAAGCCATGTGGGGTGGAGGTTCGCCTACCCTGGATCAACCGGGCTTCGTCAACCCCGGCTAATGGGTAAAATTGCAATTGGCTATGCTTGGCTCATGACGGCTCCTTCGATAACAAGGCCCTCGCGCACATATTTCCACAGTGCGATCAGAAGCTTTCGGGCCAAAGCGATGATGGCTGGTTTGCGGCGACGCCCGCCGTCAAGCTTGACCCGTTCATGGAACCACCGCGACAAGGCCGAGTCTGGCTGATGCAATAGCCAGAACCACGATAGCTGCACCATGATCGTGCGCAGGCGCGGATTACCCGACTTGGACACGCCCTGCTCGTTGCTGACCGACCCACTTTGCCACGGGGTTGGCGTGAGGCCCGCATAGGATGCCAGCTGCCGCCGGTTATCAAAATGGCGATACAGTCCTTCAGCCCAGAGCACTTCGGCAAAGTCAGGGCCGATTCCTTTCAACCGGCGCAACATGGCGGTACCCGACTCGCCTTCTGGCGAATGCGCTGTTTCAATACTGAGTATGTCGCGTGCCGCCTCAATCGCTTTCATCTGCTCAAGCATCAGTTCGATGCGGTCGAGCGCCCGGCTGATTTCAGCCTTGGCA
>Ga0207901_1000433_pt1 | contig 11766 bp, 9 predicted proteins | sample LinPmetageLP46_FD_184057 | JGI IMG/M metagenome (GOLD analysis project Ga0207901, IMG submission 184057) | Marine viral communities from the Pacific Ocean - LP-46 (SPAdes) | ecosystem: Environmental > Aquatic > Marine > Oceanic | place: Pacific Ocean | collected 2011-06-12
GAGCATGGGGCTACATTTCTAACTAAATGTCAAAGAGGGCGAGATCCCTCCAAAACGAATCCGGTCTTACCATCTACCGTAGCAAGAATATCATCGTCAAAGTAATGTATGGGGGGATAGACTACGTTCTGGCCGAAACTATCAATCCAAAGATTCGGCAGTTTTCTTATTATGTGCAATCCTCGCTCCGAGGGGCAATTATGATGAAATCTATTGTTGTATCTTTTGCGCTTGTCGTTAGTTTGCTTGGGCCTACGGAAATCAATCCTTGCGCGTCCGGGGCCGCCTTTGCGCAAACCAGCGCTTGCTGCAAGATGTGCAGCAAAGGCAAGGCTTGTGGGGATAGTTGCATAGCTCGAGATAAGGTCTGCCACAAAGGCGAGGGCTGCGCCTGCAACAGTTGATGCGCCTTCGTTTGGAATTTGGGTTGCTATTAGCCTTCGCGCTATGGGGCCTTTGGGTATCTGTATTAGGTCTGTTGCGGTTTTTTTCGATGTGAAGGTTTAGAGATCCGCCGATACGGCAACTAACTTGGTGGTCGGCATAAAGGCGGTTTAAAAAAATCTGTTTGAGAAATTGCACATTGGCACCCACCGGTTAGCTTGCTTGGGCCTCTCTAAAGCAAGTCGCAAACCGTGCTATATCCGCGGCATTGATACTGGCCTCACGGAATGCTTTTTCCCATCCATTGGCAACAGTTCCAGCAAGCTCGGCGGTAACAGTCTTTGCTTCTTCAAGCGAAAGATCAAAATCGGGCGCGCCGGCAATGGCGTTGACTAGGGTTGCGTCCCGGCCTTGTGGGCCAACTCCCAAGACCAATCGCCGCTCAAATCCAATTTGCGGTTTGGGGACAACGTCATACAAAGGTGACAACCTCCAGCCATCGCCATCATATAAAAACCCGTGATTGCGTAGATGATCATCATCGTTAGTCACCAGAATGTTGAACACCATCCGCTTAAAAAGCTCGTTCAGATCGGTTTTCACCATTGTCCCGTGTTGTCGCAAGACAGCGGCCAAATCGCGATAATTATACTGGCTAGCCTCACTTTCATGGGCCGCCAGCATCGTTAGTCCGGAGGCAAAAGGAGTGCGATGTTGCTTATTCATGCTCCTGTCGAACCGCTTAATCATATATATGTCACGGCCAAGTATATTTTCAAATCCAAGAGCTGGCACGTCGAGCCCGCAATCTTTTGCTAAACGCATTGTTGCCAGCTCAACCCGGCATTCAGGGAAAGTGTCTTTTTGTGCTTGGAACTTCGCGATCCAGGGCTGGCCATCAATCTCAGTTGCGGCTTTTGGGCGAGCACCGCCAAGTGATGATCCGGCGGTTAGCAATTTGCGTAAGTTTTCATCAAGCAGGTCAACCTTTTGGGCGCGTTCGGCCGCTTCAGCGAGTTCGGCTAAGTTGAAATGCTCGCCAGGTGCATCGCCTTCCCCCCAAGGCGTAATACGCTTTGGCTGTGCCGGCGTTGGACCAAAGGCCAATGCGCCAACCCGGTAATCGCCTGATGCTAATATAAGATCGGCTTCCGTTGGCGTTCTGTCGCCCATTGCCTTGTACATCAAATATTGGCCCCAACCATCAGGAGCTGCATCGCGAATGCCGCCAAATACAGCAAATCCTTCTTCGGTTCGAAATGTCTGGTCCGCCGACCCTCCGGTCAATGACAATGCTACAGGGTCGACGGGAATCCGGTCCGGGCGCTCGAGATAGCGGCGGCCATAAGCGAAAGTTGAAAACTGTGTCCGCTGCTCATCTGTCATTGTCAGAATTCCTGCGGGCACTGGTCCCTCTGCCAAATGGACAAAAACATAGGTCTCGATCACAGCCATAAGCGCCTAGAAATCCATATCTTTAGAGGATCCACTATGTGTTTTCTTTGGCAATCGAGCCAGATGTTCGCGCATACCAACTTGGTCGCTTTCTGGAGCTGCCAATCCTGCAAGTCGCTTGGTAAACCCGAGAACGAACAATGCGCTGGCAAGGACTGCAATGCCTACAGTAGGGTCACCAGATTCGAGCCGCTGGACTGTTTGGACCGACACAAACATTCGTTCGGCCATGAGTTGTTGACTAATCTTGCGCCGTTTGCGGGCTACGGCAATGTCCTTGCCCAACGACACAAGCGCTCGCTTGCTTTGTGGTGGTAGACCCGATGTGACTCTTGAGGCGCGCGGCATTAAAAATACATGACATATCATGCGTATAATGTCAATAGACATGATATGTCATGTATTTAGGATAAGCGATCTGACAATAGTGGCTAACCTTTTGGTCGCAAGATGGCGAGTATCATCAAGCACTTTCAAAATCTCGTCGAAATCCTACATAAATTGCGAAAAATCGGAAAAATGGCTTCTTAACTAACGATAAATCGATATAATTGGCAAAAGGAGCACGTTAATGCCCGAATTATCCATAGCAAATATGCCAGAAGTGTTTGTATCGAACACGGAAATCACGAAGGCTGTTTATGACGCCGTCGAGGCAGGCCGTCTGCGCAAGATTGGAACCCGCCTTTAGGCGACACGTGCGAGCAGGAAGAATCTGAATCTACTCTGTCTGATTATTCTGAAGCGATCAAGAAATTGGCACCCAGAGCGAACGTATCGGGTTACCGTCTCGACTCAGCGTTGATGACAATTGATGAGCGTATCGGGCATATCGAAGAAAATTTTGTGCCGGTTGCCAGCCCGTCAACAATTCCAACTTCATCCTCCGCGGAGGATGAAAAGTTCGACGACGGGGCGTTGAACGCTCTGTTTACCAGTCTTAGAGCCTAGTGATTTATCAGCATATGATTGATATCAAAGGCGATGAAAATCTATTCCCCGTATAATTAGAGATCCCTAATTGAGTAATTTCTTGATCGTTTTCGAAGTGACGAAGGTTTGGACAATCCTATCAGTGCAATATTGCAGCAGTCAATTGTGTGCGGAAACTGAGAATTGGCTATCGATCTGGCGATGCGTGGCCGATGCGACAATGTTGGCGAGATGGCTTTAGTCGAACCATCACAGCGACGTTCAGCAGAGGTGGGCTCAATTGCGGATGGTTTCTTTGTTTTAGCAAACGCAGATATTTAAACGCGTTCAATCTCGACGATGTTTGCTAACCCCTTAGCTTCTAATCGGTTAGCATCGTCACGCACTCGGCTATGATGGGTGAACAGCAATACCTGGTTGGTTTTTGCAAACTCTGCGAGCAGATCCAGCGTAGCTGCGCTGCGCTCATCATCGAAATGCACCAAGATATCATCTGCAATGAACGGTAACGGCTCGGTCGAAGCGGCATAATTCTCGAGACTTGCCAGCCTGAACGCTAGGAACAGCTGATCACGTGTTCCATCGCTCATGTTCGCAACCGAAACCGCAGAACCTGTTTTTCGCCGACCAACCACAACAGGCTGGCCTTTGTCATCAATATCGGTGTCGATTCCCGCAAATTCCCCGCGCGTCGTGAACGCAAAAAGTTCACCTGCACGGCTAACTAGCGGATCCTGCTGCTCGTTGCGAACCTTCTCGATTGCCTTAGTAATCAGCGCGCGCGCTACAGTGAGTTCGACATAGCGTTCGATAGCGATCTGCATGGCAGCGGCCGCGCTTTCGCGCTCAGCGATGGCATGATTTACACCTGTTTCCGCCGCAAATTGACCGAGAGCATCCTGTGCAGTCTTTTGTTCAAGTATCGTAGCCTCGAGTTCAGTTTCCAACTGTTTTGACTGCTCCTGAGCAGTGCTCAGGGCGCCTCGAAGCACATCTATATCGCGTTCTGCCCATTGATCACGCAAGGCGGCAATGGAGAGTCCATCGCTCACATTCGCTATCGACCGCTCCGCTTGTGCTTTCTCCTCCATAAGCTGAGACCGGACCGCACATCGCTTCTCAATGTCACGCAAAAGAGCAACTTCAGCCGGAATGCCAGCGCGCTCGGCAAGTGTTTCCAGCGCTTTCTGTGAGTTGCGATCGGCCGTCTCCAACAAAGCGCAATCAGCCTTGATTTCCTCGACATCGGGAGCGAGTGCTACGCGCTGTACTCGAATTGCGTCATGTTCTTGCCACCGCGCCGCGATCTGATCGGTGGCCGCAAGAAGATCTGCTGGCAATGCGAGGTCGAGACTTTCACCCAAAGCGTCAACTGCCACCTGCAAGGCCGCTTCATCTTCATCCATACGGGTAAGCCGCGTTTGGGATTGTGCTATCGTCCCTAGTGTCGCACGGGCTCCGGACCATTCGCTGACTAGCGCGCCAGCTTGCTCGGGGGCAAGATTGGAATCGAGCCCTAATTTGACCAGCGCAGCGCTCCATTGTTGGTCCCAAGTTTTTTGATCCGCCAACAGATCTGAAAGTTCCTGTTCCGCTCGGGTCGCTTTTGGCCCTAGTTCCTCATAATCACGCAAATCGCGCCGATAGTCCTCATGCCCACTTTCATGTTTGCCGAGCGCCGCGCATAATGCGTGTACTTGGGAAACAAACGTTTGCCCTTCCGCGGGCGTAGTCTTCATTAAGACTTGCGCGCTCTCGAATAGCGCGCGTACTGGCTCTAGGTCGGCTTCTTGGCGATCAACATCAACTTGGAGTGCGCGTGCAGTGGCGAGCGCGGCCAGAGCCAGTTCTCGGCGTTCGGCAAATTCGAGCAGGCTTGAAAGCTGGGGGTATTGTTCGGTTGCACTTGGAAAGGCGGACGCGAAGACGCTGGTTCGCTTTTCGAGCTGATGGCCAATATCTTCAATCAGCACAATGCACCCTTCGATCTCAATATTGCTGCTTTCGAGCTGCTTACGGGCGAGCGCAAGATTGGCTGCATGCTTCGCCTCTGCCGCCCGCCGATCTGCCAAATCATCGGCATCCCGGATTTGATTTTCATAGACTTCAACCTCCTTGCGCCGGACTACCGTGTCTGCGGGGATGGCATCATCAAGATAAGCAGCGCGCAGAGGCGACCAGGTATCACTGCGTGCACTGCGCGCATCGGCTAGCGCACTGTCTGAAGCCACTGGGCCGGTTGCCTCGAACTCTGCAATGGCATTCATTGCCGTCTTTGCCTTCTTTTCGGCCGCGACCTTTTGTTCAAGCTGGTCCGCTAGGGACTTTTCGAGGTCTGAGCACGCGACTTGTTCAGCGCGGATGGCTTCCGATGAAGGGGAATCGAAAGAAGCGAGCGCGTCGGAAGTTGGAAAACCAAGGAAACTAACTGTGTCTGCCACCTCGGTCATTGCTTCGAGCGCTTGGCGCCGGGCGGTTTCAGTTGTCCCTACCTGCGCTGCCAGGTTAGAAAATTGTACCGGGCTAAACTCTACCGGCGTTTGATGGCCGGCAGCGATAGCTACATCGAGCCGATGCTTTAATACCTCAAGACGGTCGGTGAGGTCGGCTTTGCGTTCCCGAGCCGCAACAACAGCGGCACCGCGCTCGATCGCCTGTGTTGCCAGTTTCTGGACTTGATCCAAAGCTTCTTGGCTCGGCAAACGGGTTGTTAAATCGGCATCGATAGCCAAGTGTAACATGCGCCGGAGTGTCGTAAGTCCAGCTTCGTCATTTTTGATCTCTTTGAGCCGATTTGGCCGATCAGTCCGAGCTTTGCGAACATGGATAGCTTGTTCGGAGAGATCGCGAACTGCTGCCTCTGCTCCAATAAATGCTTCTGAAACCTCCAGCGCATCAAACCGCAGTGCGAGTTTATCCCTATTTATACGACCTTTTGTTAGGGCTGATCCAGCTTCTTCACGCAGCGTAAGTACCGCTTCTATCTGTTTGTCAAAGTCCGGCTCTAGCACGGTGATATCCTCATATTCGTTCAATGCTGCAGTTAACTGATCGAGCGCGAGCATATGTGGGACGGCCCGCACTAATCGCTCCAGAACGGAAATTTCGGTACTCACATCTTGCCGTTCGGCCCGAGCATCATCCAGTTTTTTGTTCGCGGTATCCGCTGCCTTTCGGCTTTTCTCATAGGCATCACGCGTCACCGTGTGGAGCTTAACCTCGCGTTCAGCGGCATCGAATGTCTCTAGGGATTTGTAAAAAGCGCGCTCGCTTGATTTGCGCGGCGCAAAGAGTTTGTCCGCTTCTTCATCAATGGAATCTAGCCGCGTCATAAGCGACCGTAGACCTCCGCCTGCTTCAACTATCAAACGACCTATATCACCTTCTGCCGCGAGCAGGCTCGATCCGCCTGAGCGAAGCGTCTCATGGTTGAGCCCAAATAATGTCGCAAAACGCTCGCGGGTGGTAGCGCCGAGCATCCCATTTAGGATTGAGTCATCAAGGGGTGTGCCTGCCGCATCGGATAGGGTGCGAACACGGCCACGACGTCTGCGCAATGTCAATGCAGTTCCATCAGCATCGACCAACTCAGCGCTCACTCTCATTCCATCATAACCAAATAGGCTCGCATGAGGGGTCCTTTCTGGAATGCCAAACAGGAAGTCGCTTATTGCTGCTAGGCAAGTGCTTTTGCCGGCTTCATTGGGGCCGTAAATAATTGTGAGACCCGCATTGGTTGGAATTGGGAGGATGCGTTCGGCAAAAGCCCCGTAACGCTCAAGCGTCAATTCAGTTAGCTGCATCGCCGGCCTCCGTTTCGTTTACCAGCGAGAGCGCCAATATGCGCGCGCGCTTTGGCGCATCTTCCCGTAGCATTTCGAAAAAGGCGTCAGCATGCGCAGCAGCAGGCATTTTTGCACGAACCTCTGCAATTCGTTCCTCGATCAGCTCGTTTATGAAATCAGCGCTTTCCGCTATAATCTCGGCTGCCAGCTGGCCCGAAACCGTCGGGTCGAGCGAACTTGGCAGGGGAGGGGCCGTTGTCGCTATCACAATCTTTTCTAGCCAGATGTCTTGCGCCAGTGTCGCCAGAAGCACGGCGATGTCCTCGCGCAAAATCTGTTGTTCAATTAGAAGTTGTTGGTGTTGGTTGGTTTCGCCAACGAGCCGTAAGCGTATTGCTAGAGCACGATCACCAGCGTCAGTGCAGACCTCCTCAATTTCGTTACGGATTTGGTCGATCAGTCCGGTGCGGCCTTCCGTTTCGGCGACATCTACCGTGACGACGAACCAGCGAACGACGTCGAGGTCGTGATGTTCGAGATGCGCAACCTCACTGTCGCTAACTGTGACGATTGTTGCACCTTTAGCCCCGGTTTCCCGGGGACTACGTCCCTGCAAGTTACCGGGATAAACGATATGAGGATGTTCGTTTAGCACTGAGCGTGCATGGACATGGCCCAACGCCCAATAGTCATAGCCATGATTGACTAGCTGTTCGACGCTACACGGAGCGTAAGGCGCGTGATAACTTTCGCTTCCTTGGCATGCTGTATGCAGCACGCCAATATTGAAATGGCCAGCGACTGCAGGTGGATAATCTCGTGCGATATTTTCGGTCACGTCACGTTGAGGGAAGCTGCGGCCATGGACAGAGACTTTTAGCGCTTCGATGGCAATCGCCTCCGCTGCCTGACTGGCGAACAGATGAACATTAGCCGACATTGAGAGCTTGGCCGCGAAACGATTTTCTGCATCATGATTACCGAGGATCAAGAAGGCCTGTATCCCTTCCTCTTCAAGACGCTGCATCTGGTTGACGAAGAAAAGACCGGTCTCAAAATTGCGAAGGTCTCCATCAAAAATGTCACCTGCCAATACGATGAAGCTGCAGCCCTCTTCAATGGCAAGTTCTATTAGCTTTTCGAAAGCGTCACGTGAGGCGCGGTCAACGCGTTCGGCATAGTCGGCTGACTTGCTCGCCAAACCGAGGAGGGGGCTATCAAGATGAAGATCGGCTGCGTGAAGAAATGTAAAGTTCATGAGGTGTTTGACTTTTCTTTGATAGGAAGGCGGAATCAGGAAATCATTTCCGTTGGCCGCAAAAATGTCTTGATCTGAATATGATACATTTGCATATTTTCGATACCCCCAAAATTCCCTTGCTAGCTGACGCTAGAATTATCACACTGACAACTTCTTTCTACTAATGAGATCAATCAGCCCATACTGCTCAACTAGGGTTCCGTTTTGAAACAATATGTAACGTCTGAATCTCACGGTGGTTCGCCTAAATACATGATTGAAACCCAGGATTGAGCTGAGTTAACACCGAATTACCTACGGCACGTCGTGCATCTAATGCGCGCAGATCAAAATCAATAACTGCATCAAGTGTGTCGCCGTGCAACAGTCTCAATATTTGTCCGAGCATAAGAACCCCGGCGATGCCCCCAACGAAGGGCGCACCGACCGCTGTGCCTGCAAGACGCGTAAGCCCGCAGTCGTCAACGCCCTGCTCTTTGAGGCGATTATACCCTGGAGTCTTTCCTATTGAGATGTCCGGCTCAATAGCACCAGCTTTCCAGAGTGCCGACGCCTTCCGTTGTGCAGGGAAACTGTGCAGGCGAACAGATCTAAAGTCATCCGCAGTTCTGCCGATTCCGGCTTCAATCACAAGCGGGAAACCGGGCGCTTCTACCTGGCTACGGGCTAAGGCGTTATCGACGCCACAGACGAGAATTGACGGATCGTCGGCACGCCTGCAAAATCCATCATCAAATGGCCGCTCGACTAAGCTCGTCATGAACCCGAGCGATTCAAAAAGCGTTGCTACTGTGCGGGTTTTGCGTCCAGTACTACCGTCAATCGTCAAGATTGATGTGCTCGATGTTGAACCCGTCACTATATCGGTATCTTGAAGTACCAGTTTTACGGCTGACCTATCTTGATAAGGACACATCGCCAATACCCATAGAAATGCTTGCCCTAGATGTCCCAGACCGAGCACCCATAGATGATTTGGCAACTGCGAAAGCGTTGGCCCGTCACTCATAGAGGAGAACCAGTCTGCGTCTCCGTCAGGTCGCCAAACCGAAAGCCCTTGAGGACGTAAGCCCGCACCGGCTTCACCGCGCAATATTGCGAAGACTTCGGCTGCCGCAAATGCGCCCGAAAGCGCAGCTGCCGGTGCTGTCACATCACATTCGCTAAGACGTTGATGCCCTAGCGGCACGACACCGCCGCGCCAGCCTTCGAAAGTGAGCTGACAACCTCGCTCTGGGGGCGTCGACAGGATACTGCCGATGATCACAACCGGTGCTTCAGATGCTTTTGATCCAACATTGCCGCCCAGTGCGATGACTGCTGATTTCAAATCTTTTCCAAGCCATGGTGCGAGTAGTGGTACATCGCCGAGCCCGGATACAGTCACACCGCCTAATGCGAAGCGCGAAGCAATATTTACAAAAGTGAGCAGTGCAATTTGGTGAGCCACACTCTGGACAATTTCTGGGCCTACTGCGACATGTGCGGAATAGCTCATCAACCGCGCCATTGCAGCATCTGGATCGACCGCTTCGCCGATGTCGAGATCAAGTTTGGCTAGGCGGTTGAAGCCATCGACGAACTGATTGAAGTCAGCATGCTGCATAGATAAATCCTTTCAAAATTTTAGCCCTCGCAAACCGGCGCGAGGAGACGGTAAAGAAATCCATTTGCGTGCGCCAAGATGACGATAGATGCTAATACCGCGCAGATTCAAAACAGAAGAAGCGAAATTGGGAACGATGAGCGCTGTGTGACCTCTAATTGCAATCATGGGATGGTTCTGATCCGAAAGGCTCTGACCGGAGCTGCCAGGATGAGTGTGAACATCGGCAATAACCTCCAAGCCAGTTGCTGAACAGCGGTCCCAAACTCGATTAAGAGCGGCGCCCGCTAGATGAACATGTCCTTGGGCAAGGGCGTAGGGGTCGATGTCGTCATAAAAGACAAAATCCGTGACCCAGCCACCGGTGACTGTGCGGGACCCGAGCAGAAAAGCACCACTTTCTCTGATGCCAGCACCGCGAAGACGCAGTTGTTGCATAAGCCGCCACCACTTATACCATGAGATTCGTAAACGATTATCCGGTGATGCCATGATAGCCTCGCGCGTTTAAAAGTCTGTGAACTTCACTAATATACTGCACGAGACCCCGGTCAGGTTGCCACATAAGGTGGGGATATTGAGTCGGCCAATCATGATGCCCATTAAGGGATACCCGATCGAGCGGCATATATAATGCTAGTCCGTTTTGCCAACCGCGGTTGAAAACGCTTACGAACACGGCATCACCGGTCGGCCACTGGTTGAGGGCAGGCACTGTTTCAGTTTCAGGATCCCAGAGACCGCCTGTTGGCGGGGCGGCTGGATAGCCTGCAAAGTTTAGCCTCAGATAGAAGATCCGACCATCACGGGCTGTTATATCGAACAGCGCAAAAGGCCAATCGAGTGAGACGATTGACCACCGATTGCGCGCGACGCCTTCCAGAAAAGACGCCGCGCCAATATCGCGTTCCCAAATAGCTTGGTCAGGAGTCATCGATTAGCCGTTGATGCGGTCTGAGGGAACAAGGTCGAAGATAACTGAGCATGTTGGTGGATTGGCAAGCGAGCCAACATGTGTCGCCTCGTCCGGACGGTCAGAACTGTCTGCGATCTGCAGTGACAATTCGACCGAGTCGGCAGGGTCGATATTGAGTTTTTTTTCGGTGCGCCGTTTGACCTTTTTTAGTGTCACGCTCGGTGCGAAGCGATGCTCGTAAGTCTTGCCAGCGTAGCGGACAATCAAGTCGATCCGCTTGCAGCAGCTATGGTGAAGGAAAATGCTGCCGGGTTTGAACTGATGATCATGAGTGACAGGATCGTCCTGGTCTTCGACAAAGAGTTCACCGGGGCCAAACTCTGTGTCCAGTTCTTGCTTGAGTTTCTTGAAGTCGAGCTTATTGACTTTGCGGTGGACGACGTCGAGGCAACCACCCCGCTTGATAAAAATGTCGATTGACATGGATAATACTCCGATTGTGGCCCATGCGGGAATGCCGGGTTCACTAGAGTCATCCCTTTCAGAGACGGAATTCGTCTGAATAAAAAATTAGATAGGCTCGATGGCTCCGACCGATGGGCAGGAAACAAAGTGGGGGCAACGTCCGCATATACGCATGCTGGGATTTGGTGGCAGCGTACCGCTGTTGATCGCTGACAAAATCTGACCTGCTTCCTCAAGATCGTTTGCTACCTTTTCCTCACTCCTCTTAAAGCCGACTACGCCACCATCAGTCATATGTGCGGTCATGGCGTCTACTTGGCGGCCAAAGGCATGCCTAGCGGCGGAAAGAAGAATACCAGCTGATTGATCATTGCCGGTTTTGGAGCGCACAGGACCTGCGTCAAAGAAGCGGATTTCAGTACCTTTCGGTGTTGAACGCACTAACGGCGCGCCGACAGTCAATGTCCCACCGTTTATGGGTAATTCAATATGTGCAAAACCCGGCGACTCAAACCCGCTGGCCAACTGTGCAAGAGTCGAAACCCTTCCGCTGGCGTGGGCAAAGTAATCGGCTGCTAGTCCGCTTCCGATAGGTCCGCGTGTTTCCCAAACCTCTTCCAATACAGCCTGCATATTTGAGTTAACATTCGGGCCGGCAACTTCGGTAATCCTATCCACCAAAGTATAGAGAACGCCAGATGTTTGAAGGTACGGAGACTCGTGGCGCCGTCCATGAATCCCGAAATATCTCCGGTATGCGATGCGCAAGGCGCAGCTTGCATAGTCCCGAATATCAAATATGTTGATTTGGACGGTTTTTACAGGCTTGTGCTGGACAATAGGACTGTTGGAAGGGGTGGTGGCAACAGCGAGCTCGTGGCGACTAAGGTTACCGAGGCGCGCCAGAAAGGGAGACGGCTTTCGAGATCGGACGTTTGCTATTTCGTTATGATAGAGGCGA
>Ga0207901_1000436_pt1 | contig 11702 bp, 10 predicted proteins | sample LinPmetageLP46_FD_184057 | JGI IMG/M metagenome (GOLD analysis project Ga0207901, IMG submission 184057) | Marine viral communities from the Pacific Ocean - LP-46 (SPAdes) | ecosystem: Environmental > Aquatic > Marine > Oceanic | place: Pacific Ocean | collected 2011-06-12
CCACCCGCGCGGGCTTGCGTATTTATCATTCACAGAGGCGTGGGAGCGGTTTTCCTTTTACGGGATGCAGTCGCTCCTGGTGCTGTATATGACGCAGGAATTGTTCCTGCCAGGCCATATCGAGAATATCGCGGGGATCGGCTGGTATCGCTCCATGCTGGAGGGGGCATATGGCCCGCTGTCGCCGCTCGCGCTCGCGGGGCAGACCTTTGGGCTTTATGCTGGGCTGGTCTATTTCACGCCCTTGATTGGCGGCTGGGTTTCCGACCGGTGGCTAGGTGCGAAGCGAACCGTGATTATCGGCGTGCTGCTGATGACGGCGGGCCATGCGGCGATGGCGCTAGATCAGAGTTTTCTGATCGCTCTGGGTTTGCTGACCCTCGGTTCTGGCGCGCTCAAAGGCAATATCGCATCGCAGGTTGGGCAGCTTTATCCAAAGGGCGATGAACGCCCGGCACAGGGTTTTGTCATCTTCAGCACCGGTATCAATATCGGTGCCATTGGCGGTCCGCTCGCGTGCGGATTGCTGGCGCAAATCTATGGCTGGCATGTCGGGTTTAGCACCGCCGGATTGTTGATGCTGGTGGCGCTTGGCGTATATCTGAAGGGGCTGCCACATCTTCCCGAAGAACCGCATTCGACGCGCACGGCTGCCGTATCTGTCAAACTCACAAAGGCCGATTGGCGCAGCGTCGGTATATTGATGATCTTTCTGGTATTCCAAGTGCTTCTGGGGCCGGGTTATGACCAGCAGTTTAATATGGGCATGGTCTGGATCGACGCGGCAGTCGATTTGCAAACGCCGTTTGGGCCGGTGCCGGTGGCATGGTTCGTCTCGATCAACTCCTTCGGCACGGTCCTCGGCGCGTTTGCGGCGATTGGCTTTTGGCGCTGGCAGGCAAAGCGTTGGAAAGAGCAGAGCGACAATAATAAGATGGTTGTTGGGGGTCTGCTCTATGGAGTGGGCACGATGCTGCTAGCCATTGGATCAGCGGTTCAGGCACCGGGTTCGGTAAACATCGTCTTTCCGGTGCTCTCCTATTTCATCACGGGCGTCGGCTTCACTTGGTCATGGCCAACGTGGCTGGCGATCATGGCGCGCTATGCCCCGCGCCAAATTGCCGCGCGAATGATGGCGGCGGCTTATCTGGTCGTATTCTTCAGCTCAATCATCGCTGGCTATTTTTCGCGCTTTTACGAGACGATGGACCCCTCCCTGTTCTGGGCACTCAATGCTGCCGCCTGCTGGATGGGAGCCGCGCTGTATTTCGCATTCGGTCCCATGCTGACGCGGGCGTTGGAGAAGACCGTGGCCGCTGAGCCATCTCCCGACCTTCTGGAGCAACCCGCATGACACAAGCACAACTCACCCAAAACCACCTCCAAAAGCGTCTCGGCTTGCCCTTTGCGCTGGCCATTTCTGTTGGTGGGGTTATCGGAACGGGGATCATGCGCGCGCCGGGCGTGATCGTGAACGAGGTGCCTGTATTCTGGATCGCGATGACGCTGTGGGCGGTGGCGGGGCTGTTTATTCTGTTGGCGGCCAACGTCACTGCCGAACTTGGTGCGGCGCTGCCGAAGGCGGGCGGGCATTATGTCGCGGTCCATGCCGCGTTCGGGAATACGATGGGGCTGCTGTCGGGATGGACCAACTGGCTGGCGAATGTGGCGGGAACGACTGCAGTCGCGATTGCCTGCGCCGATTTTCTTGGCACCATCAACCCGTGGGTTGCCGCGCATGTGCCATGGGCGGCATCGGCAATCCTGCTCGCGGTGACGGCGGCTAATTGGGCGGGCGTCCGCGAGGGAAAGTGGATGCAGATTATCGGCACGGCCATCAAACTCGGTCTGTTATGCGTCGTCGTGGGGATCGCGTTCCTGATCGATCCGGTCGCCGTATCATCTTCGTCGGCGGTGGCCTATGTCCCGGCAATGCCCGGTGGCGTTGCTGGTTTCATCGCTATCGTAACCGCGCTCCAGATCATCCTCGGCGCGTATGACGGCTGGTTCGGACCAATCTACTTTTCCGAAGAGGACAAGAACCCCGGCAGGAACATCCCGCGCGCGCTGTTCACCTCGGTATTCGTCATTATCGCTGTGTATTTGATGGTCAATCTCAGCCTCTTCAAGGCGCTCGACATAGCCGGATTGCGCGCGTCCGAATTGCCGATGGCGCTGGTGATTGAGCAAGTATTCGGGCGGACAGGCAATATCGTTGTGGCTCTGATCGCGACAATCATGGCGCTGGTCACGCTCAATTCGATTGTGATGCCGACGCCGCGCATCCTGTTCGCGATGGCGCGCGATGGGCTGTTCCTTCGGTCCGCGACGCGCGTTAATCGCGGTGGCACCCCCACTGTGGCATTGGCCATTTCGGCGTTGATTGCCTTTCCGCTGATATGGTCTGGTGGCTTCATCTTCGTGTTCAAGCTGACGGGGGCGCTGTCGATCTTCGCCAGTTCTCTCTACTTTGCCGCCTTCTTCGCCCTCCGCCGCAGCCAGCCCGATCTACCCAGGCCGTTCCGCGCGGTCGGCCATCCGGTCCTGCCAGCGTTGGCTCTTGTGATCAGCGTGTTGCTTCTGATCGCCTTCATTGCCGCCGATCCGATTAGCGGCGTTTCTATGCTGGGCCTGATAGCAATCTGCATTCCAGTGGGCATCCATCTCGGGCGGGAGCGCGGTCGCGCCGCCATTAGTGAAATGTGAATTGTATATAATCCGTTGATACGGAAAGCGGTCTTTCCACATACTACCCCTTTACGGATGTGCGAGCGCGTGATCTCGGTCTTCAGCTTCTGAGCCAATTCAACTCGGGTTTCAAAGGCTTTGCTTCCAATTTGATGTATGTATCACTTTTGCGCCTTGGCTAGATCGAGCGTGATCGCATAACCACCCGGTCCCCGCCATTATGTTGTAAGCGCAGCGAGTTCAGGCAATGGCCGCTTTCAGGAACGAGCTTCTTCCTTCGGAATGGCGACAATTGGGCGCGGAGCGGACGTAGGATCCGACTGTCGCGAATGTCCGAAAGTGGGGCGTTAGCCGAAGGTTCGCTTTCCACCGCCCAGCATCTAATAGCGGACAGTCCGCAACCGGCCCAATATAAGAATAGCGACCCTCTGCACCTGTAGGGGGCGTGACCGAAGGTCCGCTATCTACACAATTCGTGTGATCCGACGGGCTTCCTCTATGTCCAAAAACGACCCGTCTTTCGAGAGTAAAAAAAGCAAGGCTGCTCGAATGATATTATAAAAGGTTGGGGGCCATAGCAAAACTTCGTGATGTCCTTTATTTTAATTTCTGACGTAAGAAAGGGATGCTCAATTAGAGCGGTAATGGGTTTTCCAGGCAAGGATTCACACAGAGTGCTGGGAATTTGTAGATCGTATATATAAATGTAACCGTCACCCCATTCTAAGTGATCATAATGCACGTCGGTTGCTTCAAGATACAATCGGCCGCATTCTACCTTATAATCCGGATGCAGATCGGGCTTTTGAAGTATACCTATATAGCTCTCCGGTCGTGCCTTGGCGCTGCCGTCGAGCAATAATGAATTCATTGCAATAAGATCGATGAAACCGTCCGCTCCCTGCATCTCCAGACGTGCCTTTGCCCGCGTTCTTGTTTTTATTTCCGCATGAAACTCCATCAGTTCATCCACAGCAGATTCCGGATACCAAGCTTCGATCTGCATTTTCTCTATAACAAGATTCTCACTCAAACAGCTGATCGTGATTTGAACGGGTGTATCAAATGTACGCAGGTCATATGGCTCTATTCTCATTCGCAGGTCGACAAGAGCAATGTGCGCGTCGCCATCGTTCGACCATTGCTTGAATAGTTTATTGAGCGCTGATCGGGCGTCATCAAACCTATCCTTTAGTTTTTCGAAGCCAATCATCGCACAGTAGCCAACGATATCAGAAACTGATTCAGCGGCCTCATCGGAAGCTTTTGCCAGAGTTTTCGGGATCGGATTATAACCACTATATTGTGAATCGACCTCCATAACGACCCCTCCGGGCAGTTGGATGTCTATTTTACATTCGTGGTGAAAACCCCCATCAAAGCTGTAGATAGACAGGATTCGGGGGCAGTTCTCGCCATATTTGCTAAAATCAGCCAAAACCTTTTTAAATACAGCGGCTGATAAACTTGTGTGCTTGCTTTGGTCGTCATTAGCATCCCACTTTTCCGACTGTAAGAGTTTATGCCAAGGATCCGTGGTTTGGCGTATCAGGTTATTCAGCATTGTCATGACAGTCCTTATATACAAGAGAATTTGGTCGAACTGGCAGATTGCTGGCATCAAGCGCTGCGGTTCCAATTGTCAGGATGAATGACGATATTGTCATCGTGTAAGCAATAATATCGCGGCGGTCATGAGCCCGCTTCCACAGAACGAGGCCAAAAACGCGGACGTCGTAACCCGGCCAAGCGCATTGGGGCTGAGCGTATACCGCCAAGCTGCCGAGCCAGGTTCGGGATCGAGTTTCAGGATTGGCGCCGGCTTTTTTCGGCCCTCTTTGGCATATTCTCTTGCTTCTTGGAGCGCGTACAGAGTTAAATTTGCGTCACTTCGCAAATCCTTGACGTACACTTCAACCGCCTCTGCATGCATTCTCAAGCTAACCAGGCTAGCCTCCAATTCCTCCATTGCTTTTCCAAGGCTGCTCGCAATACGAAATGGGCTTGCCGGGTCTTTAAGAAGAACTTTTGTGAGCATGTGAACCAGAACAGCTGCAAGCACAATCACGGGATCTTTTTCATCAATATGCTCCGAGATGCCTCGCATTACATCTTCTTCCAGCGGAGAAATCTGGTCTGAAAAGAGGTCTTGCCATAAGTTGTGCAGGTCACTCATTTCTGAAGCCTTTCGAACACTTGCTGATGAAAATGCTGTAAGCGGCCGATAAAGCCCGCGCGGGTGAAAAGTGCCGGGCAAGACTGGACTGCTTCCATAAAACTAAGCCCTTCAGTATAAAATGCATCTTGGATTTCTTTTGGAAGCGTCGGTATCCGAATAACATCTGCGCGCTTCTCGCTACGTATCTCGTGTTCACCAAACATGATAAGATCGTGAATACCGCAGTCATCGGATAACTTCTGGAAGGCAAGTTTCTCGTCATTCTTGGAGGCAACAAATATCAATATAGCGGAACTGCAAAACGGTTCGGATCTCAGAGCTACCGTGGCTTGAATCGCATCGCGGTAGAGAGATTGCTCAAGCTCGATAATCGCGGGCCTGCTTGCTTGCTGTAGCCGTGCATCAAAACCTCGTTGAAAGCGATCTGGGTCAGATGATGGGTACCTGACGATATCGGCCTCATTAATAGCTTTATACGCGCGGGAGCGGTTGCCGCCAATTTCGATGAACAGGGGGCTATTCATAAACATTCCCAGGATCGCGGCCAGCGTGCTGCTGCCGACCCCGCCATCATATTTGGCAATGATATAAGTCGGGGCGAGGCCGGTTTCGCGGGCAAGCTTCATCGGAAAACGGACCAGTTCTGTCGTATAGTTTTTGTTGTCAGCAAGCAGCCGCCCATAGGCTGGATCCTGACGGGTTATTTCGTTACTCATAGCATGTCCTCGTCGTTGATTTCAGATGGTTGCCTGGGGTGATGCCTGGTGGGACGCGGCAAGATACCCTTGCGCTCTCCGTCAGGTTTTTTGGTTGGTGCCCCGGAGACGTCCGAATGAACGGTCGAAATTAATTCGCGACGTCCATGATCTACGCTTGGCAGAGGAGCATCGTCACGCGTTGACGACACGCGATCGTCTCGCCGTATTTCATCACCGGGAACGATGTTTTGATCGGTCTCACCTGAGGAATCCAATGGGTCGGCGGCCGGTGATACCGTTGTTTCAGAATCCTCCTGCGAACCGATTTTGTTCTCGCTGGCGCCACTTTGAAGACCTGAATGACCTACCGGTTCACCCCCATCGTCGGTGGTTTGGGAAGCGTCGATCAGCGGGGCGTTTGCATCCTCGTCGGTACATTCTGGATCAACAACGGGGCTGTCAGCCGTGCTTAATGCTTCCGCGTCTTGGCCATAATCGCGGCCAGTCTCGCCGACATTCCCGTGGTCTAATATGCCATTAAAAAGGTCCAGGCCTTCTTCATCTTGATCAGCAGGAAGGGCCCCATCAGCATCCTGAGAGATAGCAGGGACAGCGTTATTCGTAGTCGATGGATCTGCATAAACAGCATCGGGTTCAGGATCCCCGGCTACCGTTTCATCGTCGATAAGATCGTCTTCGAGCCACGGCGAGACAACCTGATAGACCTTTCCCTGACAGGATTCATAATCGCTGTCTTCTTCGCGAACAACATACCCATACTCGTCAATTTTGAAGGTATCATGGTTCCTGACGGCGAATTCGAGATATCGCAATTGGGAGAGTTCGCGCTTAAGGCTGTTGCTTTCATTAGCTCGATCTTCAAAACTCTGATGGGCGTTGCTCTCGTTCATGGCCAAATTCATGATGGCGTAAAAAGCGCCTTCGCTGTCCAATCTCGGAGCATAGATTTCAGCGAGCCGTGATAGTTTTTCAATGAGAGGCGGAACCCATTCCGCTGGCGGATTTACGTCGGGCTCTAAGCGATCATATGCCTTTTTGAGCACTGCTACTGACATCCACGATGGGCGTTCAGTATCCATTTGCCAGTTCTGGCTGCGAATAAAATGAACCAGCGCAGTGACCTTTTCCAAGTCAGATTCGTTGGCGATCCCGAGCAGTTTCCCGCAATTTTCGATATCCTTGTCGTGCAGCAAATTATAGGCGTCGGCATATGCTCGTGCTTCACCGTGTGATAGCGAGTGCACCTGGTCCATCAGGAGCGCAGCGCCTGTCGCAAATTCTGCGCTGACGCTGATTTCTGAAGGAAGCAATTCCCGGGCTTTTGCCAGTAAGTCCTCAGCATCCTGGTTCCGCAAGTTCATCGCCAGATCTATGAGCCGTGCTTCCTCTTCAGACATTCCTTCCCGGTACGCATCGAGAAGGCCTGCTTTCCCGAGTTGATTCCAAGGGTTGTCAGCGTCTTTATAGTCAGGATCAATATGGCTCGACCTGATGAGATCGGCTATAACATCAAGCTCAAAACTGCGCCGCCGCGCGGGCGCAGATGGCGGCACTCTTCGGGCAATCAGTTCGTCTACAAACGGTTCAGCAAGGGATAATTTGCTATCACGGCTATGGTCTTCGCGGCTTCGCGGAACATGCTCTGTAGCATCATCCTTGTCGTTCAACAGGTCATATTCAAGCTGCCATTGGTACCATGCCACATAGGCAACTAGCGCTTCAGCAATGGCTTTTTCAGCTTTTTTTTTTGCTTTCCTACACTGTTTGCCCACCTCTTTTTTTGCGCGTTGATATGGCCGCATATCGAGCACGGGACTGCGCAATCGCTGACGCGCGTCATAAGCACGGCGCGTCAGGTTGCCGTTTGCATCGCGCTCGTCCACGTGGGCAGCCGCATCGTTAAATGCGTCAAGTCTTCGCTTTGCTTCCGGAAAATCTTCCGAAATCTTTTCGAGGGTGTCTTTGAGAAGTTTGTCTAAAGTTGAATGTTCCATCGTCTATTTTAGGATGGAATTTTCGTTTTCCAAAGCGGATCACAAAAAAAATTAAAATATATTTTGGTAACCTGTAATTCTGGTTACGCCAGCTTTAGACAACACCCGCTTATACAGAATATTGGCACAAATCAAGAACGAAGTATATTCAGTGATATGTTCGGAAAGCATTACGAACGATTAAATCATTGTCATTCGGAATATCTGGAATTGGCTATTCCAAACAGAATTTGAGAAAAACTTCAAATTCGTTTTTTTAGGCGCAATACCGCAAAATCATACGCACTCTTAGAGCGTACGATTTTGCTGTGATCGTTCGGACTGGTTAGTCCTCAAATTTAGCGAACTTTTGTTCGCACGTCGGGAAATATCCTCCTTGTTTTGGGCGGTCATCCATGACCTTGGGCGGCACCTCTCGGGGTGCCTTGGGCGCTGCGCGTTGCAAAGCATCCGCAGCTGGTAAAGTCCTCCAGAAGAAAAAATACATTGGAGTGCCTTGCCGGTGAAGCCGGCAGGTGAGAGGAAAAAAGAGCAGTAGCGCTCGGCAAAGCCTCGCCGGTTTCCCAAAAGGAGAAACCAAAATGAACATGTTACAAAACCAATCAGAGCTTGAGGAAATTTCCAGACGGCTTGACCGTGAAGAAGGCTACCGGGTGCTGCGCGCGGTCCCGAACCGCTTTTCCCATATGCCGGAAGACGGGGTGCCGCCCGATGGCAGATGTGTTGCAATTCTCGACACCGAAACTTCGGGGCTGAACGTTCAAGCAGACAAGCTGATCGAACTGGCGATCATGCTGGTGTGGGTAGATGATGATGGCGAGGTCACCGGGCACATGGGGCCGGTAAGCTGGCTGCAGGATCCCGGCATAGAACTGGAGCCCGAGATCACGTTGATCACCGGCCTTGCCAATCACCATTTGGTCGGCAAGCAGATTGATGATGCAGCAGCATTCGGCTTTCTCGATCGCGCTGATTTGCTGGTTGCCCAGAACGCAAAATTTGATCTCGCCTGGATCGAGCAGCGCTATCCAAAACTGAAAGGCAAAGCCTGGGCTTGCAGCTGCAGCGAGATCGACTGGTTGAAGCTTGGCTTCGAAGGACGTTCGCAGCAGCATCTGCTGGCTCAACATGGCTGGTTCACCAATGCGCATCGGGCCGCAACAGACGTCTGGTCATTGTTCTGGTTGCTGCAGCAGCGCCAGCGGGGTCCGGGCGACAGTCCAGTCCAGACTCATCTGCAGCGGCTGCTGCAAGCCGCTGAGACGCCGACCGTGCTCGTTGAAGCTTTACGCGCCCCCTATTCGGCAAAGGACAAGCTCAAGGCTCGAGGCTATCGGTGGGATGCTGGGCGCCGCATCTGGTGCAAAGAGATGCGAGATGAGGATCAGGCTGCTGAACGCAGCTGGTTCCGGACCGAAGGACTTCCACTGTTCGGCGCCAAAACAATGACCGCAACTGAGCGTCACCGGTAAAAATCAATCCAACCTATCAACCTGCAAGGCTCGCCATTTCGGCGGGCCTTTTTCATTTAAGGAAATCTAAAATGTCTAACCAAGATTATCTCCAGCAGCAGCTGGCACGCGAAGCCAATTTATTTGCAGCGCGCGGCAGCGCAGGCAATCAAGACAGAACCCGCACCTATATCGTTGCTGATTTTGAATATGCTTATGACCGGGACCGCTATCATGGATATAGCGTAGCTGAAGGCGCAGACGCCGAGGATAAGATCCGCTGGCCGTTCCACCGTATCGCAGCAGTATCCTGGTGCGTGATGCGCTTCAAGCGCGGTTCGGACAGTCCGGAGATTCAAGGTCCGGTTGTTCTATCCGCCGATGATCACAGCGAAAAGGAAATGGTCTCTGCGTTCTTTGACGCCGTAGACCAGGAACCCGGCGCTGTCCTGGTAACATGGGGAGGGGAGCATAAAGATCTGGCCGTTCTGCGCCGAACCGCTGGTGAGCTCGATCTGATCATGCCCCACCAGCTGCGCGATCTCTCGCCAGTCTCTGACCGCAGGATTGATCTATGTGGCGCTGTCTCTATCCGCGCGGAATCTGTCCATCTGCCGGAATATGCAGCAGCTTGCTCGATACCGGCAAAGCCATCACCGTCCAAAACCATTGGCGAACTGGTCGAGAAGGGGATGTGGAGAGACGTCGAGGAGCAGGTGCTGGCGGACGTGATGACGACAGCGATCATCATGCTGCGCCATCTCAAATCCCACGGGCTGGTCCGGTGCGCCATTCCAGCATGCAGTTTGGGGCTGGCAAACGCAGCAACGACCGCAAATCCGCACAGCGAATTTTTGAGGCGAACGTTCAAGCCATGGGCTCAGCTCAAAGATTCCACGGCTAATTATACCTGTCCGATCTACCGGGCAGCGTAATGCAGCCTCTATCCTACGCTCCATCAAAGGCGTGGACATTCTTAAAGTCGAGCCGGCGTCATAACGGGCGGACCTCTAGTGACGACCGGCTCTACCAATATCTTCAACCAAACCCCAAGCGGGCGGCATCTCCGGATGACCGCCCGCTTGTCATTTCAGGATAATTTTTATGAAGCTACCCATATATTCGGAGCGGATCGTCACCTTCTCCGTTGTCTATCATCCCTATCGCCGTAACACCGAGCGGTATATTCGCGCCTTTGGAGCCTTTGAGGTCAATTTCCAGTCTGGTGATGACGTGTTGTTCACGCGCCATCATCATACATATCCAGATAAGGATCGAACTGCTCCTTTACTGGAAATGACGAAGCTGCTGGATCAACAGACCGACTGCGTTTGCGCCATTCTGGAAGCTCCGGGCGGGTCTCACCGGCCAAAACTCAAAGCCGACTTTGCAAATGATGTCCTTCATGCACTGCCGATCTTCAATCTGGGTCTCCACCGCAAGATCCATGTTCACCGAACCGAAGATCAATATGTCAGGGTCAGCGCCGAACTGTTCGGCATAACTTTGGCGTCCAAGATGGCCGGGCCATCGGAAAAATCCCGGCGAGCAGCAGACCACGCTCAGGCGCTCTGGCTGTCCTGGGTCTTTAATTGTCTCGCTGAGGATCCGGACCAGGCGAACCTGGTCGCGGCCTTCCAGGCTTGGCGCCGCGTTGATGACCTGCGCCCCGTGATATTTTGAAGAACAGGCATGCGTGTAGCGGTCGCTGACCTTCGGGACATCGCCTGCCTCGCCGTATCATCGATCAATCAATAACAGCAGGAGCAGATATTATGTAGCAAACACACCAAGGATTTGCAGCGGGCCAAAAACGCTGCGCGCATCATTAACTTGGCCGCCCGACATTCCGTCGCTGCGGCTTTTTTTATATCTAAAGGAAATACATCATGGCGAAGAAGCCAACCAATAATCGCGTTCCGGCAAAGGTCGAAGCTCGAAAACCATATCCAATCGCGGGCACTTCCATCGTGCCGACCCAGTTGTTCCATGTTCCCTCGCTTCAACCAAGGCAGGAAGGGCCATGGCGCGATGAACCGGACAAGCTGGCATGGGTCGATCCGGCAACCGGATTGCCGTGCCTGATGTTGCGCGCCCGAAATGGCACCTTGTCAGGCTATGTCGCAGTGAGCGCCGAGCACCCTCTGTTCGGCTACGACTACCGCGCTGTTCCAGCTGACCTTGGTGTCCAGCCCCATGGCGGCCTTAACTACAGCGCGCCCTGCGACGAAGAAACCGACGAGCGCGTTTCTGTCTGCCATATTACAGGGCAAGCCCGGGAACGGGTCCGCCAGCCGCGCGGCGAGCAGGAACGGCCTACATTCAATGAAGAACAATGGTGGTTCGGGTTCGCCTGCGACAAATCCTATGATTTGCGTCCTGGCTGCTACCAAGACCATATGTCGGCGGAAAACGGACAGACTTATCGCGGCGAGGATTACGTGTTCACCCAGTGCACAAATCTCGCGCATCAGTTGGCTGCGGCTGGTGGCGAAACGGGTTCGGGCGTTCCCATCGATACAAGCAGCTTTACCGTGCCGCCGGTCGGCCTCGATGCAGGGGAGAAGTGAAATGGACGAGAACATTCCATACGAAAAACGCCGCAATCCCAATCTGCCTTGGGGATACTGGATGGCAGCTCCAGGTGAAACCACAGGCGATCAGGTTCTGA
>Ga0207901_1000437_pt1 | contig 11644 bp, 11 predicted proteins | sample LinPmetageLP46_FD_184057 | JGI IMG/M metagenome (GOLD analysis project Ga0207901, IMG submission 184057) | Marine viral communities from the Pacific Ocean - LP-46 (SPAdes) | ecosystem: Environmental > Aquatic > Marine > Oceanic | place: Pacific Ocean | collected 2011-06-12
ACGGTCGGGCTTTTCGGAAATTCGCTGCTTGGCTTCTTCCAGAACGGACGATTCCAGATAATGTGTGGCAATGCCCACTTCCCTGCATTCGGCGCCGTCCAGCCGCGCGCCGGTCAGCGCGAGAAACTGACCCAGACGTCCCTCGAGCCGCGGCAGATACCAGCCGCCACCAACATCGGGGAACAGCCCGATTCCCGTTTCCGGCATGGCAAAGCGGGTATGTTCGGTGGCGACGCGAAATTTGGCTGGCTGGGATATGCCGACACCGCCGCCCATGGTGATACCATCCATGAACGCGACCACGGGCTTGGGATATTCGAACAGCAGATGGTTGAGCTGATATTCCTTGTAGAAGAACTCCCGGCCCTTTTTACCATCGGTCATTCCGGATTCGCGCAGCATCGCAATATCGCCGCCAGCGCAAAATCCCCTACCTTCGCTATGGTCGATAATCACCGCCTCGACACTGTCATCGTCCCGCCATTCAAGCAGCGTTTCGGTCATCGCCAGACACATGTCGAGGTTGAGCGAATGGATGACTTTGGGCCGGTTCAGACTGATATGACCAATCCGTCCGGTTTTTCTGATGATAAGATCTTCTGTCATATTGTCCCTATTGCCGGAGCAGTTCGCGCGAAACGATCATCCGCATGACCTGATTGGTGCCCTCCAATATGCTGTGCACTCGCAAATCGCGCCAATAGCGTTCGATTGGATAATCCTGCAAATAACCATAGCCGCCAAACAGTTGCAGCGCATCATTGGCAATCTTGCTACCATTGTCGGTCGCGAGCCGCTTGGCCATCGCGGCAAATTTGGTTTTGTCCGGCGCGCCTTCGGTCACCTTGGCGGCCGCAAGATAAAGCAGCGCCCGCGAAGCTTCGAGATCGGTTGCCATATCGGCGAGCATGAACTGGGTGTTCTGGAAATCGCTGATCGCCTTGCCGAATTGCTTTCGTTCCCTGGTGTAACTTACCGCTTCGTCAAGACAGCGCTGCGCTCCCCCCAGCGAACAGGCGCCGATGTTCAAACGTCCGCCATCCAGGCCCGCCATGGCAATTCGAAAGCCTTCACCCTCGTCACCCACACGGTTTTCTGCCGGTACCCGGACATTGTCGAAATGTACTTGCGCTGTGGGCGAAGCATGCCAGCCGAGCTTGCGTTCGGGCGCGCCAAAGCTGACACCCTCCATGTCCTTTTCGATCACCAGACAGGTAACGCCCTTGGCGCCATCCTCTCCCGTGCGCACCATTGTTACATAAACATCGTTGACACCAGCGCCGGAAATGAACTGCTTGCCGCCATTGACGATATAATGGTCACCATCCCGTCTGGCACTGGTCTTGAGAGCAGCGGCGTCCGATCCGCTGCCCGGTTCGGTCAGGCAATAGCTGGAAATCTTCTCCATCGAAATCAGGTCGGGCAGAAACTTGTCCTTGACCGTCTGCGATCCAAAACAGTCGATCATCCAGCTTGCCATATTATGGATGGAAATGAAGCTGCTGGTTGCCGGACAGCCGTAAGCCATGGCTTCCATGATAATTGCACTTTCGAGCCGCCCAAGCCCAATCCCGCCCGATTCCTCGCTGATATAGATACTACCGTAACCGAGTTCGGCGCTTTGCTTGATGACATCGCGCGGAAAGATATGCTTCTCATCCCACTCTGCAGCATGCGGTGTAATCGCATCAGCGGTGAATTTCTGCGCCATTTCCTGGATGGCAAGCTGGTCTTCGGTCAGGGAAAACTGGGTCATATCGCAAATGTCTTAGGTGAAAGGACGGCCTCACCCAAATAGATGAGGCCGTCAGGGGGGAGAGAACTATCCCATGGTGGGAATGACAAAGGCATCCTTGTTGCCGCCGTCGGCGGTGCCATCGGGCCAGCGCTGGGTGATGGTCTTGATCTTGGTCCAGAATTTCACACCTTCCATGCCGTGCTGGTTGGTGTCGCCAAAGGCGCTGCGTTTCCAGCCGCCGAAGCTGTGATAGGCAACCGGCACCGGGATCGGCACGTTGATACCGACCATGCCGACCTGCACCCGGTTGGCAAATTCACGCGCCGCATGGCCGTTGCGGGTGAAGATGGCGACGCCATTGCCATATTGGTGCTGGCTGGGCAGCGCCAGTGCTTCCTCAAAATTCCTGGCGCGGACGATTTGCAGGACGGGCCCGAAAATCTCTTCCTTGTAGCTTTCCATGTCGGTGGTGACATGGTCGAACAGCGAGGGGCCGATGAAGCAGCCCTCTTCATGACCCTGAAGCGAGAAGCCGCGGCCATCGACGACCAGTTCCGCGCCTTCATCAACGCCCTTCTGGATCCAGCCCTCGACCCGGGCCTTGTGGGCCGGGTTCACCACCGGACCATAATGCGCCTCTTCATCGGTCGAGATGCCGACCCGCAGGGCCGCCATCGCCGGGATTATTTTCTCGCGCAGGCGTTCCGCCGTATCTTCGCCGACCGGCACAACCACCGGCAGCGCCATGCAGCGTTCGCCCGCCGAGCCAAAGGCTGCGCCGGACAGGTCGTTGACCACCTGATCCATATCGGCGTCGGGCATCACGATACCGTGGTTCTTCGCGCCGCCCATGGCCTGCACCCGCTTGCCCGCCGCGACGCCGCGCTGGTAGACATAATGGGCGATATCGGATGATCCGACAAAGCTGATGCCGCCGATTGCCGGATGATCGAGAATGGCATCAACCATTTCCTTGTCGCCGTGCAGACATTGCAAGATGCCCTTGGGCAGTCCTGCCTCGTGCATCAGCTCGACCAGTCGGACAGGTACCGACGGATCACGCTCTGACGGCTTCAGGATGAAGGCATTGCCGGTCGCGATCGCCGGACCAAACATCCACATCGGGATCATCGCCGGGAAGTTGAACGGGGTGATGCCCGCGCCAATGCCGATCGGCTGGCGCATGGAATAGACATCGATGCCCGGACCGGCACCCTGAGTATATTCGCCCTTCAGAACATGCGGGATGCCGCAGCAGAATTCGATGACTTCGAGCCCACGCTGGATATCGCCCTTGGAATCGGCGATCACCTTGCCATGCTCGATCGACAGAAGATGCGCGAGCTCTTCGATATGCGCTTCGACCAGCTGCTTGAACCTGAACATCACCCGGGCGCGGCGTTGCGGGTTGGTTGCTGCCCATTCGGGCTGCGCCGCCAGCGCCGCCTGCACTGCGGTTTCGAGGACGGCCGCATCGCCCAGATCGACTTTCCCCTGAATTCCGCCGTTATTCGGGTCGAAAATATCACTCTGGCGGGACGCCGGGCCTGTCTTGCCAACGATTACATGCTGTATATGGCGCATATTGAGATCCTGTCCTGTTTTTATCCCTCTCTCTTGGCAGATATTATTATGCAGCGTAATAGACAGTTTTGCACTACCAATATGCATTTATGCAGGATAAAATATGAACTGGGATGATCTACGCTATTTTCTGGCTGTCGCTCGCCAAAAGACATTGAGCGCGGCAGGGAAAAAACTCGGTGTGGACAAAACGACCGTCGGTCGGCGGATTATGCGTCTGGAAGAGAGCTTGGGCTCCAGCCTTTTTGAGATTGCTGCCAATGGTCATCTCCTGACTTCCAGAGGCGAGGAATTGATGCGCCATGCCGAGGATGCCGAACGCGCGATCATCAGCGCCAACGACATTCTCACGGGCGAGCAAAGCCGATTTTCAGGTACGGTCAGATTAAGCCTGTCGGAAGGATTTGCCAACTGGGTGTTGAGCCCGAAACTCAGAGAATTTTCAGAGCTACATCCCGAAATTTCGCTTGAAATTGTGACGACCAACGGCTTTTTGAACCCGTCAAAGCGGGAAGCCGATATCGCGATCATGCTGGCCCGGCCCAGCCGAGGTCCACTGATTGCACAAAAGTTGAGTGATTATGGTCTGGGGCTCTACGCTGCCAAAAGCTTTGTTAGCGCGATGGGCAGACCGGAAAAACCAGAGGATCTCCACAAATTTCCTCTCATCGGATATATTCCCGATTTTATTTATGCCGATGAACTGCGTTATCTTTCGGAAATTGATCCAGCTTTGGTACCGCAGACATGTAGCACCAGTATCAACATGCAGCGCTCCATGTGCGCCGAAGGGTTAGGCCTTGCAATTCTTCCCTATTTTATGATCCGCAATGACCCTTCACTTATTCACATTCTGCCGGAGAAAATCGCAATTAGGCGCAGCTTTTGGATCGTTGTTCATCGTGATTTGCGAAGTGTTGGGCGTATCAAGGCGGTGATCGACTGGCTGAAGCAGATTCCTATTATGCCAGCCGAATGAAAAGTAAAACACTGTCACAAGCCGGTGAAGCAATTAAGCTCCTGGGCGGATTCAACCGGTGGTCGCAACACGGGCTTCATACTACCCGACAAAGAACTGGTCGAGGACTTCGGCGGGCGTCATCCAACCTAGCGTTTTACGCGGCCTCGTATTCATCGCATGGGCCACAGCGTCCAGCTCCTCGGCTGTGTGCTGGCTGAGGTCGGTGCCTTTAGGGAAATACTGTCGCAGCAAGCCATTGGTGTTTTCGTTTGAGCCTCGCTGCCAAGGGCTTTTCGGATCGCAGAAGTAGATCTCCAACCCGATGTCGATGCGCAAGCTGGCGTGCTGTGCCATTTCTGCTTCCTGGTCCCAGGTCAATGACTGGCGCAATTTCTCAGGAAGTTTACCCATGGATCGGGCGATAGCTTGTCGTCCGTGAACAATGCGTTTTTGCCGGAAGCGACGAAGTAGTTCCCCAGTTTGCAAGTCTGTCGGCTCAGGCCGCCCTGGGCTGCCATCGGATCGCAGTGAGCCATCCGGTAATCAAGGCACGCAAAAGCGCTGCCAGCCATGCGACAAGCAACCGCAGATTGTGTCCGGCGGCAACCAGGATGGCGTTGATCGCGTCGCCGGTGGCGCCGGCCAAGTGATTGCGTTCGAGCAGGCCGTCGGACTTGGTGTGACCAATGATCGGCTCGATGGCATTCCTTCGCCGGAGTTCGCGCTTGATCGTGGGTGATGTAATGCCGCGTGTATGCGCGATATAGACCTGGGCCTTGCCGCTGTGCTTGTGCCCACGATAGCCGCGATCGACATAGGCACGTTCGACCGCGACACCGGTCAGCCGCTCGACCTGCTCGATCTGTCCACTGAGCGTGTGGCCGTCATACGGACTGCCAGCTAGTGCCTGCATCCCGACAATGAACTGGTCGCCAGCGCTGCGCGCGTTGGTCACCGCGATCGAGGTCTTGACCCCGAACTCGTATCTGGTGCGCGCTTTCCCCTTGGCGATGCATTCGACCTCGGGGGCGTGGAACGCGTAAAGCTTGTCGGTATCGCCCGGTCGCTGGGCAAGGATCCGTGCGACGCGTTCGCGTGTCTGGGCAAAGGCAGCTTCGAGCATATCGTCGCCGGCGATTTTGCGACCGATGTCACGGTCGAGACGACCAAGCCATGTCCGCAGCTTGCGCACCCAGCGCATCGCCTGTTTGTGACCGCGGCCATGGATGAGCCGCGATACATCGCGCTTTGCCTGCCGGCCAACCCTGAGGAATGACTGGCGCAGCTTGATATCGTGCTTTTTCGCAAGTGCGTTGAGCCGCTCGATCCCGCGCATCAGCAGATGACTGTCGGTCGGATGCGCAACCGCCTTGGTCTGGACGGTCGTATCAAGCGTCACGCGTTCCATTGCCCGCTCGCTCACCGCTTGCGTGCGAACTGCAACTGCAAGCGTTTCTGCCAGCAACAGTTCGAGCTTGTCAGCGCCGATCCGGCCGCGCCAGCGCGTCATCGACGAACGATCGAGCACCAGCTTGTGGCAGAAGAACTGCTCACCGCAAAAATACTGGAAATACGGATTTTTAACCCAGCGCTTGCACACTGCCTCGTCCGACAGGCCCTCCATGTGTTTCAACAAGTGCAACCCTGCCATCAACCGGGTCGACAAGCCTGGCCGCCCCTTCTGCGTGTAGAACCGGCCGTAAGCCTCGTCGAAGCGCGACCAGTCGATCATCCCTGCCAGCTTCACCAGCGGATGTTCCATGTCGATCATGTTGACCAACTGCATCCGGAACAGTTCGTCATCGCGCAATTTCAACTTTTTTGGTGGCATCTCGAAACCCTCGGTATCTCGTTGAAACCGATTGAATCATAGTCTGACTCCGAGGGCAATATCCTACGTGCACGCCCAGACAAAATCACAAGCTTTTTGCACCAAACCCGGCAAAAGCTTGCAAAATATGATTACTTTGTTTGAGCCTAAACCCACGTATAACTGCCGGGCTCAGAGTTTTTCACGGGCGACTAGCTTTACGGACGGCTTCGGCACCGTGACCGGCAAGTGGGGGACCATTCTTGAGGCGCTGCTCCTGCTGAAAGCCATCCATGCGCGGCAGGTGAAGCAGCATGGTGAAGCGCGAGCTTCGCTCCACGAGGGTGCCGATCGCAGAGCTTCCAAGGCCAAGGATGAGGTCCCCTTCCCAATGACCGGGAACAGCGCGGTCAGCAATTTCGGCCGGACGCTCGCTAATCATGATGGCGTCCCCGATGAAGGACTTGTTGCGGCCTCGAGTCCGTTCGCGCGGCACACGCAGGGCTCGGCCTGAGCGCAAACACGCTGTCAGTTCCCGGCGCAATGCTCCGCGTCCTTGGATGTACAGAGACTGATAGATCGCCTCGTGGCTGATCCGCATGCTTGGGTCCTCTGGGTAATCAATCCGAACACGATGGGCGATCTGCTCCGGACTCCAGGCCATCGACCATCGCCTACTCTGCCGGTAGACGGCCCGTCGCTTCTTCCATACCACCTTGGGGCCATCGAAGGCGACACCCCGTGCGTTCGCGATCTTGCCGGCCAAGCGCGCCTCCACATATTCACGCAGAACGGGATTGGTGGCCAGCTTGCCGGGTCGTGGCCGTCTTGCCTCGCGATCGGCGTGCCACTGGGCGGCGCTGGCCCGGTAATTCAGACTGCCTCCACGCGTGGCGGCATTGCGCCTCACTTCCCGCGAGATCGTGCTCGGTGAACGACCCAGCTTGCGCGCAATCGCACGGATCCCAGTTTCTTTGGCGAGTTCAAGAGCGATATCTTCGCGCTCCCGAAAGGAAAGATAACGCCCCGAAGGCGGGCCCACTGACGGTGCCAAATGTGTTGGCGGCATTCCTCCTCCAATCCGAAACCAGCGCGGCCCCAAAGGTGCCGATACTCCGGCATCTTTTGCTGCCTCCTCGCTTGAGCACCCCTGAGCGATAGATTGCCAGAACCTGCAGAGATTTTCACGCTGCCAGGCAGGCGGGCGTCCAGGCGAACGCGACTTCCTTCGCGTGCACAGATCCAAACCAAGTTTGTGTACCTTCATCGCAACCTCCATTTTATGGGTGTTGCGACCACCGGTTGAATCCGCCCAGTTCACCAGCCAAGCCTTTACCGGCGTGTTGCTGCGCGAAAAGATCGCCATCAGCATGGACGGCAGGGGCGCATGGCGCGACAACGTCATCCTCGAGCGTCTGTGGCGTTCGGTCAAATACGAGGAGGTCTATCTGCATGCCTATGGCGCGGTCAGCGAGGCACGGGGCTCGATCGGTCGATATCTCCACTTTTACAACAGCCGCAGGCCGCATTCGAGCTTGGCCGCCAGGACACCGGATCAAACGTACTTTGACAACCTGCCAGTAAAGATGGCAGCATGAATTTGGCCGCCGATGTGGGGCGTCACTCCGGTCGGGCTACGCCCTCCCTGCATGACACCCCACATCGGCATTTCGAGGAAACAACCGGCAGACAATCCACTTATCTATTGCCAATCACTGTGCAGACAAACCGAACCACCTTTGGCCGCCTGGCCACATCATCAGGGGGAATGAGAAAAATGACGGGTGGTAAGATGATCAACCAAATACTTTTGACAAAGAAAAATAAATCTATAAAATGAAAAAAAAGAACAATATTTGTAACTAAAATCCGGCAGGAGAATATCTTGAAGCTGTCAATCAACGCTCGCGACATAAATCGCGCAGGAGAGCCTTCAAACGACAAGCCCAAGAGCTTGATTGAGTGCGCTTATCGAATGCTCGGTAAAGATATCATCCACGGAACTTTTCTGCCTGGTTCAAAAATTAAGCTCGAACCACTGAGTGCGCGTTATGATGTTAGCGCAGGCACTATCCGAGAGGCTTTGTCGTTGCTCGTATCAGACGGCTTGGTAACAGCAAATGCGCAGCGTGGTTTTCGTGTTGCCGAGATGTCGATTGAAGACTTCCAGGATTTGGTAAACACTAGACTACTGCTCGAAGTATCAGCGCTTAAAACGAGTATTGCTAACGGGGGAGATGAGTGGGAAGGTCGTGTTGTATCCGCATTTCACCGACTCAGCCTCGCCGAGCAGCGACTTGATGAAGATGATGAAGGCACGTTTGATCTTTGGGAACTTCGTAATTGTGAGTTTCACGAAGCACTTGTTTCCGAATGTGATTCAAAGTGGACCCTACGTTTTAGAGAGGTGTTATACCGGCAATCCGAAAGATATCGTCGCCTGACCTATACCTTGCACGAAAGCCCTGGCCGGGTCGCCCATAGCGAACATAAAGCTATATATGATCTCACGCTGGCACGGAAGTCTGAAGAAGCTACCGCATCATTAGTTGAGCATATTCGCTCGGCCGTGTCTTTCGCAAAAATGAGCCAGCTATTGTTGCCGTCAAAAATAGAGGCTGCGTTCGAAAAAGCCAACAAATCTCGTGCTGAAGCCGCTCGAAAAGCTACATAAATTTAACAATTCTGAGAGGTACACTATGTCGTCCAATAGAAAAGCAGACTATATCCATACGTCCTGGAGCGTGGAGGGTTTGGAGTCTCTTATAGATGATGAAGGTGGATTCATTGATCCCCGAATATATACCGACGAAAACATTTATGAACTAGAGCAAGAGCGCATTTTTGCGCGTTCTTGGATTTTGTTGGGTCATGAAAGTCATCTGCCCAATCCTGGTGATTATATGACATCTTACATCGGCGAAGATCCAGTTGTTGTGGTCCGACAAAAAGATCGTTCTATTAAGGTTTTCCTCAATCAGTGTCGTCATCGCGGCATGCGCATCTGCCGAGTAGATGGCGGCAATGCAAAAGCATTCACCTGCACTTATCATGGGTGGGCCTATGACATTGGCGGTAATTTGGTGAATGTCCCATATGAAAAGGAAGCCTTCGCGAAAGGTATTAACAAAACAGAGTGGAGTCCGTTGCAAGCGCGCGTCGATACTTACAAGGGGCTGATCTATGCAAATTGGGACGAAGAGGCGCCCTCTCTAAAAAACTATTTGAGCGATGCATGCTTCTACATGGATCATATGCTGGACCGCACCGCGGCAGGTACCGAAGCAATTGGCGGAATTCAAAAATGGATTATTCCATGCAACTGGAAATTTGCAGCGGAGCAATTCTGCAGTGACATGTACCACGCTGGCACCGTATCACACCTTTCCGGTATCCTCGCGGGCTTACCGCCTGAGATGGAGTTATCAGACTCCGAAATTCCGACAAAAGGGCTTCAATTCCGTGCTGAATGGGGCGGGCATGGGACTGGTTTTTACATTGGCGAGCCGGGTATGCTGCTGGCGATTATGGGTCCAAAAGTCACCGAATATTGGACCAATAGCGCTAATGCAGATAAAGCGGCAGAACGCCTGGGAAGTGACGAGCGCGCCAAGGCCCTGATGGCCCAGCATATGACAATTTTCCCGACCTGTTCGTTCCTGCCTGGTATCAACACGATCCGTACTTGGCAGCCGCGCGGTCCAAACGAAACAGAAGTTTGGGCTTGGACAATCGTGGATGCCGATGCGCCCGACGACATCAAAGAGGAATATCGCCGTCAGACGCTTCGTACATTTTCCGCAGGCGGAGTGTTCGAGCAGGATGACGGGGAAAACTGGTGCGAAATTCAATCTGTGCTGCGCGGATATAAAGCTAAAAGCCGTCCTCTTAATGCCCAGATGGGGATGGGAGGTGATTTCGGTAAAAACAGCGAATATCCAGGCCGCGTTGGGTATGTTTACAATGAAGAAGCCGCGCGTGGAATGTATGCGCACTGGCGCCGCATGATGACGGAGCCCGACTGGAGGACGCTTGCGCCAAAGCAGTCCCTCAAGCGCGCGGCGGCAAACAAATAGACTCTGGTCCATCCCACCTCTTTTCCCAATCGGATTATATATTCATGACACATAGTAAAAAATATAAAATGGCGGATATTATCCTTCAACATGAAGTTGAACAATTCTATTATATGGAAGCACAATTTCTTGACAACAGGGATTTTAGTTCATGGTTTGATATATTAGATGAAGAAATAAGATATTTCATGCCAATAAGAACCAATAGAATTCAGAGAGAGAGTTCAATGGAATATACGAAAGACAATGAATTCGCTCATTTCGATGACACTTATGAAATGATTCGTGGTCGGATAAGAAAATTACAAGCAGATGTTGGCTGGTCCGAAAATCCCGCATCTAGAACCCGTCATTTAATTGCTAATATTATAATAGATTTTGATGAAAAATCTGACAGATTAGACGTATCATCATGCTTCATACTATATCGCAACCGTCTAGAACGGCAGGTTGATATATTTTCTGGGCGCCGACAAGATGAACTACTACGCGTCGATAGGAAAATGCCGTTTAAAATAAGAAACAGGACCATTCATCTTGATCAAAGCACAGTACTTTCAAATAATTTGAGTATTTTGTTTTAGGATTAATTTTATGACTTTTGTTAAAGTAGCTGAAACAAGCGAAATTGAGCTCGGTGAAGGGTTAAAAATAGGCGAGGGCGAAACGGCCGTCGCGATATTTAATGTTGAAGGTGAGTTTTACGCCACACAGGATCAGTGCACACATGCCGAATGGTCATTGGCCGACGGATATCTTGAAGGTGATGTTATAGAATGCACCTTACATTGGGCGAAATTCTGCGTAAAAACCGGAAAAGTCAAAGCCCGCCCTGCCTGTGAGCCACTCAAGATATTTCCAATCGACATCCGAGACGGTGATATCTATGTGGATTTTGATGCAGGGCATGTTGTCGCATGACCCTACCGATCGGAATCGTGGGTGGAGCACTTGCGGGCGGCACAGCCGCAGCAACCTTGCGGCACACAGGATATAATGGCAAACTAATACTAATCAGTGAAGAAGCCAGCGCCGATTATGACCGCCCCAGCCTTTCAAAAGACGTTCTTTGTGGAAAAGCAGATACCCCTCCCCCGGTGTTGGAACCAGACTGGATCGATAATTACAACGTCGAAATCGTTGCCTCCCAACGAGCAATACGGCTAGATCTTCATTCTGGACACTTGAGCCTTTCGGGTGGCTCCAAAATCCAGTTGAGCAAGGTGTTGCTGTGTACGGGTTCACGCCCTAGGCTGCCTGCCATTCCGGGTATTAGCCTGCCTGGGGTTTTTACGTTACGTACCGACAAAGACAGCTTAGCAATACGGTCATCGGTGGCAGCAGGTAGCAAGGTTGTTATCATTGGCGGTGGCCTAATTGGGTGCGAAGTAGCGACTTCGCTGGCCAATTCTGGATGTGAAATCACTGTAGTGGAGGCGGGTCCTGCCCTTCTGCTCAGGGTTTTGGGCAACAAT
>Ga0207901_1000438_pt1 | contig 11644 bp, 8 predicted proteins | sample LinPmetageLP46_FD_184057 | JGI IMG/M metagenome (GOLD analysis project Ga0207901, IMG submission 184057) | Marine viral communities from the Pacific Ocean - LP-46 (SPAdes) | ecosystem: Environmental > Aquatic > Marine > Oceanic | place: Pacific Ocean | collected 2011-06-12
CCGCAAGCCTTTAAAAACCGCCAACCTCCGGATTAGCCCCGGGGACGATACACCGCGTCTGAGCCAAGCCGAAATCCAGATCGTAGCCGTCGCCAAACACTCACCATGAATTTTGCGGGCTAACTCTGCCTCGGTTCGCTAAGGGCGTCGGCCAGAACCTGATAAACTGTTTGTTCGCAGTGTGACTGGAAATCACGTTGCCGATGGCTCGGCCTATTAAAACAGGCCCGGATAAAATCCGCCGTCAAGCAGGATGGATTGACCTGTTATAAATCCGGCATGTTCACTGCAGAGGAAAGCGCATGTCGCTCCTAGTTCTGCGGGTTGGCCCAAGCGCTTGGCCGGTATGATTTGCAAATGCACTGCTATCTCTTCATCTAGGGTTCGTCCGTTTTTCTTACCTATTGTAGTCAGGTTCTGACGTAAACGGTCGGTATCGAACAGTTCGGGCAGAAGGTTGTTAATTGTTATATTATTGCCTGCTACCGATGGCGCGATAGCTTTTACAGCGCCGGTAAGACCTAGTCGCGCAGCAACCGAAAGACTGAGCATCGCTTTGGGTTGTTTAACGACGATCGAGGTAATGTTGACGATACGCCCGAAATTTTGTTCGACCATGCCGTCCAGATAGTTTCGGATCAAAAATATAGGGCCGATCATGTTGCGATCAGCCGCAGTTCGCCAATCTTCACGTTCAAAGCTGCGCCAATCCCCAGCAGGTGGGCCGCCCGCATTGTTGATCAAAATATCAGTCGTAGGGAAGGCGGCTGCCACGCTATTACAGCCTTCTTCGGTGGTCAGATCGCCAGCCAAAGTATCGACTTTGACACCATGCTTTTCGCGAATCTCGCCTGCCGCTTGCTCGATACCATCCAGTCCCCGCGCGTTAAGGACCAGGTTAGCACCCGCTTCAGCCAAAGATTCTGCTACGGCGCGCCCGAGACCCCTGCTGGCACCACATACGATAGCGCGACGTCCTCTGATTCCCAAATCCACTGATCTCTCCTGTTTAACATTGCTGCGCTGCGGGACTAGAAAATTGCACAGCCACACGGGTCCGCACCCCGCCTTTAAAACCATACTTGCATACTAAGAGCCCGATTCGAAAGTTTTTCAAGCGTAGCAATATCTTGCAGTTCTGCGAGTGAGCATGCGGATGGAGGCGATCAACACCCAGGCTGTTGATGAGGCGATGGACCTTTCCCAGTCTTTGGCGAGGCGACGACAGCGGCCCAGCCATGCGAACGTCCGCTCGACGACCCAGCGGCGCGGCAAGAGTTCGAAGCCTTTGGCGGTATCGGAACGCTTGATGATTTCCAGCGTCCAGCTTCCATGGCCCTTGAGCGCGCTCCTGAGCTTGTCCCCCGCATAGCCGCCATCGGCGAATACATGGCGCAGCCACGGGAAGCGATAACGGATAACTTTGAGGACATCGACGGCCCCGTCGCGATCCTGAATGTCGGCAGCGTGGACGAGGATGAAGATCAGATAGCCACAAGTGTCGGTGAGGATGTGCCGCTTGCGCCCTTTTACTTTCTTGCCCGCATCATAACCGCAAACTCCGCCACTTTCCGTGGTTTTGACCGATTGGCTGTCGATCACTCCGGCGCTGGGCGAGGCCTCGCGCCCCTCGATTTCGCGCAGGTTCATAACCAGCACCATGTTGATCGCATCAAACAAACCCGTATCACGCCAGGCGTAGAAATAGCGGCGAACCGTCGACACCGGCGGAAAGCATTTGGGCAGCATCCGCCACGAACAACCGCTCGCCGCAATATAGAGCAACGCATTCACAACTTCGCGCATATCGGTCGTGCGAGGGCGTCCCCCGCTCTTGGCCGACGGGATAAACGCTGCTGTCAGCAGCCATTCCCGGTCCGTCATGTCACTTGGATATCGCAACCCTTCTCGGCTATGCTCATTCCGGGCAATACCAGTCCATACCATTGTTCACTCCATCTCTTCGCAAAGACGGACTGAATCATAACATGCTGGTATTGCTCAACTACTTTCGGATCGGACTCTAACATGTTATCCACTAGTCAATAATTTCACGGTCTGCAGGTCGCTTTAATTGGGCCATGCCTCACTAGGCCGCCCGTTTAAACTCGATCGATATTCGGATCAGGGTGACAATCAAGCGCTGTTTCGAGACGCCAATAATAGAGAGAATTAGGCATTTATGTCCAAGATTTTGTCACGCCGCGATATGGATTTCATCCTGTTTGAGTGGCTGCAGGTCGAGGGCTTGCTCGAAAACCAGTTGTACAGCGAACATGACAAGGAGACAATTCAAGCGACAATTAACCTCGCAGAAGCGATCGCAACTGATTTTTTTCAGGCAGCTAATCGTGTGGCAGACCAGAACGAACCAGTATTGATGTCTAGCAGTGAGATTGCTCTACCGGACGAAATCGGTACTGCGCTGGCGGCTTTTGCTGATGCTGGTTTGCTGTCTGCGTCGCAAATCGCGGAGCGGGGCGGTATGCAATTGCCTTTCGTCGTGGATCGGGCGGCTTTTGCATGGTTGCAGGCGGCCAGTCCCGCAATTTCGGGATATGCATTATTATCCGCGGCTGCGGCCAACTTATTGTTCGAACATGGCTCGGAATATCAGATCGAAAAATATGCGAAGCCATTATTGGCTGGTGTCGATTTTGGTACAATGTGTCTGTCAGAACCCCAGGCCGGGTCTTCGTTAGGGGGCATCCGTACGCGCGCGGTCGCTGATGGAAAACGGTATCGTTTGTTCGGAAACAAAATGTGGATTTCGGGGGCGGATCATGGATTGTCACGGTCCATCACCCATCTTGTGCTTGCTCGTACTGAAGGCGCGGCGGCCGGAGTTAAGGGGCTGTCACTGTTTATCGTGCCGCGCGATGTAGAGATGGATGACGGCTCTGTTGTTCACAATGATGTTGTTGTTGCTGGACTGAACCATAAAATGGGCCAACGCGGTACTGTGAATGCGGCGCTTAACTTTGGTGAAGGCAAATACATGCCTGACGGGCAAAGCGGAGCAATCGGTTACATGATTGGAAGCGAAGGCGCTGGTCTTTCACTGATGTTCCACATGATGAACGAAGCGCGAATTGGCGTTGGGATGAGTGCGGCGGCGATCGGCTATACCGGCTTTCTACATGCCGTTGATTATGCAAGCACCCGTATTCAGGGGCGTAAAGCGGGAGAGGTACATCCAGTGGCAATCATCGAGCATGCGGATGTTCGCAGAATGCTTCTGATTCAGAAATCCTATGTTGAGGGCGCATTGGCGTTTAATCTTTACTGTGCGAAGCTCGTCGATGAAATGCGATGCAGTGACGGCATTGTGCGCGAGGAAATAACACTCCTGCTAGACGTATTGACGCCGGTCGCAAAAGCCTGGCCATCGCAATATTGCCTTGAGGCCAATAGTCTCGCGATACAGGTTTATGCTGGATATGGTTACACACGGGATTTTCCGGTCGAGCAATTTTACCGCGATAATCGACTTAACGCGATTCATGTGGGTACAAATGGTATTCAGGCTCTCGATTTGCTGGGCCGCAAAGTATCGATGCAAGACGGCCGCGCACTGAAAATATTGGCGGCCCGTATTAAACAAAGCTGCGACCACGGGACCGAAATTGGCGGTGAGCCGTCACAGCACGCTGCAATTGTCGAGGAGCTGCTAGGCGCTGTGGCTAGTATTGTCGAACGGCTGTGCGCGCATGATGATAGACAAGCTATGCTTGCTAACGCGGCGCCGTTTCTCGACGTGTTCGGTCATATGGTTATCAGCTGGATTTGGCTGGAACAGATAATTGCTTGTGATGGTAAAGCCGGAGATTTCTATGACGGAAAACGCGCGGCGGCGCGTTACTTTCGCTTGTGGGAGCTACCGCGTGCGACGAGCCAACTCAAGCGCTTGGAAGAGGTCGATCGTACATTCATTGACACTCGGCCTGAATGGTTATGCGCGTGATCACTATAGGTAAATCCAACTGTAATCAGCTTTTGGCACTGTCGACTGGGTTGATGGCTGGTGCAATGCTGCAAAGCATGGGAATTTAAGATGTTACGTGAAGTCACCCTTGATGCGAAATATACTGATGTTGATGGCTCAGTCTATATGTCGGGAATTCAGGCGTTGGTGCGCCTTCCGATGCTCCAGCGCGAACGGGATCGTACAGCGCAACTCGACACTGCCGGTTTTATATCAGGCTATCGTGGTTCGCCACTCGGTAATTATGATGATGCTCTTGAAAAGGCTGCAAGTCATTTGTCGGCTCATGACATCCATTTCTTGCCAGGGGTTAATGAAGATATCGCAGCGACATCTCTTTGGGGAACGCAGCAGGTAGCGCTTTCGCCCAAGGCGACTAAGCAGGGCGTTTTTGGTATCTGGTACGGCAAAGGCCCCGGTGTCGACCGGACAATGGATGTGTTCAAACACGCCAATGCTGCGGGTACTTCGGAATATGGCGGCGTTTTGGCGGTGATGGGTGATGATCACGCTTGTAAATCATCGACGCTCCCGCATCAAAGCGACCATATGGCTGCCGCTGCACATATGCCGCTGTTAAATCCGGCAAATGTGGAAGAGCTAATTTCATTTGGCCTTCATGGCTTTGCCCTCTCCCGCTTTTCGGGCTGCTGGGTGGCGCTAAAGGCCACAACTGAAATCGTTGAAAGCAGCGCAGTTGTCGATATGGGTACTGTATATTCAGAGCGGTCCATCCCAACTGATTTTTCGATTCCGGTCGGCGGTTTGGGCATTCGTTGGCCTGATGCGCCCAATGATATGGAGAAACGTCTGCATGGTGCGCGAATGGAAGCGGTTCACGCATATGCACGACGCAACAGCATCGATAAAACAATATTGAATAACCCACATGCGAAGCTAGCGGTGATAACGACGGGAAAGGCGCATGGCGATTTGATCGATGCGCTTGCCGATCTGGATATCGATACGGAGGTAGCGAAAGATGTGGGCATAGCGATCTATAAGATCGGTATGTCTTGGCCGCTTGAGCCACTCGGATTGCTGAAATTCTTGGGCGAAACCCGTCATATTATGGTTGTCGAGGAAAAGGACGCCTTCATAGAAACGCAGATCGCCTCGCTTTTGATTAATCGCGATGGGTATAAATTGATGGGCAAAAAGAATCTGAATGGCTCGATGCTGTTGCCGAGTTCAGGTGAACTGGAACCGAGCAAGATTGCTGCTGCGTTGGTTCATTGTCTCGATGCCGCTGGTGCTGACATTGCACCTTTCCAGGAAAAGCTCACCGAGATTAACTCTATGTCTGTGCTTGATACATTCTCCGGTAAACTCGATCGAGTTCCCTTCTTTTGTTCTGGTTGCCCGCACAATACGTCTACCAAAGTGCCTGAAGGAAGCCGGGCCATGGCGGGGATCGGTTGTCACGGAATGGCCTATTCAATGCCTGACCGTAACACCACCTTCATTACCCAAATGGGCGGCGAAGGCGCATCTTGGATAGGGCAGGCGCCCTTTACGACCGAGGACCATGTATTCCAGAATATGGGTGACGGAACCTATTTCCATTCAGGACTAATGGCAATTCGTGCGGCCTCTGCTGCGGGCTCAAATATCACCTACAAGATACTCTTTAACGATGCAGTGGCGATGACCGGCGGTCAGTCACACGACGGGCCGATGAATGTGCCGATGATTGCGAGGCAGGTCGCGGCGGAAGGGGCCGTGCGCATAGCGATTGTATCGGACGAGCCGGAAAAATTCGGAGCAAGTGTTGTCTTCCCTGAAGGGGCAACAATCCATCACCGGCTAGAGCTTGATGCAGTACAACGCCAATTACGAGAGGTCAAAGGGCTATCGGTCATTATTTATGACCAGACCTGTGCCGCCGAAAAGCGGAGAAGGCGCAAGCGCAAGCAATATCCCGATCCACCAAAGCGGCTATTTATCAATGATCTGGTGTGTGAAGGTTGCGGCGATTGTTCCGTCAAATCGAATTGTATTGCGGTTAAGCCACTGGAAACGGAATTTGGTCGAAAACGACAGATTGATCAGTCGGATTGCAACAAGGACTATAGCTGTCTTGAAGGGTTTTGCCCAAGTTTCATCACGGTGAAGGGTGGCAATGTTCGGCGAAGCGTAGCGACGTCGTCAGGTGAAGCACCATCGCTAAACATACCTCAACCCGACATAGCTCCGATTAACGGAACTTTTAATATACTTGTTACCGGAATTGGCGGTACCGGGGTCGTTACTGTTGGCGCATTGATCGGCATGGCTGCGCATCTCGAAGGCAAATTCGTTACAGTTCTGGATAATACAGGGCTTGCCCAAAAGAATGGCAGCGTATCCAGCCATATTCGCCTAGCTGACGAAAAGGGGCGGCTTGGTTCAGGGCGCATCGGTGTCGGCGCAACGGATTTGCTGTTGGCGTGCGATCTCGTCGTCGCCGGTAGCGACGGAATTATTTCGCGCTTGTCGGTGGAACGCACCACAGGGGTCGTGAACGACGATGTAACGCCTACTGCGGCATTTGTGGCAGATGGTAGCATCGACCTTTCAGCATCCCCGGACCGCCGTTCTATCGCCAAGCGCACCCGATCAGATAGCGAATTTTTGCATGCAACGCATATCGCTACGCGACTCATGGGCGATTCGATCGCCAGCAATCTTTTCTTAATGGGGTTTGCGTGGCAGCGCGGACGCATTCCACTAAGCCGCGATGCGCTTCAACGCGCGATTGAATTAAACGGCGTAGCTGTCAAAAATAGTCTCGCAGCATTTGAATGGGGACGGCTTGCCGCGCATGATATGAGCGCTATCGAAGATGTGCTAGGCGGAAAAAAAGTATCCCGGGATAAAGACGTCGAGGATGTCGATGCGTTGATTTCACAGCGGATGAACGAATTGGTTGCATATCAGGACAGGAACTATGCTGATCGCTATCGAAATCTAATAGACTGCGTACGTGTAGCCGAAATGAAAATCGCGGCTGAGCCAGGAGAATTGACCCGCGCTGTCGCATGGAATTTTTACAAGCTGCTTGCCTATAAAGACGAATATGAGGTTGCGCGCCTCTATACCGACGGGCGCTTTGAAAAGCGGATAGCGGAAGTTTTTGAAGGTGATTACAAGATTGAATTCAATATGGCACCGCCACTTTTGGCCAAAAGTGATCCATCAAACGGACTGCCGCGCAAGCGCAGCTTCGGACCATGGATGATGTTGGCATTGCGGACGCTGACAAAATTCAGGAAATTGCGCGGGGGTGTGCTGGATCCCTTCGGCTATCAGGCCGAAAGGCGCAAGGAACGGGCGATGGTGTATGAATATGAGCAAAAAATCACAGAGATTTGCTCACAACTCGATGGCAATAATTACCCGAACGCCATTGCGACTGCACGCATACCCGAGGGCATTGCAGGCTATGGCTATGTCAAGGACAGGTCGATTGAAAAAGTCGAGGCAGAGGCGCTTGCTAGCCCGCAAAATTCATGGTGAGTGTTTGGCGACGGCTACGATCTGGATTTCGGCTTGGCTCAGACGCGGTGTATCGTCCCCGGGGCTAATCCGGAGGTTGGCGGTTTTTAAAGGCTTGCGGGTTGAAGGGAGGGGTTGGGTTTTAGGGCCTGGCCCGTCGTTCAGGTAATGAGGCGCGGGATGCGAGCGAAGGCGATGCGCAAGATTTTCTGGTCTGGACAGGCGGTTGGCCATTGGATGCGGATCAAGGTTTTCAATTCGGTAACGCGGGCCGCGATCTTGATGAGGCGCAGGCGCAGGGTATCGAACTGGGCCGTACGCCAGATTGAGCGCTTCGGCATGGCGGTGCGCAGGCCCCACATCAGCCAGTAGGCCCCGGCATGAAGAAACAGCCGCAGCTGGTTAGCCGTAGCCCTTGAGCAGGACGTACGATCTGCAGCAAGATGGGTCTTCCATGACTTGATGTGATTTTCAGCCTGGCCCCGTCGGCAGTAGACCTGCTCGTAGAGCCAGCGCGGCGAGCCCTTCTTGAGATTGGTGACGATGAAGCGGGTGTCGGCTCCGTGATCGCCGACTTCAACGCGGGCAATGATCCGTTCAACCCGGCTCCAGCTTTTGGCACCGTCGTGGAATGCCTTGAAGCGGCGCTTCTTTCCATCGCCGGATGCGGCCTCGAAGCGCGCTCTGGTGCTGGCTTCCAGATCGGTGACATGGCGGCGCAAGGTCGAGGTTGGCGCCACGCCGAGGATGAAGTCGTGTCCGCCTGCCCGGCACCAGTCGATGACCTCGGGACAGCAATAGTGGCTGTCGCCGCGCAGCAGGATCTGCGTCTTGGGCCAGTTGGCACGGATCGCACGCATCAAGCGGCGCAGGAAAGCTCTGATCTCGGTTCCCTTTGGCCGTTTGGCGGGGCGCAGCATGGCAGTGATGAAGCGGCCCTGGCCATCGAACACGACGATCGGCTGGAAGCCATATTCGTCATAATGGGCATTGAACAATCGCAACTGCTGGCCGCCGTGGACAGCATCGAATGTGTCGTCGATATCGAGAATAATCCGCTTTGGCACAGTGGAAAAACTGTCGCAGTACAAGTCGGTCATGGCCCGGCCCATACGCAGCAAAGCCCGCGTATCGGGCAGGTTCTCCAGACGCGAGATCGTCGGCTGCGAACACAGCGCGCGGTCCGAAGGGGCCAGATCGAGCGCCATCTTGAACATCGGATCGACGCGAAGGCTGGCAGCATCATTGCCATCTTCGTACCCTGCCGCGATCATCATCAGGCGAAAACGGATGATGTCGGCCAGGCTGTGGGTGATCATGTCCGGTGCGCGGGGATCCTTGATGCAGGCCGCCAGGCGATCCGCAACGCCAAGGCGCTGTTCGACCTGGCGCAGCAGTACAATCCCACCATCCGACGAGAGCTGGCCGCCATCAAATCTGGCGTCCAGCCGCTTGCCAGAAACAGGTGACAGACCAGGTAGAAGTAGCGTAGAATCGTCCATGGCGGGTGTGGCTTTCCTGAAATGACGTTGATCGGCTGTAACAAACAGATCATACGCCAAATCAAAGAGTTAATCTACATCCGCCAACCCATGGTGAATTTTCCGGGCTAATTGGTCGTCATTTCCTTTAACCGTATTGCGGTGTTAGCGAGTTGGGCTTTGTCAATGACCGCGTTCTTTACAATCAACTGCTTTCCCTGCACAAAATCTTTTACCGAATTGACGGCATCGACGGCAATAATGCGCCCTTGCTTTAGGTAGATGACCGAAAAGCTGCGGTTCTCCGGCTTGCCTCTTATGACCACATCATCATGGCCGGTAGAAAGGCCCGCCGTTTGCAGTCGAAGATCATATTGGTTGGACCAGAACCACGGATCGCGTGATAGGGCCGGGCATCTCCACAAATTGCTTTTGCCACCGTCGTCGCTTGGTCATTTGCATTCTGTACCGATTCAAGTCGGATAATGGCGCCATCGGCAAAATCGTTAGCATGGGCCGCGCAATCGCCAATTGCGTAAACATCGGGCAGGGATGTCTGGCAATATGGGTCCACATCGACGCCGTTCGTACCCCTTGCGCCTGCTTCGATCAACGCCTTAACAGCCGGTTAACGCCGGCAACTCTCCCATTCTCTCCAACGGCTTCGGCGATTTTTTGGGACAAGCGGACATCAACGCCATGGGCGCGATGTTCCTTTTCATAGAAGCGTGACAATGTTTCGCCGGCAACACGTGCGAGCACTCGGTCAAGCGCTTCCAGAACGACAACATTTTTCTCGAATTTCGATAAAATGGCCGCCGCTTCCAGTCCGATATAGCCACCACCCACGACGACCACATCGGTGACATCGTCCAACTCTGCTAAGATTGCATCGACATTAGCCCGGGTACGTACTCCATGTACGCCCGCCATTTCAAATCCGGGCAGGGGCAACACTCTTGGACTACCGCCGGCAGACCAGACTAGTTTATCGTATTCGATAATTTCACCGTCTTTAGTTGTTACACTTTTCGCGGCGGGATCAACCGACATAACCCGTTGCCGAGTCATCATAGTAACTTGCCGCTCATCCCAAAAGGATTGGGGGCGGATCAATATGCGTTCAAAGCTTCGTTCGCCGGAGAAATATTCCTTACTGAGAGGCGGGCGTTCGTATGGGATCTCGGGCTCATTCCCTATTTATAGCGACAGAGCCTTCAAATTTATTCTGACGCAGCATGATAGCGGTGTGCGCGCCGCCATGCCCCGCGCCAACGATCAGTACATCAAACTTCATAATATGCCATTTCTCTAATTTATCGGTTCTGGGATCGCGTTAGATCAAGCGCGACATCAGTGATCATATCTTCCTGGCCGCCGACCATTTTTCTTTTGCCAAGCTCCACCAAAATCGTGCGCGTATCTAGCCCGTAATCCGCTGCCGCCTTTTCTGCGTGGCGCAAGAAGGATGAATAAACACCTGCATAGCCCAAAGTGAGCGTTTCGCGGTCCACGCGAACGGGCCGATCCTGCAACGGACGAACCAGTTCTTCGGCGGCGTCCATCAATGCATATAGATCACAGCCATGGTTCCAGCCATAACGGTCAGCAGCAGCAATGAAAACTTCAAGCGGCGCATTGCCCGCGCCTGCACCCATTCCGGCCAGAGACGCATCAACGCGCACGGCGCCATTTTGGACGGCTACTATGCTGTTTGCAACGCCCAGCGAAAGATTGTGATGGGCGTGAACGCCGCGCTGGGTTTCCGGTTTCAGAACCGCATCATAGGCTTGGCAGCGTGCAGCATATTCATCCATATTCATCGCACCGCCGCTGTCAGTCACATAGACGCAATGGGCGCCATAGCTTTCCATCAAAAGTGCTTGCTGGGCGAGCAGTTCAGGACTCGTCATATGGCTCATCATCAAAAATCCGGACACATCCATGCCAAGGCCGCGCGCATATTCGATATGCTGCTTGGCGACATCGGCCTCTGTACAATGGGTTGCCACGCGAACCGAGCGTACGCCCATTTCATAGGCGTGTTTCAAGTCATGGATCGTGCCAATGCCTGGCAACAATAATGTGGTTAGAACACTATGTTCCAACACCTCTGCTACTGCGCCGATCCAGTCCCAATCGGTATGGGCGCCAAAACCATAGTTAAAGCTGGAGCCTTGCAGGCCATCGCCATGCGCCACTTCAATCGCGTCCACTTTCGCACGATCCAATGCTTTTGCTATATTGCGCACATGGTCCAGGCCATATTGGTGGCGGATGGCGTGCATCCCGTCGCGCAGTGTCACGTCTTGGATGTAGAGCTTCTGTGTTGTCGGATCGAAGGTCATGCTGCGACTCCTTGCAGTTTGCGGATCGCGATTTTTTCTGCCGTCTTCATGGCGGCGGAGGTCATGATGTCGAGATTGCCGGCATAAGCGGGCAGATAATGGGCCGCGCCCTCCACTTCGAGGAACACCGAAACTTTCAGACCAGTATATTCGCCGCCTTTGCCATCATTCATTTCAGGAATACGCAAGGGCCGGTTCGAACCGATATGTTCAAATTGAACCGCCTGTTTCAGTCGGTAGCCCGGTACATACTGTTGAACCTCCGCGACCATTTGTTCGACCGACGCGGTAATTGCATCCTGATCGCGATCTTCGCAGAGACAGTAGACGGTATCGCGCATGATCAGCGGCGG
>Ga0207901_1000440_pt1 | contig 11608 bp, 15 predicted proteins | sample LinPmetageLP46_FD_184057 | JGI IMG/M metagenome (GOLD analysis project Ga0207901, IMG submission 184057) | Marine viral communities from the Pacific Ocean - LP-46 (SPAdes) | ecosystem: Environmental > Aquatic > Marine > Oceanic | place: Pacific Ocean | collected 2011-06-12
GCACACGGTGGATCCAGAATCCATCGAGACCGGCTTCCTGGATCACGACGAATGGAAAGGTTTGGCCTGTCCGGGCCAGCGCTTTGTGCCTGAGGTTCGACAATCGCTCCATCAGGCCGGCAATGTCACCGGCACGCAGCGTACATTTCGACATCCGTTCGCCGTCGCCCGGGAGCAGCGATGTGATCAGCCATGTTGAACGGCTCAATTCCATCGACACAAAGATTGCACCAAGCGTGGTTTGCACCGCTGGTGCGCATTCTGCGCCAGTTCCGTCTTTTACAACACTTTCATCAATCATCCTTCGCTTCCTTTCGTGGTTTTTTTGCGCCGCGACTTTTTGAACCACGAAGCAGATTCAAAGGCGCGGTGTTGCCATCGCTGCGCGATGACGTTGTTTGAGCCTGATCCAGGTCGCGGGGTGGGCGGCACTCCCTTCTAGGCCCGCTGCGGCATGCCGCAATGCTCGCTTCGCTCACTACCTCCTCTTCGTTCCGGCCCTTCGGGTGCAGCCTGCCTCAATCAGCGGGCCTTTCCGGTCGTTTCTTGCCGCCCACCCCCCTCCCTGGGTCAGGCGCGTGCGAGGATTTTGGTCCGAGCGCACAGTCTGATCTCCATGGGGTCTCTCCGGGGCCGGGTGCGGCAGTTTTGGGGCGATGGAGGCGGTTATGTTGCATGAGAATTCTAAGGTTACTGAAAACGGCACGGGCAGGGCAGCGAAGGCCAAGCGCGCTTCGCGCACGGCGCGTAAATCGCGCCGGAGTGGCAGAGCCGCGAAAGTTTCTCTTTATGATGAAGTGACCGCGCAGATTATCGCGCAGCTGGAAGAAGGAATTTTTCCTTGGGTGAAGCCTTGGAACAGCGGGAACGCTGTGACCGGATTACCGCGCAACGCGATTTCGGGGCGGCAATATTCGGGCATCAATATCCTCATTCTTTGGGGCGCTGTCATTGATGGCGGTTATCCCTCGCAGGATTGGCTCACCTTCCGGCAAGCCTTGGCCGCTGGCGGATGCGTTCGCAAAGGCGAGAAGGGCCGGACGATTTTCTATGCCGACCGCTTCACGCCTGACAATGAGCGGCATGAGCAGGGCGAGGGCGATACGCCGCGCTCTATACCGTTTCTCAAACGCTTTACCGTGTTCAACGCCGCGCAATGCGATGGCTTGCCGGAGAAGCTGACCGCTGAACCCGCGCCCTTGCCCGAACGCGAATTGCACGATCAGGCCGAGCGTTTGATAGCGGCGACGGGCGCGGATTTTCGGACGGGCGGGACCAAGGCTTTTTACAATGTCGGCGCGGATTTTGTGCAGGTTCCTCCGCAACCCGCCTTCACCCATCAAATCGACTATTACCGCACCGCTTTGCACGAACTGGGTCACTGGACGGGCCACAAGACCCGCTTAAGCCGCGATCAATCGGGCAACTTCGGGACCGCCCTCTATGCGCGGGAGGAATTATGCGCCGAACTGGCCTCGGCTTTTTTATGCGCTGCGCTCGGTATCGTCCCCACCGTGCGCCACGCCGATTATCTCGGCTCATGGCTAGCGGTATTGCGGGAGGACAACCGCGCCATTTTTAAAGCCGCCAGTCAGGCCAGCAAGGCAGCGGATTATCTGTTGGCGTTTACCGATCAGGTGCCGCTGCGCTCGGAGTGCGCGGCATGAGCAGGGCAGCGCCAGATCATAGCATCCCGCAGCTTGACGCCGAGGTCACGCCGATTGGCGTCCAGACTTTGGTGTCGGGTGTTGCGCCGATCACGCCAGCCCAGAGGCTGGCCTACCGCGCCAACGCGCCGATGGAACCCAAAAAGGCCCAGCGACCCGCCGATCACGGACTGTTCGATACCAATAGCCGCAACCAGATCGAGATGTTCTGAAAGGAGTTTTTGCCATGATGTTGCTGACCCAAGACCAGCGCCAGCGCCTGATGGCCAACGGCCAAAATCGCGGCGACCATGTTCCAATTGTCAAATTGTTCAATCCGGTTGGCGCAGCCACTTGGCTGCTGTCCGAACTCGAAGAAGATGGCGACACGCTATTTGGTCTGGCCGATCTAGGGTTTGGTTGTCCCGAACTTGGCTCGGTGAGCCTGTCAGAGATTGCATCTCTGACCTTGCCGCTTGGTCTGTCCATCGAGCGCGATCTACATTTTGAAGCGCGCTTTGCGCTCACCGTTTACGCTGATGCCGCCCGAATAATCGGGCGCATCACCGAGGATGAGGCGCGGCTTGAAGCCGCTGCCTTGGCTCAAGCCCATGAATAACACTCCCTTCCGCCGTCTTGCCCACCCCTCCGGTCAAGGCGCGGCAGACCCCGCATGGCAATCCCGCCGTGCGGACCACCGGCCCCGCTTCCACCGCCACCCCCGTATGCAACGGGAGCGGGGCCAATCACTCAAAACTCACAAAGGAGAATACCAATGCAACTTGAAAATATAGACCTCGCCAAACTGTCGGTATCACCCGTCAATATGCGCAGCGCCAAGAAGCCGCCCGACATTAGCGACATATTGCCTTCGGTGCGGGTGCGGGGCGTTCTTGTTCCCTTGCTCGTTCGTCCGAACGGCAGCGCCGACACTTTCGAGATTGTCGCGGGACGGCGGCGCTATCATGCTGCAACCACTGTTGCCGAAGAAGGTGGCAGCGATGGACCACTCCCTTGCGCGATATTGGAGGAGGGCGACGATGCTGCCGCCTTGGAAGCATCCTTGATCGAAAACCTCGTACGCGAAAATCCCGACGAGGTAACGCAGTGGGAACAGTTTACGCAGCTAGTCAAAAAGGGCCGCAAAGCGTCGGAGATTGCCGATACCTTCGGGATGGACGAAAAGATGGTTGGGCGCATCCTTGCCCTTGGCAATCTGCTTCCAGCTATCCGCAAAGCCTATGGCCGCGAAGAAATTGATGCCGCGACCGTGCGCCATCTAACCTTGGCCAATAAAGCGCAGCAAAAAGCATGGCTGGCTTTGTTCAAGGACGAAGAAGCCTATGCGCCGCGCGGAACACAGCTAAAGGCATGGCTGTTTGGCGGCGCGTCGATTTCTGTGTCCGCAGCCATCTTTGATATGGCGGAGTTTAAGGGTCAGGTTGTTTCTGACCTGTTTGCCGAGGATGGCTATTTTGGCGATGCCGACCAGTTCTGGGAAGCGCAGACCGCCGCCATTGAGACGAAGAAAGCCGCATATCTCGAAGATGGCTGGAGCAATGTGCAGGTCATTCCGCCTGATAGTTACTTCCAGACTTGGGACCATGAAAAGACCACCAAGCGCAAAGGTGGCCGCGTCTATATTGATGTTAGCGCCAAGGGCGAGGTGACGTTCCATGAAGGTTATCTGACCGCCAAGGAAGCGCGGGTACGGGAAACCGGACAAGTGGGTAGCGCCACCGAAAAGCCCAAGCGTCCTGAAATTACCGGACCAATGGCCGAATATATCGACCTTCACCGCCACGCCGCCGTGCGCTGCGAACTTGCGGCCAGCCCCACTATCGCGCTGCGCGTAATGGTTGCCCATGCGATTTGCGGCTCGCCGTTATGGAATGTGAAGGTGCAGGAGCAGCGCAGCCGCAAGGACGCGATTACCGAAAGCATCGAAACCGGCGTGGCGGAGGCCCGTTTTGACGAGCGCCGCCGTGCGGTGTTGGCGGTGCTTGGCTTTGATGCCGACGAACCCACCGTGACGCTCGGCCATGAAACGCGAAACGGTATGAGCGGCTTGCTTCTCCGTTTGCTTGATGTGCCTGATAGTGTGGTCATGGAGATATTGGGCGTTGTCATGGCCGAAACTCTGGCAGCGGGAAGCGATCTTATCGAAACCCTCGGTGTTCATCTTGATGTGGAGATGGCAGATTATTGGACGGCGGATGCGGCGTTCTTTGATCTCGTCCGCGACCGTGAAGTCTTGACCGCGCTTTTGGGCGAAGTTGGCGGAGCCAGCATTGCTGCTGCGAACGCCAGCGAAAAGACCAAGACGGTGAAGGGCATTATCGCTGACCACCTGACCGGCGAGAATGGCCGCGAAAAACAGGAAGCATGGCTTCCGCGCTGGATGGCGTTCCCGCCATCCGCTTATACCCAGCGCGGCGGTGTCGGCACGGTTGCCGCTGCCGAGCGCGCGAAATGGATGATGGAGGAGGATGAACCATCCGAGCCAGAGCCTCAGGATGTTGCCGAAACCGTGCCAGCAAAAGACGAGGACGACAGCGGCGAAGCCACCCATAGCGAAGCCGCCGAGGACGGGCGGATTGCGGCTTGAGTGAATGAGCGGACGGCGCAGATGCGCCGTCCGCCTCTGACCAATGTGGATTGTAACAATGCTCCATTTTGGGTATATCATGCTCAACGAATTGCGCTGTGGTGGTGGAGGTGAGCGCGTCCAGTGGGTGAGATTCCCAAGGAGGACGCCATGATACTTGCCATAATTTTCGCCGTGATTGCACTTGTTCTGCTGTGCAAATTGACCTTTCATCTGGTTATCTATGCGCTGCCGATTTATGTCGGTGCGACTGTCGCGATCTGGCTCTATTCCGATGGAACCGGATGGCTCGGCAGCGGTGCTGCCGGTTTTGTTGCCGCGATTGCGACATTGGCAATCGCGCATTGGTTTTTGGCGCTGTCCAAATCGCCGTTTATGCAGTGCCTAGTCGGACTGGCGTTTTCCACTCCCGCCGCCTTCGCCGCCTATCATCTCGTTCATGGCATTGTTGCTTCATCTATGCCATCGGCGACATGGACCGTCTCGCTATCTAGCGCGGGCGCATTGATATTCGGAATATTCGCGTGGACCCGCGTCCTGCGGTATTCGCCTGTGATAGCTTCACATTAACTCTTAATTATCGGATATATCTTCCTATACATGCTTGACAAGCTGCGGAATATCGTTTCAATTGACACGGTGTTTGCCGCGCTTTTCTTTGGGTAGGTACTTTCTCGGTATCAGCCGACAAGCTATTTCAAATTTATGATTTATTTTGACCACAAGCAGTTGGCTGAAATGGCCTTTTGCAGCTACCTCAACGTAGTCATTTGTCTTAAATGGCGATATGGTTTTGACCTCTATAAAATCGTCATCGAGCCTGCCGTCGGAACCTTTGGCATATTGACGGTGTAGTTTTATCCCATAGGTTATGGCTCCGAATAACTCGCCAATGTCTCCATAAAGTGGCAAGTGACCACCTGTTTCATGGTAATAATGTTCCGCAACACTGATCATCTCGTTAAATAGCGGGATTAAAGCGCGATCAGCCTTAGGGTACTTTGCTCCCCATTCTTTATATTCAAGCTGCTGGTTGATCTCATCTCAGCTGATCCACTCACCGTCATCCCAAATAGCGTTATCCAACCCCAACATGCATATCTCCTGTTTTCAATGCGGGGTTGCCATACAAGCGGTAAAATATGAGTTACGATCAAAGGTCGGACGGATAATTTGAGCTTTCCAACTTCGGAAAATGTATTGCTCACTTGACAATGTAAGGAATATTCCTTACATGAAGCGAGAAAGGAAATTCGCATGGGTATTGCTCTAGAAAAAATCAGCACGATTACTGCCAAGGGACAGACGACAATTCCCAAAGCGGTGCGTCAAGCGCTCGGCGTCGATTTTGGCGGTCGTATTGCCTTTCATGTTGATGATGATGGCGTCAAGCTAGTCCGCGCCGACAGCGATGATCCTGCAATTGATGCGTTTCTGGGCTTTCTTGCAAGCGATATCAAGGCCCATCCAGATAAAATCAAGGCGCTGTCGCCCGATCTGGCAAAGCGCATTGCGACGCTGACCGATGGCGCTCCCGTCAATCTCGATGACGAGATTGACGGCGATGTTGCGCTCTAAGGCGCAGCGTCTAAACCCATGATAACCGTCAATGGCTGGACTCTTTACGCACATCCGCTTTTTCTCGAACAGGTCGAGAAACTGACCAAGGCAGTCGAGAAATCCAAAAAGAAAAACCCGAAGGACTATCAAAAAACTGCCAATGCCGAATTGCTCGCTGCCATCCGCAAACTGACATTTGAGGACATTCCGGTCGATCCGGCGCGCCCCGAATATCGGCAGGGTGGAACATTGGGGCAGAAACGCAAGCATTGGTTTCGGGCCAAATTTGCCAGCGGGCGTTTTCGATTATTTTTCCGATATAGCAGCAGCGCCAAAATCATCGTCTATGCTTGGGTCAACGACCGCGATACTTTGCGGACCTATGGCTCCAAAAGCGACGCCTATGCGGTGTTCAAGTCAATGCTCGACAAAGGTAATCCGCCCGATGATTGGGATGCACTGATCGCGGGCAGCGCGGAAATGCCGGAACAGTAGATTTCGCTACGGCCCCACCCGAATGGTTCAGGCAGGGCAATTGGGCATGACATATAGCTGGCTGGCCGGGCGCGTGATCTGAAAATATACGGTCAGCTATCCCCATCATCAAACAGGCTAAATGCCTTGCTGTGGCTGGACGGCGAGATGAGCGATCAAGTTGGCGGTCTGGTTTCGAGGTGGCGGCGGCAAAAACTGATTTCTGCGCCGTCAACAAAAGTGGCTGAGGCACTTTGGTGGCTGGCATCGACAACTCAAACGAAATTCTGATATGGAATACACAGCGACGTATCTTGCCTTGGTAGTGCCTTTTGACTGTGATTGAGACAGCAATATTTGCCAGTTTCTCCTAGAAATAAACCTTACTAATCCGCGCCCAGCACGGTCTCTTCAAATGGCTTGGTAGGCCGGAACCGGCTTCGCCTTAGTGCCTTTGCTGCAACGCTGGCCCCACCAATTTCTTCCCCTGCACGTTCCGTGCATTCCTCGCGGAAACAAGAAATGGGAGTGTCCAGCATCCTTCGCTGCGCTGCGGTCTTTCAGATGCAGCAGTCCCTATCCCGGCCTTTTCACCAGCCATCGAGACCGCGATGGGCGCGGGACCGGTAAACTTAAGGAGAAATACAATGGCTAATATCGGATCATTCACAAAGTCAGGCGAAAACTACAAAGGCGAAATCGTTACCATGAGCGTGCAGACCAAAAATGTCCGCATCGTTCGCGAAGAAGCAAGCGACAATGAAAACGCTCCCAGTCACCGAGTCTTTGTCGGCCGCGCAGAAATCGGAGCCGCCTGGACCAAGACCTCGAAAGAAGACCGCGCATATCTATCGGTCAAGCTCGACGATCCCAGCTTCACAGCACCGATTTTCGCAAATCTGTTCGATGACGAAGATGGCAAGACCTACAATCTCATCTGGTCACGCGCCCGGCCAGCCAGCGGCGAATAGGTCCGCCAAATTTGAGTCCCGCCCGATCCGTTCGGGCGGGGCTTTACGCTGTTCAGTCTTGTTCAGATGGATTTGAATCGATGGGTCGTAGCATCTCAAAGGGTTCGACATCTAATTCGCGAGCAAGATCCTCAACTACTTCAATACTCGCAGCATATTGGCAGCGTTCAAGCGAGCTGATGTAAGTCCGGTCAATGCCCGCACGGTGCGCCAGTTCCTCCTGCGATAGCGCAGCGGCCTGACGGTAATGTTTCAAGTTTGCGGCTAGAATCTCTCGTATCGACATGGATAGGAGAAACAACGGTTGCAGAGTATTTAACCACGGAGTATTCTCTACAAGAGAAAGCAAGTAGAGTGTCGAGAGCGAAGAAAGCGACGTAACAGCCTGTAAACAAATAATTTCACTTGTCCGTCTTAGCGGAGAGCATGGGTCTAACAAACGGACAAGATTTTTGCTCCTATGTGGTTGCTTTATGTGTAGATATAATCTGATCGAGTCGCCGGAATAACGAGGTTAAAAATGACCATTGTTCCATTTGAAGAGCAGCCGCCATCAAGTCTGGTGGTGACAAGTTATGACGAACGTCACTTTGTGACCTACATACGTCTGCTTGATGCAGAGGCAGAGGGCGCGGACTGGCTTGAAGTGGCCTGGATTGTTTTTGGTATTGATCCATCAAGCGAGCCAGGACGAGCGCAAAAGGTTCATGCGTCCCATTTGGAACGCGCCCGCTGGATGACTCGCTCTGGTTACAAACATCTTCTCAAAAAGTAGTTGCAGTTGTTCTCATTTATTTGACGAAACCGGACAAATAGCACTAATATATTATATCTCTTTGCGCCAAGTATCACGAATATTCAGGGACTTCATAGGCGCGCTATCCATTTGCTTCACTGACGGGCTGTTTTGAAAGGAAGCGTCACGAGGGGCATATGGGTAATAGACCAGACTGGCGGTCACCCGATGTGGCTCGTCATTACGCCAAATATGATTATGCAGATTTCGCGCAGGCATTTTTGCGGCGCAACCCTGATTATGTTGATGATTATGAGAAAACCCAATCAATAAAAGGCGATCCCAAGCGTCAGGCGGCAACGGAGCTGCTAGCAGGGCGTTGGGGTTTGATTTTTCCTTTCGATCCAACAGAACCTGTTTCATCGCAGCCAGCATTATGGCTTCCGTCGCTTCTTTCCACTTGTGTCATACTGGACAATGCGCCCGACGGTTTCCCGAAGGCTTTATCATTTAACATTGAACAGCTTGGTGTCGTCGCTGCGGATCAAATCAAAGGGACTGATCGTCATCTAGTGCTGGAAAGTACGCGAGGTCATCAAAGAATATGGTTACATGATTATGATAACCGCCTGCCACTTGCCATTACCATTCCCGTGGACGAAAACTATTTTTTGCGCGCTGCCGCCAGCGAGAGGTTTTATCGTTATCTAATCCATGCACCGCAGCGCCAAATCCCATCGGGTATTTTGCCAACGCGCTACCAGCGCCAGCGTTTCATCCAGTTGCTGTTTCTGCTCGATGCGGAAAAAGAAGGAAAACGTCGCCGCGAAATGGCCTATCAGATCCTTTATCCCAATCATGACGTTCCGGGCAGCACAACATGGAAAGCCTCGAACGAGCGCCGCCGCTTCTATCGGATGCTCGAAGATGCACATTTTCTATCTGACAACGGCTATCGGCAGATGCTGCAAGGAACGATGACAGACAAGCAAAAATGATCATGATTCACACGTGGGTGACATTGTTCGTCGATCCTCTTTAGCCACTCCATCCGACCATCCAGCTTTCGCCACAACGGCCTCCACATTCATTGTGCCCGCAAATCTTGCCGGTGCATCGCTGGAGACCCTTGATGACCGAAGCCCGCGCCGCCGTTACGCCTTCATACTTCAGAACACCCGATGCCGCTGTGCATCTTGGCTTGTCGCCGCGCACGCTGGAAAAGCATCGTTGTTATGGCACCGGGCCGGTTTATCGCAAACTCGGCGGTCGTATCGTTTACGCGCTTTCCGATCTGGAAGCTTGGGCGGACCTTGGCACACGCCGCTCGACTTCCGATCCCGGCAAGGGGACTGTCCATCCAGCGAAACGCCAACCGTCCGATATGGTCCGGCGTTAAGTCCTCGCTATGACCATCATGACAGCCGCGACGGGTAGCCAGCTCGACGTGTTCTATTCCATTCCCGGAAACTTCGCCGTGCGCGACACGCAGGATTTGATGACTTGGCCGTTTTTCAGTCTTGCTAAATCCAAACGTGTCCGTCCGATTGATTTCAAGATGGGAAATGTCGTCATCAATGTGGAGGCAACGCCCGAACATGGCATGGCGACCATCTGGGACGCGGACATATTGATCTGGGCTGCCAGCCAGATTGTCGAAGCCTGTGATAGTGGACGAACTACATCGCGGCTGATGGCGACAACACCACATGAGATACTGTGCTTTACCGGGCGCGGCACGGCCAAACATCATTATGACCGTTTAAAAGCCGCACTCGACCGGCTGCAATCAACCACCGTTGCAACTTCTATCCGGCAACCGACCGAGCGACGGCGGCACCGCTTTTCATGGATCAACGAATGGAAGGAACGGCTTGATGCCAATGGCAGGCCATTGGGGATCGAGCTGATATTGCCCGACTGGTTTTACAGCGCGGTGATCGATCAGGCGCTCGTTCTTACCATCGACCGCAAGTATTTTCGATTAACCGGCGGATTGGAGCGCTGGCTTTACCGCATGGTGCGTAAACATGGCGGCCACCAGAAGGGTGGATGGAGCTTTGATATAGCGCACCTTCATCTTAAATCTGGTGCGCTCAGTCCGCTCAAGAAATTTGCCTTTGATCTGCGCAAGATTGTGCGGCGCCAATCACTTCCCGGCTACAGGCTCTCTATTGGAATCGAGGCGGGACGCGAGCGTCTGAGTTTTGTCGCAATCCCTGAACATCCGCTCGACAAAGCTGCGCGGATCATGGGCCTTGCGCCTGTGGAAAAGCCATGAGCACGCTCGTCCTATCAGTAACCGTGCCATTCGTCCTATCAGTAACCGGAGGTTCGTCCTATCAGGAACCGAAACGGGGTGTAAGTCGTTGCGGTAGCTGCCAAATTCGACCCCTTAACTATGCTAACACAGAATCTTTCAGATTCTTGCTAACGCAAAGCCGCTTTGTGGAAAGTTTGTGTTCGCCTCGTTTTTGGCGATGGGAAAGTGACCTACGCGATCCTCAATATCGTGTTGGATCAGGTCAATGACGATCAAGGCTTTCAACGCGGCATTGTCGGCGCAAACTTCGCTGCCAGATGCTCCCAGAGATCTGACTGATGTCGATTGCACCTGGATCAAGGGCATTCAGGAAAACTGGATACGCTTCGGCAATCCGGTTAGCGACCGCATATTGGATCGCAAAAGACGTGTGTTGTCGTTCAAACCCGACTGCATCTTTGCCTTCATTCGCTGGCAATCAAATGACTATGGTACGATCCATAGTTCGATTGTCATTGTTCGCGCGGTGAGCGGCGGCGAAGCCTATTCGACAACCACGCATATTTATCCCGGCGGTGAAATCTTATTGCATCTCAAAGGCTGGCCGAAGGTCAGTCAAGTGTTGGAACTGATCGACGCGGTGGAAGCACTTAAGCTCGATGCTGTGGATGTTGCGCCCGATTATTGGCGTCATATTCACAGCCGTATTTGCGCTCGCGAAACGCCACGCGGATATACAATAACGCGCCACAAAGCCTATCTTGGCCGTAAGGCATTGCTGTCATGAAACGGCGCACCATCCTTGTTGCAGCGACCATTGCTATCAGCACAATAGCGATCACCGCTACCATCGCAATGCCGCGCCGCCTGATCTGGAATGCGAGTGCAAGCGTTCCGATCGGGCTCTATTCCGTGCAGCAAATTGATGATTACCACGTTGGAGATTTGATGGTCGCAGCGCCGCCGCCGGAGATTGAAGAGTTTCTGGCTGACGGCGGATATGTCCCCGCAGGTGTGCCTCTGATCAAGCATATTGCGGCACTTCCGGGACAAAGAGTCTGCCGGATCGGCGGCACAATCACGGTTGAAATGCGTGTCGTCGCCAAAGTGCGTCAACGCGACAGTAAGGACCGTCCCTTGCCCTATTGGAATGGCTGTCTGACGCTTGGTGACCATCAATTATTCCTTATGAATACGACTGTTCCGGACAGTCTCGATGGCCGCTATTTTGGGCCATTTGAGCGCAATGACGTCATTGGCCGCGCGGTCCCAATTTACACCGACGATGCAGGTGAGGGACAATATGTCTGGCACGGATTCAACCAATCGCCACCCCCCAACCACCAAGAA
>Ga0207901_1000443_pt1 | contig 11580 bp, 10 predicted proteins | sample LinPmetageLP46_FD_184057 | JGI IMG/M metagenome (GOLD analysis project Ga0207901, IMG submission 184057) | Marine viral communities from the Pacific Ocean - LP-46 (SPAdes) | ecosystem: Environmental > Aquatic > Marine > Oceanic | place: Pacific Ocean | collected 2011-06-12
TCATGGCCTCTATGCTCCCCCGATCAATTCACGGCCGATCAGCATGCGGCGGATTTCGTTGGTGCCTGCGCCAATGTCCATCAGCTTGCTGTCGCGCCAATAGCGTTCGACCGGCCAGTCGGTTGTATATCCTGCACCGCCGAGCGCCTGAATAGCCTCCTCGGCGACGCGAACGCTATTTTCACTCGCCAGCATCACCGCGCCGGCCGCATCAAAGCGCGTAGTCTGCCCCGCATCGCAGGCCTTGTTGACATTATATACATAGCTGCGCGCGCTGTTCAGGCGCACATACATGTCGGCAATCTTGCCCTGCATCAGCTGGAACGTTCCAATCGGTTTGCCAAATTGTTTGCGCTCGCGAACATAGGGAATGACCGTATCGAGGCAGGCCTGCATGAGACCCAGCGGGATCGCCGCCAATACGGCGCGTTCGTAGTCGAGCCCGGACATAAGCACGCCAACACCGCCGTTGAGCGGCCCCATGACATTTTCTTCCGGAACCTCGCAATCATCGAACACCAGCTCTGCGGTGGGGCTCCCCTTCATCCCGACCTTCTGGATTTTTTGCCCGATGGAGAAACCTTTCATGCCTTTCTCAATCAGAAATGCAGTGATCCCGCCGGACCCGGCATCCGGGCGGGTCTTTGCGTAGACAACCAGTGTATCGGCGCAACTGCTATTGGTGATCCAGAATTTTGTCCCGTTCAGGACATAGCCGCCCTGCACCGCTTCCGCCTTGAGCTTCATCGAAACAACATCCGATCCCGCGCCCGCCTCCGACATGGCCAGCGCTCCTACATGTTCACCGGAAATGAGCTTCGGTAGATATTTGGCCTTCTGTTCCGGCGAGGCCCAGCGGCGGATCTGATTGACGCATAAATTGCTATGCGCTCCGTAAGAGAGGCCCAGAGCAGCACTAGCCCGGCTCACCTCTTCCACTGCAATTGCGTGCTCTACATATCCAAGGCCCAGCCCGCCATCTTCTGCCTCGACCGTAATTCCATGCAGGCCCAGATCACCCATCTGTTCCCAAAGCTCGCGCGGGAACCAATCCTCGCGGTCCATTTTCTGCGCCAGCGGCATGATCTTCTCTTCGGCAAAACGGCGCGCCGTATCGCGGATGTGATCGGCCATTTCGCCAAGCTGAAAATCAAATTCGGGAGTTGCGAGCATGGGATCCTCATCCTTTGTTTGTTTTGGCAATTTCAAGAACCCGTCACATACCCGTTGTTTACTCATGCATAAAATTGATTTTGTGAGAATTTAGTATAGTATAATTTTATGATAACTCGCACACAGGTTCGGCAATTTCTTGCTGTCGTCGATGGCGGTAGTTTCACGCGAGCGGCCGCGCTGATCAACGTCACGCAACCGACATTATCCACCGGTGTCGGCGAGTTGGAAAAGCATCTTGGTACAAAGCTTTTCATTCGCGAAAAACAGCGCATCCAATTGACCGAAGCCGGAGCCAAGTTTCTGCTTCACGCCCGCAAAATCCAGCGGGAGTTCAGGCTTGCCGAAGACGAGACCGTGAAATCCAGTCCTCCGCAAAGGTCGATCAAGTTTGGCGTTCTAGAGAGCATCACTTCACACATATTGGAACCGATAATAGCGGGCTACCAAAGGTTGAAGTATGACAATCCGCTTTCACTATTGGAAGGCAATGTCTCCGAACTACAAAGCGCTCTTGCAAAAGGGAGGATCGATGCCGCCGTGACTATTCCACCCGCAAATATCTCGGCCGGCCGCACAATCCCCCTGTTTGAAGAGCCCTATGTATTGATGGCTTCCAAACATCACAGGATAGCTGACCGACCGATAGTATCGCCGGAGGAAGTCAGCAGCGAGACAATGATTGCCCGACGTTCTTGCGAACTCTTGTCCGAAACAAGCAAGTTTTTTACGTCGCACGGCGCCCGCCCGCCATTTAGTCTGCGATCGCCTCATGATGACAGAGTGATGGCTATGGTGCGCGCCAACCTGGGGATTACCGTAGCGCCGCGTTCGCATCAGATCGAAGGTGTGTCCGCTATCCAGCTAGAGGGGTTTTTGCACGATCGTACCATCGCGTTGGTTCTGGGAGACACGTGGACGCGAAAATTTGGCACCGACCATCCTCTTTTGGACATATTCGACAAAAATTTTTAATGTGGGAAGAACATCACTGCCTTTAGAATGAACAAGAGATGCAAGATCTGCTTTTGTAAAACTTTTCAAATTGTTGAACGGCTCGGTGCCAAACCCGTCATTACCCGTAGCAGGAAAAAACCATCCTTTATCAAAAACTCATCCTTATAACATGTAAAACGGATTGAGGTTTCCGTTCAAAAAATGACGCGAATGAACCCTTGCATCATCTTAATGTGCAAATCCTGTTCCGATGCTGCCACTTTGGCTTGCAATTGAATGACCTAAACGCCGATTTGGTATCCGCCATTCACCGAGAGATGCTGCCCAGTTATATAGGATGCCGCATCTGATAGCAGAAAGCAGACAGGTTTGGCCACCTCTTCCGGCGCAGCCCAACGTCCAAAAGGAATTTGCGCCAAATAGCGATCACGAAATTCTTCGCTACGGATCGTCTCGGTCATTGCGGTTTCGACCATACCAAAGCAAATTGTGTTTACCCGGATTTCATACTTTCCCCACTCGCGCGCTGCGCTCATAGTTAGTCCGAGAATACCCGATTTTGCAGCACCGTAATTGATTTGACCGATGGTCCCTCGTCGCCCAGCGTCCGAAGAGATGTTCACGATCGACGTCGGCCCCGTGTCGCCCGCTTTAATTCGCGTGATAAAATGGCGACCTATCGCCTGAAGGAAATTGAACGAACCAGTCAGGTGAACATCTATTACCTCTTGCCAAACTTCAGAAGACATCTTGGCAATCATTGCGGCACGAACTACGCCTGCATTATTTACCAGGCCGTGCAGGGCACCAAAATGTGCGACGCCTTTCTCGATAGTCTCGGCTGCAAAATCGGCTTTCGCGACGCTACCTGCGGATGCAATAATCCGATCTGGATGCTCTTTAACGAGTTCTTCAAGGGCTTCTGCATTCAAATCAACCGCTACCACATTACCGCCCAGCCCCACGATCATCTTGCTGATTGCTCGACCAATCCCCTGTCCTGCACCGGTTACGACAATATTGTTCCCCTTGAGGGACATGGAGACATTCATTTGGATATCCTTCCGATAATTTCCTTAAGTCGTCGGCAACGTTGTTCAAGACCAATTTATAATCAAGCAATTTGCCACAATCCCAAAATACTCCACATATGCAAAGTCTGTGTGCAACCCGACTATGCGTATGGCGAAATCACTGCGCGGGATCGGAATGTTCGCGCACGAACGGTTCTCTTGCCCAGCCCACCTTGTTGCATCGTACCCACCGCTATCGCCGTACTGTAACATCATTCTTATATGTGGAATCACTACACATATGTGTAGGATACGGTTAAAACCCCCTCCTTGCCTCGCTGATTATCCAATAACTAATTGATTTTCGTGATATTTTTAAAACAAGGCAGAGCCTGTATTCGGTAGGATGATTGCGCGATTACCATCTTTGCTTTATCGAAGTGATGAAGAAACAATAGCTTTGGGAGAGGCGCATGGTTAATTCACTAAGTTCTGCAACAGCGCTATTGCGCCCAGACGTAAATGAGTGCCCAACCGAAGCAACTAGTACATGGCCGACCATGCCAGGAAATGTTGTAAAATCGGCTGGTCGTGCTCTTCAGATTCTCGAATATTTTGACGATATAAAGGGTCCTGCCAATATGGCTGAGGTATCCCGAGCACTTGAATATCCGGAATCCAGTACATCGGTCTTACTCAGGAGCCTCGCAACCCTGGGCTACCTCTCTTATGACCGCTATCGTCGGACTTATCATCCTACAAACAGGGTTAGGCTGCTTGGAAACTGGGTTGACACCAAATTATTTGAAAGCGACGCTATAATCAGGCTGATGGAGAGAGTGAACCGCGAATGCGCCGATACCGTGATTTTGGCTTCACGTAACGGCCTATACTCCCAGTATATCCATGTGGTCCAAGCTCTAACCGCCTTAAGGCTGCATCTCACAACTGGTACATTACGTCCAATTGTTGCATCTGCGACGGGATATGTAATTCTAAAAGATAATAATGACATAGAGATAGGGCAGCTGGTCCGCAGGGTGAATTCTGAAGCTAAAGAGTCAGAAAAAAATGTCAAAGTCCGCGATGTAATCGGCCATATTAATTCTATCCGAAACCAAGGATATTTCTTTTCCGAGAGCACTATTACCCCGGGCACCTCCGTCCTAGCAATGCCCGTGCCGCAAGAGTTGACACAGTCGTCAATGGCAATAGCTATTGGCGGCCCCACCGATAGAATGATGTCACGAAAACAGGATCTTATCGCACTTTTATCAGACTGCATAAATTGCGAACTAAACGCGAAGCCCTGACAGCTGCCAAATCGCGCTTTTTCAACTAAATCAGCCGTGATTGCGGTTCACTCAAGGAAAAATAATGGCTTTGAATTATGATCAGCTGCTGGCAGCCCCGCCAGCAGTTAAACACCAAAATTACGATGAGCGTGATACTATACTCTATGCTTTAGGCGTTGGCTTGGGAAGTGACCATCAGGATGAACGGCAGCTCCCCTTCATTTGGGAACGCGATTTGCAAGCACTGCCGACCAGCGCAGCGACATTGGCATGGACGCGTTTTTCAGATGTCGATTTGGGATTTACCTACGCAAAAATGGTACATGCCGAACAAAGAATGACAATCCACCAACCGGTTCCAGCGACTGGAGCTGTCTATTCACAGCTACAAATACAGGACGTAGTGGATAGGGGGACAGATCGAGGTGCAATGGTCTATTGGGAGCGAAAGCTTTTCAATTCGTCCGATGACAGCCTTATTTCCACACAGATATTAACGATCCTTGCTCGAGGTGATGGCGGATTCGGGGGGCCGGACCGGCCTATTCTGGAATCGCACAAACTACCCGATCGGGAACCCGACATCGTATCTGAACTAAAGGTTTCGACCCGCTCGGCGCTCATCTACAGGCTGACGGGAGACCTCAATCCGCTGCATATCGATCCGGCGATGGCACGCAAAGTCGGTTTTGACGGACCGATACTTCACGGACTGGCAACTTATGGTTTCGTAGGTCATGCCCTTCTTCAATCGGTCCTCGACTATGACGCTTCCCGCCTTGTGGAACTGGACGGCCGGTTTAGCGCTCCGGTATATCCCGGAGATAGGATTGAAACTGATATTTGGGCTGATGGAGACACCGTTAGCCTGCGCATACGCGCACCTGACCGGGAGGTTGTTGTGTTCAACAATGGCCGCGCTAAAATCTTACCGAAATAGCTATTTATGTTTGCAGGCTGCTGTCTTCGGCAACAGCCTGCTTTGCCACTCCGTTAAAATATGATCGATCAAAGACCGCGATGATCGCCTGCGCTAAACCGTGGCCTCCCCTCCGAGAATGACTGTTGCTTCGCTGGAAAATGTTCCACCATTGCCATGGGCAAGCGCGACTTCAACATCGGGAATCTGCCGCGCACCCGCCGTCCCGCTTATTTGAGCAACGGATTCAGCTAGCGTGAAAAGGCCGTACATCCCCGGGTGACCGTAAGATAACCCACCACCATTGGTATTGACCGGTAATTCACCGTCTGGCGCTATGCGGCCATCTTCCACAAAACGCCCGCCTTCTCCCTTCGGGCAAAAACCCAAATCTTCTAAAAACATGAGCGTGTTGATCGTAAAGGCGTCATAAAGCTGGACCACATCAATATCTTGCGGACCCAGCTTTGCCTGAGCATAAGCACGAGCACCTGACTCAACAGCGCAAGTGGTTGTCAGATCCGGCATCTGACTTATATTGCGATGCCATGTGGCGGCCGCCGCCCCAAGCACATAAGCAGGCTTTTCAGTGAGATCGCGAGCTCGGTCGGCGCGGGTCATAACAATTGCCGCAGCCCCATCGGTAACAAGGCAACAATCTCGCAATCCCAGAGGACTGGATACCATTCGCGCGGCAAGGCAATCCTCCACGGTGAGCGGCCCATGTGCGAATGCCTCAGGGTTAAGATTTGCCCATGCTCGCGCAGAAACAGCAACCTCGGCGAGTTGGGCACGCGTTGTACCAAATTCATGCATATGCCGCGATGCTGACAGAGCATATGAAGAGATCGGCATCAGCGGCTTATAAACACTTTCCGAAATAATTTGCTGCGCCGGGGTGACCAGCTTGCCGGCTTGGCTCCGCTGATTGCTGCCATATGCGATCAGCGCACAATCAATCTCTCCAGCAGCAAGAGCCATGGCGGCCCAATATACAAAGGTTTGGAAAGCTGCCCCCCCCACACGGTTATTTTCCGTTATCTTGGGCCGTAGGCCAAGATATTCTGCGAATGTTAGCCCTGATAACATATCGTCAGGTAAGCATAAGAAAAGCGCATCGACATCGCGGAGCGGGATATGCGACTGATCGAGTGCATCAATGCTGGCGCGGGCGGCAAGATCAATAGGTTGCATGCCGGGCGTCTCTCCCACGCCAAATGTAGCCGATCCAACAATCGCGGTCTGGCCCCGAGGAAAACCGTTCATGATTCTTCTCCTTCGTCACTCACGGGGTCAAACAACAAAAGACCCTGCCCTTCAATTTGCGCAATGCGCGCACGAACAGACATTCCTATGTAGACATCCTCAGGCGATTCAACCTCCACGCGAGACATTAGGCGCGGGCCCTCTTCGAGATCGACGAGAACGACATTATAATTTGGTTTAGGCGGCCGTTGGGAAACGATGGTCACCGCATAGACCACCCCCCGGCCGCTCGGCTCGAACCACTCAAGATCTCTCGATCCTGTGAAAGGCGCATGAACGCGGGGATAGAAAAAGGCTTTTCCAGTTGTGCGGTCACGCTGAAGCCGAAAGCATCCGCTATTTAGAAAATTCTGATAGTCTTCAATCGGATGGAGCGCATCGCCTATCACAGTTTCTCTGGTCATTAAAAATATCCTCTATCAATAGTTACGAAAATGGGGACAGTTGAAAGAAAGCTGTAAGGCACATTATACCAGATCCTCCTCAATCGTTCTGCGCGCAGCCAAGAACAATATGAAACTTAACAAAGCGAAAGTAACCATCGCTATCAACGCTATTCGCAATCCACCTCCATCTCCCATATCGTAGTAAGTGCTCATCACGTCACTAAGCACACCCACCAACAACGGCCCCATTCCCAACCCAACCAGGCTTGTGAGCAGCAAGATAACCGCTGAGGCGGTTGCTCGAAGGTTTGGGCCAACCACACTTTGTGCACAGGCATTAACTGGGCCATACCAACACGCCATGAAAAAGCTCGCTGGTGCCAGAAAGAAAAGTGCCGTCATGAAGTCGGATGCCGTAAATGCCATCCAATAGAAAGGAATGGAGAACAAGGCCGTTATGGCAGGCACCGTCGACATAGCCCGAATATCTTTGCGGGCAGCGCGGTTGGTTACAAAGCCGCCACTCCAGGTTCCGAACGCGGCTGCAAGCCCTGTCGAGATACCCAAGGCTATTCCCAACATGCCTGCTGATTGTAGCCCCCATGACGCCCCGATTATTTCAATTTTCTCCGCGTGAACACGAAAAAAGAACGGAGCAACGAAGGTTGCGACACTGTAAATTACAATAGATTGCGACGTCGCACCGAGCGCCATTAACCGATATGTACGATTGCGCGCCAGCAGCCGGATCGCGGGAAAAAGGTTGTCTGAAGAATCTTCACTCACGGGCACCGGGACAGTTCGACGAGGTTCGCGCAGAATAAGCAGGACCAGCAGAGAAATGAGAACTCCGGGAAGCCCTAAAAGTACAAAGGTAGCACGCCAGCCGTATGCATCCGCGATAATGCCGCCAAGAGCAAGGCCAAGCAAGGAACCCAAAGGAATTCCTAATGAATAGAACGCAAAAGCCGAGGATCGCTCCTCACGAGGCGTATATTCGGTAATGAGCGAATGAGCGGGTGGGGTCCCCCCTGCTTCACCTACGCCAACGAAGAAACGTGCGATCAAGAGGTGAATAAAATTCTGGCCAAGGCCGCTCAACGCCGTCGCCAAACTCCAGATAGAAATGGAGGCCGCGATGATTTTGGGGCGATCCTTGCGTTCTGCCAACCTAGCGACGGGTATCCCAAGGAGAGAGTAGAATAGTGCAAATGTAAGTCCAGACATAAGCCCGAGTTGCCAGTCGGCAAGAGCAAGGTCATGCTTGATCTGCTCGGACAGAATATTCAGGATCTGTCTATCCAGAAAATTAAATATATATACGACTAAAAGTAATAATAGCGCGCGCCGCCGAAATGCCAGTGAATAGGTGGCTGGGGGTTTCTCAACAGGAACAGAACTATCGATCATAACAGATCAATCGCAATGCCGTTACAATCAGATATCAACATATGAGTGTTCGGAGGAGGGACGGCATTTGACCATCCATAGTTAGAAGGCATGTTCCGTTCTCCCATATAAACCAACATCAACGCCTCCGACTTAATCGGCCAAGCTCCAGCTACCCCCAGAATCCCAGCAACAAAACTAGCCCGGAAGACCAAGTGTTCTACGTGCCAGTATATTGCGTTGAATCTCGGATGTGCCGCCGTATATTGTAACCGGACGCGCGAAAAGAAACTGATTGGCTGGCGACAGTCCGCCCGTTTCCGGTATTGGCTCGACAAGTCCGCCAAATGCGCCACCGATCTCAACCAATTGGTCGGTCACACGCTGATAAAGTTCGGACTGACTGATTTTTAAAAGCGAAATAGTTGTTGGATAAACACCTGTTCGCGCGACCTCGTCTATCATCGACTCATATAGGTCAATATGGTCATCAAGATCGAACAAAAGCTGGACGTAAGTATCGACAACAACATTATCATTCCAAAGATGTAGAAAGCTTATCAAATCGTGCAATCGCGCAATGGCGTGTGCTGATTGTTTGGGGCTACCAACATAAAGCCGCTCAAACCCCAACAAAGTGCGCGAGATTGTCCAACCCTTGTTGACCTCACCGATCAATGCATCTGGACCAGCCAGCACATCATCCAAAAAAGTGTGGCACAGTTCCGTGCCGCCATTCAGATCCACAATTGGTGTTACCGTTATTCCCGGCGTGTCCATTGGGAAAACGAACATGGAAATACCATCCTGCTTAACACCCGATTTCTCAGTTCTTAAAAGCGCAAACATCCAGTTTGCATCATTTGCCCGTGTCGTCCAGATTTTCTGGCCATTGATCCGCCAGCCTTCTTCATGTGGGACAGCTTCACTGCGTAGACTCGCAAGGTCCGATCCTGAACCGGGCTCGCTATATCCCTGACACCAAGCAATATCGCCATTCAATATGCCAGGAAGCAAAGCCGCTTTCTGCTCAGGAGTCCCGAAAGCGATAAGAAGTGGTCCCACCATCGTTATGCCCATATCGTTCAATCGGCAGGTCCCGAAGCGTTCCTGCTCTTCGACAATGATGATCTGCTTCATGATGGGCAGCGCGGAGCCGCCATATTCAATCGGCCAGGCAGGTGCCAGCCAGCCGCGCTCGTTAAGCTTGACATACCATGGTTTCGTCACAGAAAATTTGGGCCGTTCCAACAGATTGCGTTCCAGCATATAATTTGCCGCAATCCACTGCCGAACCTCAGTACGGAATTCATCATCAGTCATTGCTGCGTCTGCCAGGGCACGTTCCTCGCGCGTCATGATGCGAGCCTATTGTTCGGCAAGTCAGCCAGTTTTGCAAATCTCTGGCGATGCCATTTCGGCGTGCCCATAGAATTAGCAACGACCATGGCCTTTCGCAGATATAGCCCAATATCAGCCTCGTCTGTGAAGCCAATCCCGCCGTGCATCTGCACTGCTTTACGTGTAACGGACATCGCAGTTGTAGCGGCCCGTGCCATAATTCGTGAAACGACGGGCGCATCGGAAGATGGATCACCGAATATCCGCACCGCACGGTCCAACCCTGCACGTAACAATTCAATCTCCAGCATCATGTCTACCGCACGGTGCTGCAACGCCTGAAAGCTCCCGATGGGTCGGCCAAACTGTTCCCTTGTTTGAATATAGGCTTGGGTAATTTCGAACGCACGTTGGGAAACTCCCAAAAGGTAACCCGCATTACAGAGCATAATTGCATTTGCAAAAAGGTTAGCATCTCCCTTCAACCGCTGTCCGGCAGCTCGATCAAGTGTCAGCCGACCAAGATGTCCACCATCATGCAGTTTGTCACAAGTCAGGCTCACACCAACACCGTCTGCTGGCACGGCAACGAACCCGTCGGTTGTAAGCACAAGAAAATCAGTAGCCACCCGTGCATAGGGTATATACGATTTAACCCCGGTCACAGCATCCTCATCAACTTGTGCTTCCAACTTCAAAGGATCGACGGGATCTTCTTGCCAAGCCGGAAGCGCGACTCGGTCTCCGCTCAGCACATTTTCCAAAATATCATCCGGCAACAGCGGCGCTGCGACGATCGCGTTGACCAGAGCTTGAGGAGCCAATCCTTTTCCAAGCTCTTCGGCAACCGCTGCCGCTTCAGTCACGCCCAGCCCCGAACCACCTCGTTCCTCCGGTACAAAAATCGACAACAATCCAAGGCTAGCAATTGCCCCCCATTCACCGCTGTCGAAACCCGAACGAGTGTGGCGGGCGGCACGGACTGCCGCCATACGCCCTTCCTTTGCAAGGAAGGCGAGGCTGTCACGCAACATACGAACAGTATCCTCGCGATCATGGACCTCAGTCATTGCTGACAACTCCAACGAAAGATGCCAGGCAACAAATTACAGCGGGAATCTCCACAAGACTTGTGACAATCAATCAAACTTAAATCCGAAGGTCACACCATAGGTAGCCGGCATACCAGACAGCCGAGACGCCGCATCATAACTATACACAACATTGGTCCAATAGTATTTGTCAAAAATGTTCTTGCCCCAAAGCATGACCTTCCAGCGCTCATCCTCTGCCTCATAGCCGAGCCTTGCGTCGACAGTTGCATATCCCTTGACACAATACACACAACCAACGCCAGGTCGGACAAAGGTATTGGCAATAGAACCTGCGTAATCAAGACGCCTCGCAGAAATCTCTGCGTCGACACTGGATCTGGCACTTAGCGTCAATCCCACAAACGGTGTACCGCCGTCACTAGTGGTCATGCGATAATCAACATTAACAGCTCCGGTCCACTTAGGTGTAAATGGCAAACGATCGCCAGCAGAATTGAAACCCGGCTGGCCGATAGCGTTAACCCCTACGAACTCTCTAATTTTCGAATTAAGATAAGTCACGTTGCCGGACAATGTGAGCCCTTCTGTTGGCCGGATTGTAACATCTGCCTCGACCCCATAGATACGTGATTTTGGCACGTTTTGTAGCGCATCAAGATTACCGAACACCAGATCCGCAATTCTCCCGCGTACCTGTTTGTCTTTGTAGTCATAATAGAAGGCGGCAGCATTAAGTGATACCGTTCGGTCGAAAATCTGAGCCTTGACGCCCGCTTCATAAGCCGT
>Ga0207901_1000444_pt1 | contig 11579 bp, 8 predicted proteins | sample LinPmetageLP46_FD_184057 | JGI IMG/M metagenome (GOLD analysis project Ga0207901, IMG submission 184057) | Marine viral communities from the Pacific Ocean - LP-46 (SPAdes) | ecosystem: Environmental > Aquatic > Marine > Oceanic | place: Pacific Ocean | collected 2011-06-12
TGCTGCGCCTCACCGGCTGGCGGGCGGGCCCCTTCCCGGACATCGACCGCGCCGTGATCGCCGGCGGCCCGCATACCTCCAACTGGGATGGTGTGCTGGCCCTGGTCAGCCGTTCTGCCTTGCAGCAGGACGTGAACGTGATGATCAAGCACAGCCTGTTCAAGGGCCCGCTGGGCTGGCTGCTGCGCAAGCTCGGCGCCATGCCCATTGAACGCGGCAAGGCGGGCGGCATGGTCGAGCAGACCGTGGCGCAATTCCGCCAGCGCGACAAACTGCTGATCGCTGTCACCCCGGAAGGCACCCGCAGCAACGCCGAGCAATGGAAGCTGGGCTTCTACCACATCGCCAAACAGGCCAACGTGCCGATCATCCTGGCGCTGGCGGACTACAAGGCGAAGACCTTCTCCTTTCCGGTGGTAATTTACCCCAGCGACGATATGGAAGCCGATCTGCAACAGATCTATGCCCACTTCGCCAGCGCCACCCCGAGGCACCCGAGCAAACTGTCGGGGCCGGTGCGGGAGCGTTACGGGCAGTAGGGGCAGGGGGCGTCCCGGCAGGAGCCAGCCTGCTGGCGATAAGACTTCGCCATATAAGCATCGCTTGCAGGCAAGCTCCTACAGTGGGTTTAGGTGTGCCCTCGGGTTATTGGCTTTGAAAGCCTGACGTCATGCCAGGTCTACTCTGAGGGCATGCGAAACAAGTAGCGCTCAACCGCTTTCCAGTCGCCGATCTCCGGGCCAGGGACCAGCTGGCGCACCACGATGCGCTCGGGCTCGATGGCGATTACCCGGCCCGCATTTTCTCCCACGAAATCGCCGACGCTAATGGAAAACAGCCGGTCGTTATTGTCCTGCACCTGTGCTACCGGGCTGCCCTCTTTCTTCTGGATCAGCCCCACATAGCGAAGGCACTCCAGCGTCAACGTGTCATGCAGTGCTCCGAAAGCGCCGGGACCATCCGTGTCCGGAGCGGTGCTGGCATCAGCAGCAGGAAACGGATCGAGCCGCATGCAGGCTGCCGTCGCGGCGGGCGTGGCGCTGAGCAGGCAGAGGCCAAGTGTCGTTGCCGGGAAAGAGGTGATGAAATGAATGAAAGCCTTCATGTTCATCCCTCGAATTTCCTGGCGCCTAGGCTGATTAACTCTTCATGGAACGCATCGATTGCACGCGTGACGTGCGGCTCGGTGTCGATTTTCTGCCAGGCTTCCACGCGATCCAGCAGGGTTTCCGGTACCTTGCGGCCAAGTGGCATCCGCCAGTGGTTTTTCTCGTTGAGCAGGGCCAGCCTCAGGCCCTCATCAAGTTCGGCAATCTCTTCGATCATTGTCTTCAGGTCCTGCGAGAGCGTGTGCTCGCTGGCCAGTACATACAAAGGAGAATTGTGCATGTCGCCACACTTGATGCGGCTGAGGACCTGGTAGTACTGAGTAAGGCCGCCCATTTCGCCTGCCAGATGCTTGCGTACCAGGGTGGCTCGGCCTGCCCGGTGACCGGTGCAGATAAACTTCTGTTTGGGGTGTTCGCTGACGGCAGGCACTTCCGCGCCCTCGACGGTCAGCCCGGTCACATTTCGCAGTGGCTCCAGGTCGGTCACCCTGGTGTTCTTCATCTTTAATCTGGACAGCCTGGGCAGTGCCGTGAGCGGCGAGATATCAGTTACCGCCGTGTCATTGATGGACACGCTCGTCAGCAAGTTGTGCTGGGCAAGGGGTGACAGGTCCACCACGGGCGTGTTGTCCAGGAGAAGGGCGTACAGGTTTTCCATATGTGACAGCTGGCTCAGGTCGTCAACGCCGGTGCCGCTGACATCAAGCTCCATCAGTGAATGCCCCTTGAGAAAGCCCAGATCCTCGACATCGTCGTTATCGTTGATCCAGAGAAAGGCAATCTGCTGCATTCTTTCCAGTGAATCCACATCCAGCGATGGCAAGGCGCCGGCCCGCAAGGTTTTCAGGTTCTCAAGGCTGAGCAGTGGAGTCAGGTCCGTGACCCTGGTGCCGCTGAGAGACAGGTTTCTGATGCCGAGCCCGGCGAGAGGAGACAGATCCCTGACCGGAGTGTTGCGCAGAAATAGCAGTTCAAGCGCTGCCATGTTCCTGAGCGGCGACAGGTCGCGTACACGGGTATGGCTGAGGTCCAACATGCGGATCTGCCGTGACTCTTCCAGCGGGCGAATGCTGGATATGTTGGTCTTCGCCACGTCCACGGTTTCCAGGTGCTGTTTGCCGCGCAGCGGGGCCAGGCTGGAAATGCGCGTTCCGCTGGCATCCAGCTTCTGTAATACCTCCATGTCTTCAAGCGCTGCCAGGCTGGAGACCGGTGTGTCCGTGAGGTTGAGCACTTGGAGCGTGCGCATGCCGCGCAGCAGCGAGATATCTTCTACCTGTGTACCCAGGTCCCCCAGATGCTCGTTGGTCTTGCCCAGATACAGCGCGACAAGCTCCATATCCGCAATCTCCGGTGGCAGGCGGTCCAGGGCTGGCAGATCACTGAACCCCAGCTTCCCCGAGCCTCTTTCCTGCTTAATCCGCTGCTTGGCGATGCGATAGGCTTCATCCCGTTCTGCCTGTGTGAATGAAGCGGAAAGCGCCACAGTGGGGATCGACAGGGCGAGAAGGTAGAGGGAGGTAATCAAGAAGGTGGTTGTGCGCATAATGGATACACCGTGCAAGCCTGTTTCTGCCGATCACACCTGAACAAAATGTCGTTGCCTGCTCTTAGGGCTGAGCGGCTGGGTGTCGGTTTGTGGTGTTATTCAAGCTAGGTGACGGGCGCGGGAATTACAATGGATGGACAGATTAAGGCCCCTTTTCTTTAGGAGTCAGCCTGCTGGCGCTTACCGCTCTACGGTAAACCGTCCATAAATTGCGAATTCACAGAATGTACCGAATTTGGTGCATTTGTTGTCGTGAAAAGGATTTCAGCATATGCGGGAGTTATATCTGGCAAAGGGCCGGCTGAAGCAGTATCAAGGGGGCTGTCGACATGGAAATAAATAAACATCGTGGCAGCAGCTTCGACAGTTTCCTCGACGATGAGGGAATGCTGGATGAAGCCGAAGCCATTGCCATCAAGCGCGTACTGGCATCTGAAGTGGCCGCCTACCTGGTAGCCAATGATGTGCGCAAAGCCACCTTTGCCAAACGCATTCACACCAGCCGTTCCCAGCTGGACAGGTTGCTGGACGCAGAAAACCCCAGTGTCACCCTGCAAACCATGGTCAAGGCAGCGCGGGGGATCGGGAAGAGGCTGGAGTTACGGCTGGGTTGAATTGGCTAGTGGGTGATTACTCGCCTGGTGGGCGTCATTTTTGTAATTCTGTCCCATCTTCGCGCGGGACATTGGGGTCAGGTCTTGCCATTTGCTGCAGGAAGCACGGGGCAAGACCTGACCCCGGTTCCGCGCGAAGCGCCCAGTCCCCTGGCTGCGTTCGGCGAGAGTAGAGGTTCGGCCATCAAAGGCTATAAGCGGTTCGTGAGCGAAGGCACGAATCAGCCGAGCCCCTGGGAGTCGCTCAAGAACCAGGTGTACCTGGGCAGTGATGCCTTTGTGGAAAGCATGGTCGCCAAGCTGGATGATACGGAGCGACTTTCCGAGGTTCCCGCTACCCAGCGCCGTCCGGTGGCCGGTTCCTTGGAGGTATTTGCCCAATCAAGCCAGGATCGCAACACTGCTATTCGGGCGGCACACGCCAGTGGTGCTTATAGCATGAGAGAGATAGGGGATTACTTTGGTTTGCACTACTCGCGGGTGAGCCGGATAGTTCGAGGGGCACGGGGCAAGACCTGACCCTCGTGATCCTCGTGACCCCCGGACCCGGGTTCCGTGACCCAGGACCTCCATGTCTCGGAATTTGTAGCGCATTCTGACATGGCGGCTGGTAGAACGTTGTCAGCCGCTAGCGGCCGAATTGGCAAGCGAATGCTTACTTTCTGGTAGTGTGTGTGAAATGTGAGGTCTGACCCCGGTTCCGCTGGATATTCTGGAGGATCTGCGGTTGTGGTCGGAGAAGTATGATATTCGGTAGGGCGGAGTCGGTGCGTGTCCCCTATTTCGCCCGCTTGGGTAGTGTTCAGAATTCTGTGTCACTTCTTTAATCTACACACCAAAGAGGTGACACATGACCAAACCCACATTCGACATTGATGCTGCTCTCAAAGCTCTGCAGGAAGGCAATGACCTGACCGGCAAAGACGGCATTCTCACGCCGCTGATCAAGCAGCTCACTGAAGCCGCGATGCAAGCGGAGCTGGACAATCATCTTACCGAGGAGGCCGCGCCGAACCGCAAGAATGGCACGACCAGCAAGACCATGAAAGGCCCCACCGGCAGCTTTGAACTCAAGACGCCCCGAGACCGCAGCGGCACCTTCGAACCCCAGCTTATCAAGAAGCACCAGACGCATCTGACCGATGAGTTGGAGCGCAAGATCATTGCCCTGTTTGCTCTGGGCAATAGTTACCAGGACATCCGCGCCCACATTGCCGAGATGTATGATATCGAGCTGTCCAACGGCACTATCAATGCCGTCACCGACAAACTCCTGCCAGAGCTACAAGCGTGGCGAGAGCGTGATCTTGAAGCCATCTATCCGATTGCCTGGCTTGACGCCATCCACTACAAAATCAAAGAAAACGGCCGTTACGTCAGCAAGGCTATCTACACCATTCTCGCCCTTAACATCGAGGGCAAGAAGGAACTGCTTGGCCTGTATCTCTCTGATCAGGAAGGTGCCCACCACTGGTTAAGTGTGCTGACAGACCTCTACAACCGTGGCGTCAAAGACATCCTGATCGCCTGTGTGGATGGCTTGAAAGGCTTCCCTGAAGCCATCGAGAGCATTTACCCGAAAACGGAAATCCAGCATTGCGTGATTCACCAGATCCGTAACTCACTGAAGTATGTTGCCTCGAAAAACCAGAAAGCCTTCATGGCCGATCTGAAGCCGGTTTACAAGGCCGCCACGCTCAACGCCGCAGAAATTGCACTCGATGAACTGGAAACCAAGTGGGGCGAGAAATACCCGATGGTAATCAAGTCCTGGCGGGACAAATGGCCAACCCTGTCGGCCTACTTTAAATACCCTGATTACGTCCGCACTGCGATTTACACCACCAATGCGGTGGAGGCCGTGCACCGCCAGTTCCGCAAGCTGACCAAGACCAAGGGGGGCTTCGCCAGTGAGAACGCCTTACTGAAGCTACTCTATGCCGGTATACTCAAAGCATCCGAGCGCTGGACACACCCGGTGCAGAACTGGAATCTGACGCTGTCACAGATGGCTATCCACTTCCCCGAACGCCTGGACGAATACATCAGCCTGTGAGGCTGCTGGCTGTGACACAGAGTTTTGAACACCCTCCCCGCTTGCCGTTTATTTAGTTGCTAGTGTTGTGATTAAGCTTGTTATGATGGCTGCTAATACAGTTATAAATAATCCCAACAAGCCGTCTTTATTGTTTTGATAAAGAATTTCAAGTCGGCCAAACATTGAGGAGCACATTCTGGCCATATCAACTCCCTCTGCGGTTAAGGAAATACTAATTAAATTTTCGCTTCTTATGTTGGAATTAATGTACCCTTTTTGGCTTAGATAAGAAGTCCATTTTGTAACTTCATATCTAGGGTTGATCCGATCTATTTGGCCTTGGTTATACAAGTCGTATCCTGTTGTTGTTTTGAAAGATCCATCTTCGTTCTTCCAAGATCTAACTTCCTTTAAACTCTTTTTATCAAGCCATCTAAGTGATTCAAAGCTATAGGATCTCCACTCTCCTGGTTGGCTCTCATTTGCATAAACGGCTTGTAAAAGATTGGCCTCCGATTTCTTCATAGTGGATATTCCTTTTCCTGCCGTAATATTTTAATAACAAGGTTATAACAATGAGCTTTTTGCTTCCTTGTCTCTCATGTGTGAGATGCATCCAGTCTGCTTTATTGGTTATGAGTTAACCTTTATTCAAGAAAAATTCTTTATATATTTCTTTTCCCATATTATTCCATTGGCTTGATTTGTATTTCTTGAAATCAAAACCACTAATATCTGATGTGTTCTCTTTTATTGAGTCAAATTGAATGCTCTTTCCCTCCCTTATGAGATGCCTCATGCAAGAAATCATGCCATTTAAGGAAGTTGGAGTAAGGGCCTTGTTTTCATCACCAACTTTCCATATGGATGAAAGGTTTTCTTTGAAAGCTAATAGGTAAGTGTTGATTTTTTCTACACAGAAAGATTTATATTCATCTAATAATTTGTAGTCTTCATGGTTAAGTATCTTTTCACGATCTCCACTGTCATTCCATATAGAGAAAAGTGAATCTTCGCCTGAAAGCTTAACGAGAGGTGCAATGCCATAGCTGATTAGCGATGTCGTTTTGATTTTTCCTGCTTTGTCAAATGCATGCTCTTCTAATGTTCCTTTCAGTGGGCCGCTTTCTGCAAGTCGACTTACGACAGATTTTGCAATAGCGGTTTTAGAGAAAGGCCTAACAATAACTTCAATGGCGTGTGTTACTTCAGACTTGACCTTGGTTTGTGAGCTGTTAATTTCCAAAAAAAGCTTGGCTTCATATCTTGATTTCTCTTGTTCTGATTTTTTTCTTGGGTGAATTATTGCTGTAACCAGAAGATTTTGTCTGCTGCGCAAAAGCTTTATTTTTTCTTCGTGTGTATCAGACCCTTCATAATAAGAGAAAAGGCGATGTTGACCATCGATTATCCCCACTACATTGTGTCTCTGGGGAATATGTACCGTAACTCTTCTAGTGTGATCAGATTTGATTTCTTCGCCTGGAATTCCATGAACTTTAATGTCGGAGGGGAGAGCTACAATCAAATTGTTTATATAGACGCGCTGCTCATCAGAAAGATACTTTCTCATGCTTTTTATTTTTCTTGATTCTAGTATTCGTTGATAGCTGGAATTTGGATCTTGCCACCCATTTCTTCGGAGGACATAACTTTTTTCTAGAAGTGATTGAGGGTCGGCGTAAAAAGTAACTACTTGGTATTCGTCTCCGTAGAAACTTCTTTGATGAGGGAGAAGGAATCCACTGTAAATGTTATCTGTTGAGCCGGCGCTTTTTACCCTGTTTGCCCCATAGTCTTCGTATTTAACACCAATAAACTTTAATATCTCATAAACTGCAGTCTTCTCTACAAGTTTTGTCAAGCTGTGGAAATAGTTGACAAGGGGTTCTTTCACTATTTTTACGCCCAGCTTTTCTGCTTGCGCGCAGTATTCTTGATTTGGTTCGTTCCGTGAGAAATATAAATAGCGGACTTCAAGTTCGCTGCTAGTGTATTTGCTTGTGATGTCTTTCAGGTTGGGGAAGGCTTCTTTTGCTTCTTCTACGAAATGCTCAGGGTGTTCGAGAATTAGGCCTGCTAAAATTAATTTTTTGCTTAGATGGTCCCCAACTTTCTTTACGTGCGTAGATTCGCAAACAACAACTACATTTTCCTTGATGAAAAGAAAATCAAGCTCCCCTGTCCGCTCGCTTTCGGGGAAGCTAAAAGTTATTTGCTTTCCTTCAGACTTTACGCTTTCGAAACCAGATTTTGTGAAAATTTCGATAACTTTTTTCTCAAAATTTTTGTTATCCCTTTCCTCGGGAGTTATTTTTTTTCTTCGTATTGGTGATTTCCTTTTCATCTTTGACCTATTTGTTTTCAATTTTAACTAGAATATCGCTGAAAATTTCACATTTAGAGTCTATGGCTTCTTTGGGGGTTGCAGTTTTATACGAGAAATTAGTATTTTCTTTTCTATAGAAGTGTACTTCATCAGCGACCTCTTTTAAAAAAAGTTTTTCGGAAGATGAGATAATAAAATTTGGTTTGATTCCAAATTTCGATAGCGGGGGTTTGTTGCTTTCCCTTTTGATTGCTTCTTCCGTTTCTTTGCAGTCCCCTTTTTTTACCAGTATCCGATAAACCCCGTTGCCCACTATGTTTCTTTCTGCGCCGAAATAATCTTTTTGGGTTACATATATGGATTTTATTATTTTTTGTTCGGCGTTTATCTTCTTTATTAGAGTTCTTGCATATTTAAGTGTTCTGAGTTTTATAATGTTATTGGAAAAAGCTTCACTTTCTCTGCTTGGTGGTTTCTTCTCAAGGCCTGATAGATGTTTATAAAACATCTCTATATAGCGTTTGTTTATTTCTATGCCGAAATAATTTCGGCCGTTGACATAAGCCTGGGCAGGAACAGTGCCTGTTCCAGAAAATGGGTCTAGCACAACGTCCCCCGGATTTGTACTAAGTGAGATAATTCGTTCAACAAGATCTGAGGGAAGGGGGCAGAAATGCCGTATGTATGCCCCCCCCCAAGATCCCTGAGTCGGTATTCCAAATTCCCAAATTTCCTCCAGCGCTTTTCCCTTGGGGTGATACCTTTCAGGATATTTTATCCACCAGTCTTTAATGTTTTCATGGCTTCGTACTCTGTCTGTGTTGTATTGATAGGAATCGGTTTTAGAAAAACAAAGTACGTATTCGAATATCTTTCTGGTTGCCCCTTTGGGTGACCAAGGAACTGTTTTGTCTTTCTTCCATATAATTATGTCTTTAAGTTTCCATCCGTCTTTTCTGATTTCATTAGAAAAATCAAAAGGTAATGGAACTACTTCGCCATTTCTTTTGAAAGTGTCAATAATAACCCATAGAGTTCCTGATGGTTTTGTGGCATCAAAAACTTTCTTAAAAACCACTCTTAAGTCTTTAAGGTATTCGATGTATGACTGTCCAAAGCCAATCTGTTTGCTGCTGCCATAGTCTTTCATGTCGAAGTAAGGGGGGGATGTTATGGTCACATCTATTGATTCGTTGGGGATATATAGATCAATATCTCTAGCATCACCATGAAAGACTGCGGAATTGCTGTTAATCAATTTCTTTTCCTTGGTTACATTATTCACTAATGCGCCTCATCCCAATTCTCCCCAACCCCCGCATCAACAATCAACGGCACCTTCAATTCCGCCGCTGACTCCATGCGAGCCTTCACCTCTTTCACCAGATCATCCACCTGATCTTCCGCCACTTCAAACACCAGTTCATCGTGCACCTGCATGATCATCTTGGCGTCGAAATCCGTGGTTTCCAGCCAGTCGTGCACTTTGATCATGGCCTTCTTGATGATATCGGCGGCAGTGCCCTGCATGGGGGCGTTGATGGCGGTGCGTTCGGCGGCCTGGCGGCGTTGGCCGTTGCTGCTGTGGATTTCCGGCAGGTAGAGGCGGCGGCCGTAGAGGGTTTCCACGTAGCCTTTGTCCGCCGCCAGTGCGCGGGTGTCTTCCATGTATTTTTTCACGCCCGGGTAACGCTCGAAGTACAGCTCGATGTAGTCCTGGGCTTCCTTGCGGGGCAGGCCGAGCTGTTTGGCCAGGCCGAAGGCGCTCATACCGTAGATCAGCCCGAAGTTGATGGCCTTGGCGTTGCGGCGGTCGTTGTCGCTCACCTCGTCCAGCGTTTTGCCCCACACTTCGGCGGCGGTGGCGCGGTGGATATCCAGGCCTTTTTCGAAGGCATCGGTGAGGCCCTTGTCGCCGGACAGGTGGGCCATGATGCGCAGTTCGATCTGGGAGTAGTCACAGGCAACGATCTTTTTGCCTTTGGGGGCCAAAAAGGCCTGGCGGATCTTGCGGCCTTCCTCGGAGCGTACCGGGATGTTCTGCAGGTTCGGATCACTGGAGGACAAACGCCCGGTGGCGGCCACCGCCTGGTGGTAGGAGGTGTGTACGCGGCCGGTGCGCTGGTTGATCAGCTCCGGCAGCTTGTCGGTGTAGGTGTTTTTCAGTTTGGCCACGCCGCGGTAATCCATGATCACCTGGGGCAGCGGGTATTCCAGGGCCAGTTCCTGCAGCACCGGTTCTGCCGTGGAAGGCGCGCCCTTGGGGGTCTTCTTGATGACCGGGATTTCCAGCTTCTGGTAGAGGATTTCACCGAGCTGCTTGGGGCTGCTCAGGTTGAATTCCTGGCCGGCGATCTCGTAGGCCTTTTCCTGCAATTCCGCCATGCGCTTGGCCAGGAACTGGCTCTGGTGCTTGAGCAGGGTGGCGTCCACGTAGGTGCCGTTGCGTTCGATGCGGCTGAGTACGGTGACCAGGGGCAGTTCGATGTCGCGGAACACCTCGGGCAGTTGGCCTTCTTTTTCCAGTTTGGGCCACAGGGCCTGGTGCAGGCGCAAGGTCACGTCCGCATCTTCGGCGGCGTAGCGGCTGGCTTCGTGCAGGCCCACCTGGTTGAAGGTGAGCTGCTTGGCGCCCTTGCCGGCAATCTCTTCAAAACTGATGGTCTTGCGGCCCAGGTACTTGAGCGCCAGGGAGTCCATGTCGTGGCGGGTGGCCACGGAATCGAGCACGTAGGATTCCAGCATGGTGTCGTAGGCCACGCCGCGCAGGGTTATCCCTGCGTCTTCGGCGAGCACGCTCATGTCGTACTTCAGGTTCTGGCCGATTTTTTTGATGCCGTCGTCTTCGAGTAGGGGTTTGAACTTGTCCATGACCAGCTGCTTGGGCAGCTGGTCCGGGGCGCCGGGGTAGTTGTGGCCGAAGGGAATGTAGGCGGCCTTGTCGTCCACGGCCACACAGAAGCCCACCAGTTCCGCGTTCATGTAGTTGAGGCTGGTGGTTTCGGTGTCGAAGGAGAATTCGCCGGCGCTTTTCAGTTTGTCGATCCACTTGTCCAGCTGCGCCTGGCTGTAGACGATGTCGTAGGCGTCGCGGCTGAACGTGGGAGCGGCGGGCGCATCGTCATCCGCATCCATCTCGACCTGTTTGCCGGCGTCGTCGGCCACCGGGTCCTTGCCGCCCAGCAGTTCCTTGAGCCAGCCCTTGAATTCCAGGGTGCGGTAGTACTCGGCCAGTTTCTCCGCGTCCGGTGTTTGCAGCTTCAGGTCGTCCAGGTCTTCGCTGAGTTCACAGTCCAGCTTGATGGTGGCCAGCTGGTAGGAGAGGAAGGCCATCTCCTTGTGCTCTGCCAGCTTCTTGCCCAGGGTCTTGGCGCCGCGAAAGCTGAGCTCGGCCACCTTGTCCAGATTGGCGTAGATGTTTTCCAGCGACCCCAGACCCTGGATCAGGCCCAGGGCGGTCTTTTCGCCCACGCCGGGGACGCCGGGAATGTTGTCCACCTTGTCGCCCATGAGGGCGAGGAAGTCGATGATCAGTTCCGGGCCCACGCCGAATTTCTTTTTGACGCCTTCAATGTCGTAGAGGGCGTCGTTCATGGTGTTGATCAGGGTGACCTTGTCGGTGACCAGCTGGGCCATGTCCTTGTCGCCGGTGGAGATCAGCACCGGTGCGCCCTGCTCGCCGAAGATGCGTGCGAAGGTGCCGATCACGTCGTCCGCTTCCACGCCGTCTTCGATGATCAGCGGCAGGCCCATGGCACGGATCAGATCGTGCAGGGGCTGCACCTGTGCGCGCAGGTCGTCGGGCATGGGCGGGCGGTTGGATTTGTACTCTTCAAACAACTCGTCGCGGAAGGTCTTGCCCTTGGCGTCGAAGATCACCGCCATGTATTGCGGGTCGTAGTCCTTGATCAGTTTGCGCAGCATGGAGGTGACACCGCGC
>Ga0207901_1000450_pt1 | contig 11389 bp, 8 predicted proteins | sample LinPmetageLP46_FD_184057 | JGI IMG/M metagenome (GOLD analysis project Ga0207901, IMG submission 184057) | Marine viral communities from the Pacific Ocean - LP-46 (SPAdes) | ecosystem: Environmental > Aquatic > Marine > Oceanic | place: Pacific Ocean | collected 2011-06-12
ATGCATGCCGACGTTGTATATGCACGAGAGCTATGCAAAAAGCTCTGCATCAACCTCTTCAATCAAATGGGCAAAAAGCCCAAGAAGAGGGCGGCCAAGTGATCAACATAAAAATGGAATTCGGCACAAGCCCCACCCGCAGGCTGAACTATGCACTCGGCGGCGGGCACGAGCACAAGGTTGAAAAGCTGGAATTCATTCCCGGCACAATGATGTCCGAACCGGTGCCGCTCGAAAAAGGTCAGCCCATGCCCGAGGTTTTCGGAAGCATCGACGACATCGGTCACATGGTAGAAGAGCGAACTGCCAAGCGTGGCAATTCAACTGCCACAGATGACGAAACCGATGCCAACGGCTCGCAAGATCAAGTGCAAGAGCCAAAAAAGAATAAGCCGCTGGCATACGACTGGACCGACCTCAAAAACGAGTTCGAGGCGGCTGCATCATTCCACACAGGCAAGGGTGAAAAGCTGTTTGGTCACTACATCATTAGCCTCGCTCATGGTGAAACTCTCACCCCTGAGCAATGGCAAGATGTCATCACGGAATACATGGAAGCCCTCGGCTATGACGAGTTCTGCAAGTTCTGCGGCTTTATTCACAACGAGACGCAAAATCAGCATGCACACATCCTAACGTGTAGAGTTCGTATGGAAAAAGGCGGCCCACTGGTTGATGACTCGAACGACTACGCCAAGGGCATGGAGTGCATGCGAAAACTCGAAAAGGATTATGGACTGCAAATCGTCGCAAACCCTGAGGACAGCTGGGGTATTGACCTGGAAAAGGAAGAGCTGAAATTTCACGGCGACCGTCAAACGGCCCTCCAAGCTCAACTGGAAGGCCCCAAAAAGGACTGGGCCGCCGTGATCCGTGCCAGGGTCAAGGCAACATGGAACGACGCAAAACCGAACGATATGGCCGAGCTGGTTAACTCATTAAAATCCCATGGTGTTGACATCAAAATCCGCACAAATAAAGCCGGAGAGCCTGAGGGCATCAGCTACAAGGCCCACGGCTCAGCCGCCTGGATATCTGGATCGAAAGTCATGCCCAAGCGTCTGACTTGGCAGAACCTTATCAAGAGAGAGGGTATCGAATACCACCCAGCAAAACACAACGCCGCCCTGGGCCTTCCGGAGCCCGTTGATCAGAGCTATATGCGGGTTGATGCATACCAGCCGCTCAACAAGATCCAGGTCTATGCAATCAAGAGGACCAAATTGCGGGTGCGGCTATATCACCGAAACGGCGTGCACTATGCGGGGTTCGGGTTTGACCAGCTATTTAAGACTGGGAAGCAACGCTATGAAGACATGATGCACCGGATAATCTTCAAGCTCGTCATGGATATACTTTTTCTTCTGTTTGGCGTGGGTAAAGTGAGCCCAGGGGAGCCAATCATCACATGTGATGGCGAAATCCCTAAGGGCATGGAAAAGGTTCGAGACGAAGTCGGAAGCGCTTGCTATGACGTGAATGAGCCCGAAGGTGATGAGTATGACCTGCAAGAGCGGGAAGCGCTGAAAAAGGACATCTCAGACGGCATTTTGGATGAGCATCGGGAATGGATCAGGCCGACCATCGTACGAAGGGGCAAGACCCTCGACAACGATATGGCGCTTGAATAATAGGCAAACAAAGACTTCAGCCGAAGTGGGTGGCTGGGGCATAAGATGTTCGATTAAACGCCCGCGCTGCGCGGTACTGGCCCTGCCCCTTTAACTCCCGAGGGGTGTGGAACCTCTGGGTATAAAACCCCTGCGAAGGGAAGGAGGGTGATGTTGAATGAGATTGCCCCCCGTATCCCGCTCTCAGGAACCGAAACCATTACGACAGCCACCCGACGGTTTAATCCTGCGCACCGACATTTTGTTGGGCACGAATGGAAAAAGTAGGAATGCAGAAAGTTCCTCAAAATGCATGAGCAAGACGGGGTCACCTTCCTGTTCATCCTTTCGGTCCTAGTACCGAGCTGGCCCTAAAAGGGATCAGGAACGACGGCAAAGGCATAACCCAGAGCATGGGTCGCTCCTAACCGGATCAAGCGCCGCCCTCCATTATATTGCTGCTTTTAAAAAATGCTCAGCAGTTTTAAAAAATCGATCGAATTTCAGAACATGATTAAACAGAGCGCGACAAGCAATTATGCCTTTCTAAACTCATAATGTTCGTAGCGTAAAAGAATTAATTAAGTGCAAAAATAGTTTTCCTGTTATCAAATTAAATAAATGGTTATATAATAAAGTTAAGCATACAAAAACAATAATAACAAAAGAGGTGAGATATGCTTTTACGATTGGGAGATGCGGGCACTATTGTCCGGATATTTAAAACGCGTTGTGTCTGCTTCGATACGGTTGAATATAAGGGTAGACCCCGAAAACTATTTCAGACAGAAATGGAGAAGCTGGTCGAGTTTCCGGTTTATGAGTCGGCAGAGGCTCATATGTCTACCATCGCCAACGAAGACGGCGAGCCAGCCTTCAGCGCCGAGGACATCCAGCGCGCGGAAGAATGGATCGAGCAGCAGATGCAGGAGATTGACGTCGCGTTTCGAAAGAACCAAAACCTTGGCTTGATGGGAGGCACGGCGGTCATCAAGCGAAGCAGTAAGGACGACCAGAAGTATTGCTCGCACGACGGCTTCATTTCAGGCCGGAAAGTTGGCGAGTTCATTGGCGTCATTCGGGGCGCTCATGGATACAAGCCGAAGATGCGCAAAAAGATGAAAATGCCCCATGTAGAGGTCGGTGAGCCGGATACTGCCGCCAAGGCTTGGGAAGAAGGTCGGTTTGAAGACATCAACAACGAAAATCTGATACGGATGCGAGTTATCGCAAAAGAGCGCGGCAAGCCTCTGGACAAGGCCTTCACAGAGGAAGAGGTGTTCCAGTTTTACATTGCCGAGCGTCAGGCGTTTTATATGTTGACCCGGACGATGAAAAATAAGCAGAACGGACTTGAGAAGGCCTGCCGAGAAAGGGCAGAAAAAAAACACTCAGATCTGATTAAGCAGCCACTGGTGTAATTTCCGCGAAGCGGCCATACCGAATAGCTCCCAGTCTTGGGGGCTTTGTTATGCTAAACCGAGAAACACGAGAGGCCCATGAAGCAGGGACAAACGCATCGCCATCAAAAATCGAGTCGATGAACAGTAGTCCTCCTTGGATACGATGCCTATCGGCATTGAAAATCAGAACCATAGATAACAACGGCAAGCTGACCTAAGATGCGCTCTCCATCTATCGTGAAAACTGGATAGCAGATCAGCTTATGGAATTGTTCAAACAAGTCCGCGCAGAGGTCGTCACAGAGGTGGTGAATGGACAAATCAATGCGCCCGTCTCGCAAATTTTACACTATTTAACAGGCAAGTCTGGATTATACTAGAATTGTAATTGACTGTTTTTAATGAGGTTATTAGTATCAGTGGAAAGCTGGTAAACAAATTTTGAAAATCAATGTACTAAATTTCGATAAAATTACTAACGCATTGAATGCTAGTCAGAAACGGTGTTCGGCAAGAACTTTGGGTTCGAACTTGCTGGAAGAAGCAATTCGTCAGAGCGAGGCTCGGCTCCACACTCTATTGCCGAAGAACCACTGGAAAGGCCTATCACTTTCGATCACAACGTCTCCGACAAAAATCCCATCCTCTTACAATGGGGTCCCCATGGCGACTTTTGCTACAGTAACGCGTCATGCGTCAGGGTGGTTTTTGACAAAGGTGTCGCGTGACAGAGTTCGTGAGGGTGGAAGAGATATTATGATTGTTGGGCTAGAGGAAAAGGCGGATGAACTGGCTCTATTCCTGACTCGAACCATCGGTACTTTTGAGCTAGAAACGCAGTCCGATTAGTTCCGTTTTGCTGCTGCTTGCTGATGCAAGCAGCGGTCTCATGCTCCCAAATAATCACAATTATTGTGATCAGATCTAACTCAATCACCTGTAGCTGGCTCAGCGCTTAAGATCCATGTGATAGCAAAGGAACTTTTTTACCCGATTCAACTATCTGACTGTCGAATTACAGGGTGGAGCAAGCTCTGAATCTCTCACTAGTTGATCTCGTCATTCTCAGCGCAGACTAGCTGATCATCAATCAGGTAATGCTTTAGAGCAGCCGGCATGTGAGAGAGGTCTATATGTTACTTGTCTGATTTGTAGAATGGCGAGAGTGGTGGTTTGAATCTGCGTTCTAGAGCGGGAGCCAAGGACGGTCGACAAGGAATTTTAAATGAGCGTTTTTCGTCAGGTGTGGTTCCTGAAGCTGTTCGGAGGGACTCCGCTCAAGATAACAGTTACAGAGCTGGGGGTTGTATTACGGAACAAGCAACAGCCTGAACGGTTGATTCGCTGGGATGATATCTCCTCCTCTCCAGTTATCAGTAAGGGCGTACTGTTCTCAAAAATTCAATTCGCTGTAGGCAGTCATCAAGAAACCATATCCTGGCTAAACAAAGCCAGTGGTCGAAAACTAAGGGAGGAAATTCTTTCCCGACTGTTGGACCTTCATGGTGCTCGAGCCGAGGGTGCACTGTCCAAAGTCCTCTTATTGGTTAAGAAAGCTGGTTATCTTCGAACAAGCCACGCAAATGCAATTGCACACTTTGCCGATTCACAGAGAAACCGTTTAATACTGCCTCCCGAAGATATTGATTTGCCTCCAGATCAGGCTGAGCCGTTTGAAAGGCTTCGGCAGTGGGCGGAGTCGGATCCAATTGTCATTCAGCAAGTGCGAGACGACTTTCTAAGCGCAGAGTTGAATCGATACAAAGGTTTATTCGACTCAGTAGAATCGAACCCTCTCACCATTAAGCAACGTGAAGCCTGCGTCATTGATGAGGACAACAACCTGGTACTCGCAGGTGCAGGGACCGGTAAGACAAGCACAATGATCGGACGGGCCGCCTATCTTCTTGAAAGTGGGAGGGCAGGGGATAGCGACATTCTAATGCTGGCGTTTGGGCGCAAAGCAGCAGAGGAGATGGAGGAACGAATTGCGGAAAAGATCCCTGGAGCCCAAGTTAAAGCCGCTACCTTCCACTCTCTCGGGTTGAAAATCATTGGGGATGTCGAAGGCGGGAAACCGCAGATCAGCAAATTGGCTGAGGATGATAATACTCTGGCGAAGGCGGTCGATGATTGGCTCAAATTGCTTCTAGAAGACAAGAACTATCAAAACCAGGTAGTGCGTTATTTTTCGGACCACTTATACCCTGAAAAAAACTGTTTTGATTTCTCCTCGGAGGGAGAATATTTCGAGTATATCCGGGCGAACAAGATCTATTCCCTAAAAGGAGAGAACGTAAAAAGCCTGGAAGAGGCACTTATTGCCAATTGGCTGTTTCAGATGGGAGTTGAGTATCAGTACGAAGCTCCTTACACGGCGGCCCCGACACGGACACCAGACTTCCGAGCTTACCTACCGGACTTCTATTTGCCCGCGTACGATATTTACTTGGAACACTTTGGAATCGGGCGCGACGGTTCGACAGCACCGTATGTGGATGCGAATCAGTATCATGAAAGCATTCGCTGGAAGAGAGATTTGCACAAGAATAATCAGACAACGCTGGTCGAGACGTATTCATACGAACGAAGTGAGGGGTGTTTGCTCAGTGAACTTGAGAGGAAGCTATCTGCGCTCGGAGTGAGGTTTGATCCGCTACCCAATGAGGCGATTCTTGAAACTCTCAGGGAGAGGGGTGAGATCACCGAATTCTCCCGGCTAATGAGCCAGTTGGTCGGCGCATTTAAGGGGAGCCATGAGACCTGGGATGAGGTAAAGACCCGCGCCAATCGCGTCTCAAACCCGGGGCAGTTCATTGCGGCCATGGAACTATTGAAGCCTGTCTTGGAACACTACGAAGCTGATCTCCAAGCAAGCGAGAGCATCGATTTTAACGACATGATTGGCAAAGCAATCGACTATGTGGAATCTGGCCGTTTTAAACCGTCATGGCGTTACATTTTAGTCGATGAGTTCCAGGATATCTCCCGTCCTCGAGCAAGATTGGTGAAAGCACTGCGCGACAGAACAGCGAACTGTTCAGTGTTTTGCGTGGGTGATGATTGGCAGGCGATCTACCGCTTTACGGGGAGCGACGTAACGCTCACCACAGGATTCAAAAAAGAGTTCGGGCCAACGAAGACAACATCGTTGGACAAGACTTTTCGATTCAACAACCAAATTTCGGATGTTGCCTCAAAGTTTGTCACAAAAAACCCTGCACAAGTGAACAAGCGACTGACAACTCATACGGTCGTTTCTCAGCCAGCCGTGTCATTGCTCCGACGCGGCAAATCTGAGAAGCGCGATATTACTCAACTGGAAGAGATATGCCAGGCGATTTCCGATCGGGTCGACGGCAGGGCGAGTGTTTATGTGCTGGCAAGGTTTTGGTTCCGGCTACCTGATAGCTCCGTCCTGAGGTTCCTCAAACGGAAATTTCCAAAACTGGATATAAAACGCCTCACCTTCCATGCTTCCAAGGGCAAAGAAGCAGACTACGTGATAATAACGGGGCTCGATGTAGGTGCTAACGGATTCCCCTCATCGAAAGAAACCCATCCGTTGTTAAATGCTTTGCTTCCACCAGAAGAGCCATACGAGTTTGCTGAAGAGCGCAGGCTCTTTTATGTTGCTTTGACGCGCGCTCGTCATCGCGCCTACCTAATTACAGATATGAGTGTGGCATCCGGCTTCGTGAAAGAACTTATCAAGGAGGACTATTCAGTAGAGCTGGATGAGTTTCCCACATCCAATCACCAGCTAAATGCCACTGAATTGCCATGTCCAACCTGCAAATCGGGGAGCATGGTGCCGAGATTCTCGGGTGCTTCAACGTTTTTTGGTTGCTCGAACTACCCCCTGTGCACAAACACGGACCCGGGATGTCCGTCATGTGGCAACGCGATGAAGAAGCAGGGTGGTTATAAGATCTGTATTAACGAAGCCTGCCGAACCTGGACCCCGCTTTGTTCCGTTTGTGGCGCTCCAATGAAAAAACGGCATGGCCAATACGGTGAATTCTGGGGATGTAGTAACTACCGAAGCACCGGACCGAGCTGCTCCAACACGATGAATGGTGTGAGCCCGCCGCCTAAGTCGGTTACAAGGCAAGCCTAATGATTCGTGATACTTAAACAAAAGGGGACATTCGAGTCAGGGCTTTCCCCTCATTACCAACACCTGTAAATTTGCGTTTACTGTAACGCTATCAGGCGTCTACTGTATCGGGGGCTTGCCAGCGCGCTACCCAACTGCTGTTATCTTTGAAAGGGAGTCAAATCATTGGATTGGGCAGATGTATTTAAGATTGTCACGGCCTCGGTCGCTTCAATTGGCGTCGCAGGCGGGCTGATTTTCGCTCTGTCCAGCTGGTTAGGAAAGGTTTGGGCTCGGCGGATACTTGATCGGGAGAAAAACGAACTCGACCGGGAATTGGAAGCCAAAAAGCGCGAGTTGGATATTTTCAAAGATACCTATCTGCGAACTCATAACGACAAGCTAGTTATCTACCGAGCCGTTATAGATAGCGTAGCAAAATTGCTTGCAGCATTTGATGCTCATCAGTCCGGTAGACTTCAGCCACCCCAGGCGGCTGAAGCATTCGATTCGTTCAATCAGCAACGCCTCCAGGTATACGGCTATCTGGGAATGCTTGCTCCTCAGCCGGTGATAGATGCACAGGATAAGCTAACAGATCATCTCCTAATGATTTCTGGTGGAAGCGCCTCCTACGATTGGGAGGAGATTCGACAGTTGGCCATTGCCTTTATCAACGAGGTCCGTATTGACGTAGGTATCGATAAAGACCCGATTTCATACAATGGCGATCTGTAAATATAAGCAGCCGTTGTTGCTGGACAATCTTTCCAGCACTTTGCCGCTCCAAAATTGTCGCAAAGCTCCGCGTTAAATGGCCATGATTGTTGAAGCTCTGAGAAAAATCCATTTACGGCATCGGCTGCATGAAGGCGATGTCTCTGCACATACAAAGTCCGCGCAGGCCATCACGAAGGAGTGGCAAGCAGCAGTCTGCGGGAATGATGTGTTGGCTGAGGTGAGGGTTCCAAAGGCAAATAATGAGCGAATCGATGTCGTCGATTTGAAAACCAAAACAGCATATGAACTCAAGGTTTCTGGCAAGAATACGCACCACGAGTTCTACAAAGATCTGGTAAAGGTGCTCACCTACAATGAGTACCAAATTGCAGAAAATAGACTGACAAAGCTGGTGTTTATCAGTGAGGAAACCGGCATCCGTTCGTTGATGCGGCGTTTAGATGAAATGTTCCTCAAAATGCTTGAATCAAAACATAAATTAAGCATTGAGCTTGTCGTCATTTAACCAACTGATGAAGCCCAGCGGTACTATGCTGCGCTTCGAACCGGCGGCTTACCCAAGGCGGGCATGCGCTAAAGAGTAGTTGAGAGTATGGCATCGGGCGTATCGAATAAATTAACTGGACAGGTTGGTGAGCACCTAGTGTCGGCGGTACTGGGGACACTTGGCTACTACGCTTCTCCATACTCTGGAAACGTTCCCGGATTCGATGTCACAGCGGTGCATCCTGAATCTCTCAAGTCATTTCCTGTACAGGTTAAAGCGAGTACGAAGGGTGCATTGGTTCAGTCCTCTATCGATAAGTGGTGCGAACACAGTATTGGCGGAGATAATCGCCAAACAATCGGTCCATTGAAACCGCTTAAACATCCGAATTTGGTCTGGGTCTTGGTGCGGCTGGGTGATTCAGGAATCAGCGGAGCAAGATTTTTTATCTGCACCGAACGCGACATACAACAGAAGATAGTCGAGCGGTACTCGGCTTTTATGGAGAGGCACGGCTATCGCCGTCCTGGAGGCGGCGCTTCTCCGCAGGCGATTCTCAACATCAAGGACGTCGCTGAATTTGAGGATAATTGGAGAATCCTCCCGGACTATTAGGCTGACGATGGGCCCGCATAACCATTGCAGGCACGGCGACACCTACCACATTGCGCCTTTGGCCCTATTCCAAAGGCGCGAATGCCGGAGGCGTGATTGCCAAACCTGAATATCCGCTTTGCGACCATCCCGCATCCCGGACAGCACCTTAAACAAAAGCGAACATTCGCCTCGCACACAATTCAAGTCCGTTTTCCTGGCTCAAACTTAAGAAATCCATCCTTTCTAGAGGTAAGGAATTGGTCTAAACCTGAGTTTCTGTGAGGGCTTTTGGTTGGCAAAGGTGCCTGTAGAGTTTATGGGCATATAATGAGAAAGACCTGAAATCCGCAAAATGTTTGCGGTTTCATTTGCACAGTGCTGCGCACTTTTCACAGACCTATATTGTAACTTATTGGTTTTTATAGGACTTTCCCATTCGATTTAGCATTTCAGAAATAGGCATAAATAAACTGCGTGCAATTTTTTGACAGCGCCAGGGTTCGCAGAATAGTGAAAAGGCAGCTAGTATCCCTTTGAATTGGATTGAAAACGCGCACTGTGATTCAGGTCTAGATTTAAAGAGCCCACTGACTTTAGTGCAAACTCAAACTAATAAGCTGTTAAATTTCAAGGGTAAGTAAGGTGCAGCACGATACTGAGAGATATAGGCGGATTTTTGAAGGAATGTCTCCCGAAGAAATTGAGAAGATGAATAGGCTGGACGATGAGGAACATCAAAGGCAAGCCGAGGCGTTCAAGGCCGACTATGAAAAAGGAATTTGCTACCTCTGCAACAAACCATTTAAGACCATTAGCAAAGATAACCCGTGCTTGCACTGGCTATTACGTCAATGCAAGTTTAAGAAAAAGGACTTTCCAAAAGTTTACGAAAAGTACGGTTACGGAAATATCGCTGCCTTTATCCGATGGTGCGCAAACCAAGAACGTTTGCTTTCGAATATTAATGATCTTGAAGACGAGAGGTCAGATAAAAAGATACTATCATATACCGTTAAGTGGAAAAATATTGAATGGACGTTTGACTGCTCCAAGAATGACTTTCAAGGGCATGAAGGAACATCAGTTGACTACCCTCATTACCACTTCCAGATGAGAATTGATGGCAGGCAGTTCATAAACTTCAACGATTTTCATGTCCCATTCACTGATTACGACCTTTTCATACTTAAAAACAGTATGGAGCAAGGTGGCTGGTTCAAGCAGAATTTTGGGGCAATTGGCTCAGGTATGCAGGATGCTGTCAGTGTCGAGCTAGACGATATACTTGAGCATACCACTCGTTCAGACAATGAAGATGAGGCTACATATCATTTTTCGACGATGATTGATGCAAGGGACAACCCAATTTCTGGCGAAGAAATATACGAAATACAGCAAGAAGCTGAACGAATGGGTAAATCCTTCGCTTTTGTAGCGCAGAAGCGGTTAAAAAAGCGAGCAAACGTACAAACCGTTGTCAGTCCTGCTGACTCAATCCCGGACATTGCCTCTAGAACAGAGCACAAGCGTAGATAAAATTTAACAAGCGCATGTTGTCGGTCTGGTTTTCCGCTCCGCTACAAACCAGCCGCAAATGCGGGCATTAGGCAACTATTGGAGAGAGTCGCATGTCCGAGGGATTGACTGAATCAGAAAAATTTGTGAACTCTATCAGTGAGAGAGCCTTTCTTAGTCTTTGGACTCATCCAAATCCGATAGGGAAGAAGGGAAAAGAGCTATGCGATTGCTTAATTGTCTGTGGCAATCATGTAGTTATTATTTCTGTAAAGGATGTTGAGTACAAAGATACGGGTGATGAAGCGGGCTATAGAAGATGGACCAAGGCGGCAATAGAAAAGTCGGCTTCACAAATTTGGGGAGCTGAGCGGTGGTTAAATTCTTCTGTTGAATTCACTCGACATGATGGACGACAAGTCATATTACCGCCAAAAGAAGATCGAATTGTGCACCGTGTATCTGTGTCACTTGGTGCTCAAAGAAGAATACCTACACAATCAGGTGACTTAGGCAATGGAATCGTACATGTCTGTGATGAGTTTAGTATTGGAGCAATTTTCGGATTATTAGATACAATCACTGACTTTGTGCGTTTCTTGACCGAGACTGAGGCTCTAATCACCAGAGCCAATATTGTTTTCGATGGCGGCGGTATAGAAGACCTGCTAGCAATATATTTGCTAAATAATCATTCGTTCCCGTATGAGAAAGCCGATTTACTGATAATTGATGAAACAGTTTTTAAGGGATTCCTAGACTCAGATGACTACAAAGCCATGCAAGAGTCATATAAGACTTCTTATTTTTGGGACAAACTAATAGAGCACTTTGCCGGGGACCTCCTAACAGATGGAATGTTTGAATATGGCACAAATCAGGTCACTGACAATCAGAAGGCTCTTATTCAAATGGCACTACAGCCCCGTGGTCATCG
>Ga0207901_1000451_pt1 | contig 11352 bp, 10 predicted proteins | sample LinPmetageLP46_FD_184057 | JGI IMG/M metagenome (GOLD analysis project Ga0207901, IMG submission 184057) | Marine viral communities from the Pacific Ocean - LP-46 (SPAdes) | ecosystem: Environmental > Aquatic > Marine > Oceanic | place: Pacific Ocean | collected 2011-06-12
GCATGAACCAATAGGCTGCGAGTTCCGCGCCGGTTTGCTTCTCGCCTTCACCGATGGTCATCACATTCCAGTAAAATTCATCCGGAAAGCGGCCACTGTTCCAGAATTTCAACAGCTCGGGAATTGACTGGCTCTTTTGCTGCTCTTCAAATTCCGCAATCAGCACGCCATAGTCCGACATTGTTGCGAGACGCTTGGCATCTCCCGTTTCCTCCGCCTGCTGATGGACGCGGTCATAAGGAAAATAGTCAGGCTCCCCCTCCGACGACCGTTCATCAATCGCATAGACCCGGTCGACATCAGCGACATGGGCAACCCGATATCCGATTTGCACCGTTTCATTGCGTGTCTTCGTCAGGTCTTCCGGTTTGAAATTGGCAAAGCCGGTGTCTGCATAAGGCGGCTTGGCAACGGCTTCGACCGCGACAGCCGTGGGCGCGAATGTTTTCAGCGTCTCCGCGAGAGCGGCCAGTTCTTTTTGCCGCCGGGGCGTCAGCACATCATCGGCCTCGGCGTTGTTCAGATCAGCGCCCGGATTGGCAAAATGATAGGCGCCCAATATCAATACCCGCACGGGCTCACGGACGTCATTGGCTTTGTCCTCCGCAAGCGCGGGCTGAGCCGCGAAACAGAGCGCGAGCAGAAAGGCTGCAAGATTTTTCATTAATGTCTCCCAAGTGTATTGCTTATTTAATACTCTTAGTCAGGCCGGTATCAAGCGAAATCGGCCAGTCCATCCCAATGGTGGATACGCGCCCATTGCTGCATCGGATAGGTGACCAGCGATATTTCTGCGACATCCAGGTCGATCAGCTCGCGCGGCTTCTGGCCGGAGCAACGGTTGACGCGATAGCCGAAACTCAGGCCCTTTACCGCGCCGCTCGCCAGACCGGCCGCCGCATCCCGCCCCGCCCGCGTTGCGGTCGATATCAAGCCAATAACCCGCAATCCACGCCGGTCTTCGCGTACATGGTCGATCCGGCCAATCTGCTGGCGCGGATCATGTTGCCATAGCAAAGGCAGGGTTTTGGCCTCGTCCAAATCACCAAAGGCACCCGGCCGAATGATATCCCCGCCCTTGTCGAGCCGGTTGAAGATCGCGGCATAGCCGGCAAAGCGGAGGATACCGGGAACCACTGAAGGACAATCCGTTCGCCCTGAGCCTGTCGAAGGGCGCTGTGCGGCAAGAGGTGCTTCGACAAGCGCAGCACGAACGGGGGTCTGCACCACCATCACAACACCAGATGCCCCAGCCCCAACCGCATCGCGATGCCGACCAGCAATAGCGCCAGCGTCCCGCGAATTATCCAACGGATCGCCGCTTTCCACGCGCTCGCCTTGGCGTCGCGCCAGGCGCGGAGCAGCTCGCGTAGCTCGTCAATATCATCCTGCGCCGTGGGATCGGCCAAGCCCAACCGGTCGAGCACCCGCACCGCGCCGCTGTCCGTCGCCTCCTCGACAATCGCGCGCAAGGTCACCAGATCAGCGCCATCGCCTTCCGCCTGCGCCATCAGGCGGGCGAGCATTTCGTCGTTATTCATTTGATTTGTACCTTGGTTCGTAGGATCAACCTAAAATGAAGAGACTGCTTCTCAACTTGTCCATTTTGTTTTTAGCCGGACTTATCGGATTGTATTTCTATCTGGATTCCACAGATTTCTTCAGAATAGATGATTGCTCGGACAGCGGCGGCAGCTGGCATTATGATATACGCGAATGCAGCCACACCGAAAATTATACCGGCCCGCGTCCCAGCTAGAAATTATCCCTGCGAGCGAACACCGAACCGACGCGAAGCGGAGGCAAGCGCGACCGCGCGTCCGAGCTTATGCGAGGATAGCCAAGCGGGCGGATGCGCCCGCCCGGCGCTTGAGGTTAAATAAAAACCCCTCACACCCCCAGCATCGCCCGTTTCTCTTCCGGCGTCAGGAAATCCGCGTCGCACACCTGCTTCCACAGCCGCTCCCGATCCTCTGACAAGGCCGGGATCTGGTCGCGATCCACGGCCAGCTTTGCGTCCGGCCACCACGCAGCCAGCGCACCTGACAGGCCGTCCAATATTTTTCCCGCCAGCGGCAAGATCGTCAGCCGCCAGAGCGCCCGGTTGGCTTCGCGATAATTGGCGTAGCTATTGTCGCCGGGCAGTCCGAGCAGCATCGGCGGCACGCCAAAGGCCAGTGCGATCTCCCGCGCCGCCGCCTCTTTCAGCGCGACAAAGTCCATATCCGCCGGGGTCATGCTCATCGACTGCCATTTCAGACCGCCCTCGAGCAGCATCGGCCGACCGGCATTGCCCGCCCCGGCAAAGCTCGCATCCATCTCGGCCTTCAGCCGGTCAAACTGTTCGCCGGTCAGCGCCGATCCGTCGGCACCAGGATCATAGACCAGCGCCCCCGACGGCCGCGCCGCATTGTCCAATATCGCCTTGTTCCACTTCGCCGCCGCATTATGCACCGCCACCGCTTTCGCCGCAGCCCCCAGACAACCGAGACCATAATGATCATCGGTCGGGTGAAAGCCCTTGAGATGGATGATCGCCTGACGGCCCATCGCATCCTGCGCGGCAAAGCGCGTCCGGTGTTCGCCAGCGCGATAGGCATAAGCCGCCGGCCAGCCCTTGGCATCCGGCTCAACCGTGATCCGGTCCGGGCGCAACACATAAAGTTCGGCGGGCTGATCCTCGTCCCCGCGGATCACCTGCACATAGGCATTGCCGTGCAGCAGCAGATGCGCCGCGATCGTCTCCAGCAGGGTCTGGCTCGCGCCGCTGCCGTGGAACAGGTCCGCAATCTTGTCCTCTGTCGGCAGCAGCGGCGCACCACCAACGCCCTCCGCGACAATGCGCACCGCCCGCTGGGCAATGGCATTCTCGACATAGGCCTCGCGCACGCGCCCCTCATAAGAAAATGGCGCGTCCCCCGAAAGAGCCGCGCCACCATAAGTGCCGATATAGGACCGCCCCAAAGACGGCCGCGATGGTCCACCCCCGCCCTTGAAGGCGAGCGCGATATTTTCCCAGAATGTCATATATTTTCTCCAGTGCCCCTGCGCAGGCAGGGGCCCATCTCCTGAATGGTCTCAAATGCGCTTAGAAACAGATGAGCGCTAAAGTTAAATCTTGGCGCAAGCCATTGCGAATGCCGAAACTTCGCTAGATGGCCCCCTGCCTCCGCAGGAAAACATCACCGCACCCGCGGCTCCCGCTGTTTCCCCAGCATCAACTCGGTCAAAGCCCAGACCAGAGCATCCGCCCGGTCCGGTGATCGGCCCGGCCCTTCATAACCACCGGCGACCAGCAGCCCGCACATCTCGTCTTCGAGCTGCGGGAACGCGCCCACATGATGGACGCGCGCATTCTCGTACAACGCCGCAACCGGCTCCGCCCGCGCAACCTTGCCGCGCGAGGCGTGGACCAGTTTCACCGGCAGAGTGATCTTCGCCGCGTGCAGCACCGATTTCACCATCGCCCCGCCCTGATTGGCTTCGGCGATAACCCGATCCGCTTTCCAACAGTCGGCGGCCCGCGCCACCGCCCGCGCCCAAGTTTCCGGGCTTGCCTTTTCCACGCTGCAATCAGCCAGAATATAGCCTTCGCCATCCGCACCCAGTCCGGCGACGATGATCCCGCAAGCGTCGCCGTTTGCCGATGCAGGCGGATCGACGCCGATCACAATCCGAGCTAATTCAGGCCCCGATGAAAGCCGGCACTCCTCGATCATCGCTCTCGTCCACAGTGCGCCTTCGACATCTTCGATCAATTCGCCATCCAGCTCCTGCCGCCCCAACCGGGTCCCGCCATAATCCGCAGTCATCGCGGTTAGAAACGCAACCGGCAGATGCAGGTCATTATCCAGTGTCCGGCCCGTACTGACCGCAATATCTCCACTCACCAGCGCCCGCACCAGCGGCACGGGCCGCGGCGTGGTCGTCGCGACCAGCTGTGGCCGGAAGCCCAGGCGCAGACCCATTTTCAGATTGTCCCAGGCGGCCTCGGCCTGCCCGGCATTGTTCATCCATTTGGCAATTTCATCACACCAGCCGTGGCTGTGCTGGGGTCCGCGCAGACCCTCCGGCTCGGCAGCCGAATAGAGATGCGCCTGCGCGCCATTTTCCCATGCCAGCCGCTTCAGCGACGGTTCCCAGACCGGCCGCAGCTTCGGCGGCGCGATCGACAACAATCCGCTTTCGCCCTCCACCATCACCGAACGGGTTTCGGCATAATTGGCCCCGACCAGCGCAAAGCGGGCGCTGCCATCGCCTTCGGCAATGCTGCGCACCCATTCCGCCCCGGCCCGGGTCTTGCCAAAGCCGCGCCCGGCCATGATCAGCCAGATCGACCAGTCACCGGCAGGCGGTCTTTGCCCGGGCCGCGCCCAAAAATTCCAGCGGTACAGAAACTCCTGCTGCTGCCAGGGGTTCAGCGTGGAGAAAAACGCGTGACGCTCACGCGCCGTCCATTGGGCAAAAAGCTCCGCCTCGGAAACATCATTCATCATTGTCGGACGTCGGCTGCTTTCCCTCTCCTTCGGCCAGCGCACGGCGGCGGAGCAGCTTCATCCGCATGTCCCCGAGTTTGCGGTCGAGATCGATCCGCATCTGCTCGGGGTTGATATCATCCTCCATCGCACGGGTCAGCGCGACCATCTGCTTGTGCGCCAGCAGTAATTTGAGGCCGATGCCGTCATTATATTGCGTGACCGTCGCGACCTGCTCCCCGTCATGGAATACGGGTTTCTCGACACCGTTGCGTGCGCGGTCGAGCAGATCCATTTCGAGCAGTTCGTAGCCGGCGGCGAGCGCCCGCATCCAGGCGTGGAGAAACTCCGGATCCCGCTCGCGCCAATTATATACGGTCGAAACCGCCACCCCAGCGGCCGCCGCCGAGGCCGACACATGCGAACTGGTGGCGAGATTTTTCAGGAACTTCACCTTGCGCCTGTCGTCGTAAACTCCCCCGACTTTTGATTGTGCCATAATATACTCCGTGCCGGACCGACGTGAATCGTCCGGACAAAAAAAAGAGCCTCACGGTCGGAACGGCCCCGCCTGTCCGGCGTGGTCATCCAGAACCGGTTGGCCCGAATCACAATTTCGCGATGTTCCTGATATGTACCGATATAGCGTGACGATGTCAAGATATTTTTACCTATTTGGTAAATATCTTCCGAGATCGATCGTCGGAATGACCTGCTCGCTAATATAATCCGCGGCCATATCCGCCAGCTCCCGGCCAAGATGCCAATCCAGAATCTGCATATTGGGAATGATCGGCGGGCTCACCAATAGATCCTGCTCGCCGAGCATTTCCTTCGATGCCATCCGGCTGGCCACCACCATCGAACGCGACATGATCTCGACAATCGAGGGAAACTCGGTCGCTCGCTTGCGCCGCAGGATCACGTCCCGCAGCAGGCTCCAGCGCCCGCGAATTTCATTATAAAGCGCATCCGTGCGCCAGACCTCGTTCGGGTCACCCAGCGACACCACGATATTCGGCCCGGCTTTCAGTCCGTGCATCACCTTGACCGGCACATTGTCGAGCACGCCGCCATCGACCAGAATATGCCCATCACCATCAATGAAAGGCGGCAATATCGTCGGCAGCGATCCCGAGGCGCGGACGCATTCCCACAACGGCCCGCGCCGGTGAATATGGAGGCCGTTGGTCGACAGGTTGGTCGAGACGCCGAAAAAATTTATCGGCTGGTCGGCAATATCCCTTGTGCCGTAGCGGGTTCTCAGTTCGCTATCGAACACGGTCGGATCGAGCAAAGAATAGATCGGCAAAGTCAGTCGCCGCATCGCCTTGGCATGGATGAACATCGCCTCCATCTGGTCGAGCGTTTCATCCACCGACATGCCGCGCGCAATCGCCCCTCCCATGGCCGCGCCGGCGCTAGCACCGCCAATGAAGTCGATCGGAATATCGGCCTGCTGCAGCGCCTTGATGACGCCGAGATGGGCGCAGCCCAGTGCGCCGCCTCCGGCCAGCACTACGCCGACCGCCCGGCCGGTCAGGAAGCGGGCAACCTTGGTGAAATCCGCATCCGTGTCGAGCGCAACATGATGGTGCAGCTTGGGCGCGCGCGGATCGATCCAGTCAGCGCTATGGCTGATCGTCTTGCCGGCGTTCGAACGGAGCAACAGCAGGGTGCGCTGAGGCTCCGCGATCCAGCCCATCGCCGCTGTCTCCATCGCACTGGCTTCGGGATCAGCCTGGCCGGGTCGCCCGACCATTACCAACGCATCGGCGTTGCGGCAGACCATCTGCCCCCAGTCGTCCGATCCGCTGCCGTCGATCAGGACATAAGCGCTTTTGGCTTCCTGCTCCGCCAGCCATGACTGATATTCATGCGCATCCGCCGCCTCGCTTGTCGCCCGGTCGATCGGTATTACCGGCGTATCCGGCCGGACCACCGCTTCAAAAGCCTCTGCCATCCGCGCCAGAAATCCGTCCGGCATCTGGCTGTTGCCGGCGGGCAGCATGGCAATCACCCGCGGATTTTTTGCTGTTACCGAAGACGTCCGTGCCGTCGCGACGGCCAAACGCTCCGAAACCAGCTTCAGCATCGCGGCATATAATTCAGGATGCTGACGGGCAATATCGTCAAAGGCGCGACGCGAGACTTCGAGCACTCTGGAATCGCGGGTGGCAATGACGTCGGCGGTGCGCTTGCCACCGGCGAAAAAAGCCAGTTCGCCAACCGCTTCGCCGGTTTCGATATGAGCAACGATCCGGGTCTTGTTGACCACCACCCGGAACCGGCCCGATTCAACAAAATAGAGCGCGTCGGCATCGTCTCCCTGACGAACCAGCGCCTCGCCGCCGGCAACCCGCTTCATCACCGACGCCGATTGCAGCGCGTTCCGCGCCTCCGGTGCCACATCCCTGAACAGGGCATGAGTCCCCAGGTCCGGTAATTCTGTAGGTTCAGCCACGCTGTTTCCCCCATCGGTGCGACCCGATCGGGACCGTTATCCTGCCATATCGACCGACAATCAAGTCATACTGTTTTAAGCCAGATGGCACATCAGGCCGCGGCTGGGCTCTACCTCGTTTGCCAGCATCGACAGATAAGCGGATTGCAAAGCATCGCGTCCTTCCAGGTCCACGATCTTGAGATAGGCGCTGGCACCGGCCACGAATGCGGAAAATTGCTCGTCGACCCGCGCGCGGAACGCCGCCGGTCCGATTTCCTTGATCAGCGCCTCGGCTGCGGTCGGCGCAAAGAAAAGCTCAGGCTTGGGACCGGGCAGATCGTCGGCACCGCCACGCTCCGAAATATGGGTCACACCAACCAGCGAGCTGAATTTCAGATTGTCGCCCCAATGATCGTGGATCGCACCCAGCAACTGGCCGCTGCCGGCGAAATCGACCGAGACTGTAGGCTTGGCCGCGTCGGTAGCCGACAGATTGTCGTAGGTCACGACCTCGTCGTAAAGCCCCGACTTCTCGACAAACGCCTTGTTGCCCGCCGATGTCAGGCCGATGCGCCGGATCGATGGGCTCAGGCTTTTGGCAACCATCGCCAGACCGAGCGAGGTTTTTGACGACGCGCTGGTCATCAGCAACGCCTCGGCGCCGAACCAGTCATTCGACCGCATGAAATGCTCGATCAGGAAACTGGTGGTGAACAAGGGTTGGAAAATGGCCCGCTCCGCCTCCAGCGCACCCTCGTCCGTGCCAAGCCGGTTATATTGATTGTAGATGATCGCCAGCCCCTGCCGGTGCTCGGCACCGTCGACGAAGCCGCCATCCTGCACATTGGTTGGTGTGACCAGCAAATGGCTGGCCATCGGCAAATAGCCGTAGACACGCTCGCCCACCGCAATATCGGCATTTTCCGACGCCACGACCTTGGCAAAGCCCCAGACCGGAACAATGCCCCATTCATCATCACCGGTCGGGAAGAAATTCCAGTAGCCAAAGCCGTCGCCAACCACCGCATAGGTAATGTTGTTCGCCGTCAGGGCATATTTCTCGACCGCCAGCAATATCTGGCCCCCGGCCAGAGACGGCGCATCGCTGTCATGCCATTGCGATTGCGCGAGTTCGTTTTTCTTTACCCACAGGCTTTGCATCATTCAGACTCCATCCGATTTTCCGGTTCCGGAGCAGCATAAGGGCTCGCGACCATTTGGCAAAAGCATTTGCCAAAAACCCTCCGCCTGCTAATCCTGCCGCACGGGATAGAATATGCGCCAGCGCGCCATCGGGGAGAAGTTTTGTGAGTACAGCACCGGTTTCAGGTTTTGAAGCGGCGATCGTGCCGATTACCAACATATCGGATTTTATCTGGGGCGGCAGTTGGGCCGGGGTAGAAATTCTGCCCATTCCGCCGATGGTCGTTATTTTGCTGGGCGCCGGCGTCTATTTCATGATCGGCCTGCGCGGCTACCCGATACGCCGTCTTTTCCCCTCGCTGGCCGGTCTGTTCAAGAAGTCGGACAAGAAAGGAGCAGGCGAAATATCACCCTTCGCAGCTCTGTCTACTGCGCTTTCCGGACAGGTTGGCACCGGTAATCTCGCCGGCGTCGCCACTGCGATCACGCTCGGCGGCCCCGGCGCAATCTTCTGGATGTGGGTGACCGCCCTGTTCGGCATGGCTCTGGCCTTCGCCGAAGGTTCGCTGGCCGTGCGCTTTCGTTCGCAGGCCGCCGACGGCACCTATCGCGGTGGCCCGATGACCTACATCGCCATCGGCCTCGGTCCGAAGTGGAAATGGCTCGCCATTCTCTTCTGTCTCGGCACCCTCTTTTCCGCACTGGTCACCGGCAACGGCATTCAGGCGAACAGCCTCGGCGACAGCGCCAACGAATTGTTCGGCGTGCCGGAATGGATCGGCGGCGCAGTGGCTGCGGTGGCGGTCTTTGCCGTGATCATCGGCGGCATCAAGTCAATCGGCAAGGTTGCCGAAACCATCGTGCCCTGGATGGCCGGCGCCTATCTGATCATGGCGCTGATCGCCCTCGGCATCAACCTGCCCTATCTTCCGGAAACCTTCGGCCGGATATTCGATGGTGCCTTTAACACCCAGTCGGCGACCGGCGGCTTCCTCGGCGCGGCGATCATCATGGCGATTCGCGCCGGTGTCGCGCGCGGCCTTTTTTCGAACGAGGCCGGACAGGGGTCGACCCCGATTGCCCACGCGGTCGCACAGACAAATGATCCAGCGGCACAGGGCCGGTTCGCGATGATGGGAACATTCATCGATACGGTGGTCATCTGCACGATGACCGCGCTGGTCATGCTGACGGTCGCCGGTGACTTTACCTATACCGATGCTGACGGCGTCAAACAGGCAGTCGAGCACGCCTGGCAGTCGGATCTCAACGGCTTTGCCATGACCTCCGGCGCCTATGCAGCGGCCTTCCCGCTGCTCGTGTTCGGCATTCCGATCGGCACATTGGTCGTATCGGTCGCGCTGATCCTGTTCGTCTTCACCACATTGCTCACCTGGAGCTATTATGGCGAACGGGCGATCACCTTTCTCTATGACCAGTTGCCGGGTGCCAGCCTCAGGGGCGAAAAAACCCTGCATATCATCTGGCGCGTCCTGTGGTGTGTGGTCATTCTCATCGGCTCGTTCGCGCCGCTGCAGCTGGTCTGGCGTCTCGGCGACATTTCCAACGCCGCGATGACGCTGCCGAACATCATCGGTCTGCTGGCGCTCTCGGGTGTCGTCTTCGCGCTGGCCAAGGGCGATCGCTCCGCCGGTACCGATCATGGCCGCGAGACCCCCAAGGAACTGACGGAAGAAATCACCGGCGCGCCTGGCCACTAAGGGGGAATATTCCATGACGTTCAAGCGCCGGGCGGGCGCATCCCCACCCACGGCTCGGTATCATATCCAACAAACCGAGCGAAGCGAGGCAAGCGCGACCGCGCGCCCGAGCTTATGCGAGGTTAGCCAAGGGCGCGGATGCGCCTGCCCGGCGCTTGAGGTCTAAAAAACATGCTAAAAAAACTATACGAATGGATGCTCGACAAGGCTGCCCATCAACAGGCGCCCAAATGGCTGGCCGGGATCAGCTTTGCCGAATCCAGCTTCTTTCCGATCCCGCCGGACGTCATGCTGGCGCCCATGTGCCTGGCCAAGCCGGAGCGGTCGTGGTGGTATGCCCTGATCTGCACCGTCGCATCGGTGCTCGGGGCATTGCTCGGCTATGCGATCGGCTATTTTGTCTTTGAAACCGTCGGCATGCCAATCCTCGAATTTTACGGAGTGATCGACAAATTCGACGTATTTGCCGAGAATTTCAACGAACAGGGCTGGGTCGTGGTGCTGCTGGCCGGGTTCACGCCGCTGCCGTTCAAGGTGATCACCATTGCCGCCGGCAGCACCGCTATGCCGCTGCATATCCTGATCGGCGCAGCCATTGTCGCCCGGTCCGCACGCTTCTTTCTGGTCGCCGCCCTGCTCCGCTATTTCGGTCCGCCGATGAAAGACTGGATCGACAAGAATTTTGCCCTCGCCACCACCGCCGTCGGCATTCTCTTCGTCGGCGGCTTTGCAGCCGTGAGTTGGTTCCTCTGACAAGCAACAATAGCTTTTAGCGCCACAGTATTTTTTTCTGTGGCCTAGCCTCCGATGATTTCCTAAAGCCGGAAGATGAGCACAAGACAGGTTTCCAGCAGCGACGATCCCGTGATCGAGAATATCGACCAGTTGATCAATCCGATGGTCGAAGGCGAGAAGCCGAAGGATCGTTGGCGGATCGGGACCGAGCACGAGAAATTCGTCTATTCCACCACCGACCATCACGCCCCCAGCTATGACGAGCCCGGCGGTATCAAGGACCTGATGTTCGCCATGCAGGAGTTCGGCTGGCAGCCGGTCGAAGAGGGCGGCAAGGTCATTGCCATGTCCGGCACCGACGGAGCGATCAGCCTAGAGCCCGCCGGTCAGCTGGAACTCTCCGGCGCACCGCTCGAAAATCTGCACGAGACCTGCAACGAAACCGGTCGCCATTTGCAGCAAGTCAAGGCGATTGGCGAGAAGACCGGCACCGGTTTCCTCGGCATGGGCATGTGGCCGGACAAAACCCGCGCCGAACTGCCGATCATGCCCAAGGGCCGCTACCAGATCATGCTCGACCATATGCCCCGCGTCGGCAATCTCGGTCTCGACATGATGCTGCGCACCTGCACGATCCAGGTCAATCTCGACTATGCCAGCGAAGCCGATATGGCGCAGAAATTCCGCGTCGGGCTGGCGCTGCAACCGCTGGCCACTGCCCTGTTCGCCAATTCGCCGTTCACCGAGGGCAAGCCCAACGGCTATCAAAGCTTCCGCAGCCATATCTGGTCGGACACCGATCCGCACCGCACCGGCATGCTGCCGTTCGTGT
>Ga0207901_1000452_pt1 | contig 11345 bp, 12 predicted proteins | sample LinPmetageLP46_FD_184057 | JGI IMG/M metagenome (GOLD analysis project Ga0207901, IMG submission 184057) | Marine viral communities from the Pacific Ocean - LP-46 (SPAdes) | ecosystem: Environmental > Aquatic > Marine > Oceanic | place: Pacific Ocean | collected 2011-06-12
AAAGAAAGCGAAGATTAAGCCGCCCGCCGGTCGCGATTGCCGGACGCAGAATAATCTATTGGCAAAGCGGCAAATCCGCTGCTAGACGCGCAACCGGCGGAACACCGCCTCGGCACCCGTAGCTCAGCTGGATAGAGCGCTGCCCTCCGAAGGCAGAGGTCACAGATTCGAATTCTGTCGGGTGCACCACCTTTTCTGCCATTTCTTGGGTTAGAGCTACTAGGAACTCCGGTGTTTCTCCGGTGTAATCAAGAAGAACATTGGGATTCGGGCGACTCAAAACAGCTTTCCTTGGCGTGAAAAGAATTTTAGATTTTCGACCCAACGCGATGAGGCCGCAATCGAAATTCAAGCCAATGTCCGCTTCGCGCCCAATTGACGACATTAGCGTCTGGGCTGCCATAACCCAATAGCGGACCTAAGGCCGAGCCATATTCAGTGAAACATTGCATCAACGATGGCGCAGTCCGGGACTTCTCCGCCATCGCATTTCTGCGCCATGTCCGACAATGTTTGCTCCAGACGTTTCAAATCGTATAATTTCTGCCGAATGCTGGTTATGTGATCGTTGGTTACCGCCAGCACTTCCCCGCACGTATATTCGTCGGAGTCGACCAGACTGAGAAGACCTCTCAGCTCTGCAATTGAAAAACCGAGTTCCCGCGCGCGCAGAATGAAGCGTAACCGTGCCTGATCATCGGACGAATAGAGTCTGTGACCACTACTCGTGCGATCTACCGCCCGTAACAACTCGATATTCTCGTAATATCGTATTGTCTCGATGTTGCACCCGGCGATTTTCGCCAGTTTTCCGCGCTTGACAGATGGTTGCATAAAAAGTTCTTGTTCCTGTAGTTACTACAGGGATTATAGTTATCTCCATCGAAGATCAATCGTAATGAAAGAGTATATTTTGCCAGAGACCATCCAGACAGAAATGCCTGCTCCATCGGCGGACAAACGCAGTTGGTGGGCTGTTGGCGGCATCTCCGGAGCTATATTGGCATCGTCCTGCTGCATCGCACCACTCGTCCTTGTAACACTTGGGGTTAGCGGAGCCTGGGTTTCTCTATCCTCTGGGCCACTGCGGGTGCAAATCGTCAATCACATAGGTGTGACCGCTGAACGCTTGTCCTGCATGCTCTTCGCGAAGATGCGGATGGTTTGGCGGCAGATCATCGTGATTATGCGCGACGATTTGGGGATCGCCTGCGGGCCAAAAAATAAATGCAGCGATGATTCCGGATAGTGCCAGAAACGCCAATATGGCGAATGCCGCTGTTTGTCCGAACACCGCGCCCACTTGACCGGCGAGCGGATAGGCAATCAGCCAGCAACCGTGACTGAGTGCAAATTGCGCCGCGAAGATTGCGGGCCGATCTTCGGCATGGGCTGACCTTCGCAACAGTCGCCCCGAGGGTGTAACGCTAGCGGAATAGCCTATCCCCAGCACAAACCAGCCGATGAGAACTATTTGCCAATAATAGGCCGATTGCTGCAATATCGATGTCAGTAGCGCCATTGCGGCTAGACCGCCAAACAGTGCAGTGGCGGCGGTCATCATCACCTTACGGTCACTGAACCGACCAAGAACGCGCGGAAGCAGCAGCGCGGAGAGCATTGAGCCTGCACCATAGCTTGCGAGCGTCAACGCGACCGCCTTGTCTCCCAAACCGAGCTGATCGCGAACGATGACGATGGTGTTGACGATGACCATTGCACTTGCTGCTGCCGAAGCCAGAGTTAGTGCAAGAAGCCCTTTCAGCCTTGGTGTTTTTAGATAAATCCGCAGACCTCTTGTGGTCTTGGCGAAGATACCGCCAGTGCGCGTGATCGCCTTGGTCGCCGGTAAAGTGACCGACAAGACAAACAGCGCAGAAGCAATAAAGCCGATGCCGGTGCCTGCGAAAAGCCAGTGAAAGCTAATAACGGACAGCAAGGCTGCTGCTAGCATCGGGCTCAGCAGGTTTTCCAGATCGTAAGCGAGACGTGAGAAGGAAAGTGCTTTTGTATAGTCATCCTCGTCAGGCAACACGTCGGGAATAGTCGCCTGGAAAGTGGGCGTGAACGCCGCCGATGCCGATTGCAGAATGAAGATCAACAGATAGATTTGCCAGATCTGATCGACAAAAGGCAGCATGAATGCAACGCCCGCACGCACTGCGTCCATTGTAACCAGAAACGCTCTTCGTGGTAGCCGATCTGCATAGGCACCGACGACGGGAGCAACAAAAATATAAGCGACCATCTTGATGGCAAGCGCTGTGCCGAGCACAGCGCCGGCATTACCGCCAGCCAGATCAAAGGCGAGTAAACCGAGCGCAATTGTCGCCAGTCCCGTTCCGATTAGCGCAATAATCTGGGCCGAAAGCAGGTTGCGGTATATCTTGTTGCGTAGGATTTCGAGCATTTGTTACGAGTAGGTCACGCTTTCATATGGCGACAAGTGAAAACGGGTCCCGCTCAAAATTTTTTCTTGTGATTCAATATGTCCACGTTTAGAGGCGCGTTCATGTTCGCTCGATTTTCCCTGATGCTGATAGCTATCGCCCTTGTTTTCGGGAGCATTCATGCTGGGCCGGGACTAGTGGAACATCACCAAGATCATGACAGCGCCAGTCAGGCCTTTCATCAGGAACTTGATGCCAATATGTCCTTGGCAAAGCAGGAAGTCGCGCTGAATAGCCAGTCTGCTGACGAGGATAATACCGTCGATGTGGAAGGTGACACGCATCAGCATTTTTCGCCGACCGCAGACCATTTGAGCGGCACCAAAGTTGAATCAACTAACCATGATGGTCGCAGCTTAGTCTTTGCGTCCGCTCCTGCATTTATGCGGTCTGTGACGCAAAAACCCCCGATTGAGCCACCATTAGCCTGATCTATTAGCCGCAGCGTGCAGTTTTCTGCGCGCTGTAATTGTTATGGATCAGGAGTTTACAACAAATGTTAAGATATTCACGTGCCGCCGTTCTGGCGGGTGCGTTGCTTGTGACCAGTGCACCAAGCCTTGCGGAGACCGTTTCGCTCAATCAGGCTGTTGCAAAAGCGCTTGAGGCAGCGCCGTTATTGCGCGCCGAGGAAGCTGCGATTGCAGCGGCGCGCGCTGGAAAGGTGCAAGCTGACGTTCGTCCCAATCCATCGGTTACCGTAGAAGCCGAGAATTTTGTCGGCACCGGCCCTTATAGCGTGCTCCGCCGTGCGGAGGTGACTGCCACCTATAATCAACCTATTGAACGCGGCGGCAAACGGGCGGCGCGCGTTGCACTGGCTGAACGGGAAATCGGTGTGGCGAGTGCCTCTGCCGAAGTCACCCGGCTGGAACTCGCCGCCGCTGTGCAACGATCGTTTCTGAATATTTTGATTGCCCAGCAAATCGAGGCCATCGCAAAGCAGCAGTTATCCATTGAAGAGGGCTTGCAGAGTGAAGCCTTACGGCGGGTGCGCGGATACAAGGACCCGCTCTTCGTAGAAACACGGGCTGCGGCACGAGTGGCGCAGGCTCAGATCGCAGTGGAACAATCTCAGGCACAGCTGCGCAATGCGCGCGACGCTCTGGCCTCCTTCTGGGGCGGCAATGGCGATGACCTTGATGTGGTCGGAGAATTGGTGCTTGGCAGCAATCAAAAGGTCGAACTGGCAGAGGCTGATCAAGCACTCGAAGAAGCCAGAGTGGCGCGGGCAAGCGCAGCGGTTATTGTGGAGCAAACCCGCAAGACCCAGGATTATACCGTCAATGGCGGCACGCGTTTTATCAAGGGAACCAATGATATTGCGCTGGTTGCCGGGATTACCATACCGCTGGGGCGTTTTGATCGCAATCAAGGCAATATCGAACGCGCGCGCGCCGAACGCTTGCGTCTTGAACTGACGGCGGAGGCCAATCGGTTAGAGCGACTACGCCGACGGGCAAGTCTCGGAGCAGAAGCAGACCGTGCGCTTAGCCGCGCGGAAGCTATCAAATCCGAAGTTTATCCGCGCGTAGCGAAGACTTTGGCGCAAGTGCGCGAGGGTTATAATCGCGGCGGTTTCAGCTTCCGGGACATGCAAGATGCAGCCGACGCGATCATCGTGGCCCAAGACAAATGGCTGACCGCCATGATCGAATATCGCGATCTCCAAACCGAATTAGACCGGCTTACCGGACGCTTTGATGCGTCCATTGCCGCAATCAATGAAGGATACACACAGCCATGAAGACGAACTGGAAAATTGGTGCAGCAATGGCGGTTTTACTGCTCGTGCCGATGGCCGCATGCAGCACCGATGCACCGAGTGAAGCGGGCGAAGGCGAAGCGGTCGAAGAAGAAAAAGGCCCTCACGGAGGAAAGATGCTTCTTGACGGCGATTTCGCCGTCGAAATGACGGTCTTTGAAGACGGCGTGCCACCGGAATTTCGCGTCTATCCGACACTTGATGGCAAGCCCGTCGACCCGAAATCTGTCAAGCTTACCGTCACATTGAAACGGTTGGACGGCCAGATTGAAAAATTCGCGTTCAAGCCGGAGAAAGATTATCTGGTCGGACAGGGCACGGTGATTGAACCCCATAGCTTCGATGTTGAGGTTATTGCCTCTGCAAGCGGCAAGCGGCATGTCTGGAAATATCCCAGCCCCGAAGGTCAGACGACAATAAACGCATCTGCCGCAAAAGCTGGCGGGATTGAGATTGAAACCGTTGGACCACAATCGATCAGCGATATTCGCGAAGTGGAAGGCGTCGTCCAACTGGACCCGGCAGCAACCTCGGAAATTAGAGCGCAGTTCCCCGGCAAAGTGATGCAGGTGACAAAAGCGGTCGGCGATTATGTCAAAAAGGGTCAGTTGCTCGCGCGGATTGAATCGAGTGAATCGCTGCAAATCTATCCGGTCTATTCGCCTGTCAGTGGCGTGGTTGCAGAGCGCAACGCCAATGTCGGAAATGTCGCCTATGACCAGCCTATTTATGTCATCACTGATCCAAGCAGCACGAGCGTCGTTTTCAATATTTTCCCGCGAGATTTGGGCACAATCCGGCCTGGTCAGAAAATTATCATTGAGACGCTTGATGGCAAACCGGTCGCTGATTCAGTTCTCGGAGGCTATTTGGCCGAAGGCAATGTGGCGGCGGGCACAGCGCAGGTGCGCGCTAGTCTGCCAAATCGCGATGGACGCTGGCGTCCCGGTATCGCTCTGCACGGACGTGTAATGGTAAACGCAGTGACAGTGCCGCTGGCGGTTCGGACAGAGGCGTTGCAGCCGTTTCGGGATTTCACCGTGGTCTATGCCAATTTTGGTGAAGTTTACGAAGTGCGCATGCTCGAACTTGGCCGAAAATCCTCTGAATGGACCGAGGTTTTGGGAGGCATCAAGCCCGGCACCAAATATGCAGCCAAAGGATCATTTCTCATTCGTCAGGACATAGAAAAGTCCGGCGCATCTCACGATCACTAATGGAAAACCAAACTATGCTCGCTAGAATAATAGGCTTCTCCATCGCGCAGCGCTGGCTTGTGCTTGCCGTTGTAGTAATACTGATGGCGATTGGCGTGTGGAGCGCAACGCGCCTGCCCATTGATGCTGTGCCCGATATCACCAACGTTCAGGTGCAGATAAATACCGAGGCCGAGGGGTTCTCTCCTCTTGAGGCTGAACAGCGCGTTACCTATCCGATTGAAACGGCGCTCGCAGGCGTTCCGAAGCTGGATTATACTCGTTCGGTTTCGCGTTACGGCCTGAGCCAGGTGACAGTCGTATTTGAAGACGGCACCGATGTCTATTTTGCGCGGCAGCTGGTGAACGAGCGCCTTCAGGCGGCCAAGTCACAATTGCCACCGAACATCGAACCACAAATGGGACCTACCGCGACCGGGCTTGGCGAGATTTTCATGTATTCGGTCACGCCCAAAAAGGGCGCGCGTAAATCCGACGGTTCAGAGTGGACGCCGACCGATTTACGCACCTTGCATGACTGGGTAGTGCGACCACAGATGCGCAATGTTCGAGGGGTGGCAGAGGTCAACACTGTTGGCGGCTACACCAAACAATATCATGTAACTCCCAATGCCGAGCAACTGGCATCGCTGGGTATATCGCTCACTGATGTGGTCGATGCTCTGGAAGCGAATAATGCCAACGCGGGCGCGGGCTATGTAGAGCGCGCGGGCGAGCAAGTTCTGATCCGGATACCGGGACGGGTAGACGATCAGGATGATCTATCGCAGATTATCGTCGCAAAACGCGGCGGTATACCTATTCGTGTCGGCAATATTGCCGAAGTCGTAATCGGTTCTGAATTGCGTAACGGGGCGGCCACGGAAAACGGCAAGGAGATCGTGCTTGGCACGATCTATATGCTCACCGGCAGCAATCCGCGAATTGTTGCTCAGGCTGCCGCAGAAAAGCTGGAGGAGGTGAACCAATCGCTTCCCGAAGGTGTGCAGGCCTTGCCGCTCTATGATCGGACAGAATTGGTCGAGCGGACCATTGCAACGGTTGAGACAAACCTCCTCGAAGGCGCGCTGCTTGTAATTGTCATCCTGTTTCTGCTGCTCGGTAATGTTCGTGCTGCGCTGATTACGGCAGCGGTCATACCGATTTCCATGCTGATGACGCTATCCGGCATGGCGGCGGGCCGTGTCTCCGCTAACCTGATGAGCCTTGGCGCGCTCGATTTTGGTTTGATCGTCGATGGCGCCGTGATCATCGTCGAAAATTGCCTCCGACGGTTGGGGGAAGCACAGCATAAAGCTGGCCGCCTGCTCGACCGCGAGGAGCGTTTCAAACTGGTTGCCCGCGCCAGCAGCGAAGTGATCCGTCCGTCGATATTTGGCGTTATCATCATTACCGTTGTCTATTTGCCGATCTTTGCGTTGACCGGGATTGAAGGCAAAACGTTCCACCCCATGGCAATCACCGTCATGCTTGCGCTTACAGCGGCGCTCCTGCTTTCTCTGACCTTTGTTCCTGCGGCGATTGCCATGTTTGTTACCGGTAAGGTTGAAGAGAAAGAGAACCGCGTCATGTCTTGGCTGCGCAAAGGCTATGCGCCATTGCTCGACTGGTCGATGCCCAAGGGTAAAATCCTGATTGCCGGGGCAGTGTTGCTGGTTGCGGTCAGCGGATGGGGCGCAACACGTCTGGGGTCGGAATTTATTCCAAACCTCGATGAAGGCGACATTGCCATGCACGCACTGCGCATCCCGGGCACCAGCCTGAGTCAGGCGATCCAGATGCAACAGTCGCTGGAAAAACGGATTAGCGAATTTCCTGAAGTCGAGCGGGTATTTGCCAAAATCGGGACCGCCGATGTGGCAACCGATCCGGTGCCGCCGTCAGTGGCCGATAACTTCATCATGCTCAAAGACCGCAAGGATTGGCCTGACCCGCGCAAGCCGCGCGAAAAGCTGGTCGAGGAACTGAACGCAGCAGTGCAGCAGATTCCGGGCAATAATTATGAATTTACCCAACCTGTGCAGATGCGGCTCAACGAATTGATTGCGGGCGTTCGCGCCGATGTTGCGGTCAAACTGTTCGGAGAGGATCTGGATCAACTGCTCGAAACGGGTGCTGAAATTGAATCGATCGTGGAATCGATACCCGGCGCGCAGGATACCAAGCTGGAACAGGTGACGGGGCTTCCCGTTCTGTCCGTGACGCCGCGCCGCGAACTTCTGGCCCGTTATGGCATAAATATCAGCGATGTGCAGGATGCGGTGGCGACCGCTACCGGCGGGCGCAATGCGGGTCAGGTTTTTGAGGGTGACCGGCGCTTTGACGTCGTCGTTCGCTTGCCAGAAGAAATCCGCACCGATATTGAGCGGCTTGGCCGTTTGCCAATCCCGATTACGAGTGGAAGTAGCGGTGAATTCGTGCCCTTGTCAGAAATTGCCAATATTGAACTGTCCGTTGGCCCTAACCAGATCAGCCGGGAAAACGGCAAGCGCCGCGCGGTTATTACCGCCAATGTTCGCGGACGCGATTTGGGATCGTTCATCACCGAACTGAGGTCAAAGATCGATAGCGATGTCGCACTGCCGGAAACCTATTATGTTCAATATGGCGGGACATTTGAACAGCTTCAGTCAGCAGCCACAAGATTGCAGATTGTCGTGCCTATGGCGCTCCTGCTTATCTTTGGCTTGTTGTTCATGCTGTTTCGTTCGACCCGTGACGCCGCCATCGTGTTTTCCGGAGTGCCCTTGGCGCTGACCGGCGGTGTCGCGGCGCTAGCCCTACGCGATATTCCGATGTCAATTTCAGCAGGAGTTGGTTTCATCGCCTTGTCGGGCGTGGCGGTGCTCAATGGTGTCGTGATGCTATCCTTCATCCGCGATTTGCGAGAGCGCGGCATGGCACTTGAAGAAGCTATTCGCGAAGGAGCTCTCACCCGGCTGCGTCCTGTGCTGATGACCGCGCTAGTCGCATCGCTCGGCTTTGTGCCGATGGCTCTGAACGTCGGGGCCGGATCGGAAGTGCAACGCCCGCTTGCCACTGTCGTAATCGGAGGAATTATTTCCTCGACTATCCTGACGCTGATTGTGCTGCCTGCATTATACAGGCTGATCCACGGACGCGCCGAAAGAAGAGAGAAGAATATGCAAGCAGAACCAGCAACATGAGGCAGCTTATGAAAATATCCGGATATAAATTTTCGGTCCGAGCTTTTTTGGTCATGCTATTGTGCATGGCCTTCGCGACCACTGTCTATGCCCACGGGGTCGCAGAGGGAGATCAGGGCTATATCGAACAAACCAGCGGACCGCAGATTATCGCGTTCCTGTATCTGGGTGCCAAGCATATGGTCACGGGTTATGACCATTTGCTGTTCCTGTTCGGCATTATCTTCTTCCTCTACCGGCTCAAACATGTCGCTGCCTATGTGACTCTTTTCGCAATCGGACACAGCACGACTTTGCTCGCAGGCGTTTTGCTCGGCACGAACATCAGCTCTTATGCTGTTGACGCAATTATCGGGCTGTCGGTGGTTTACAAGGCGCTCGATAATCTGGGCGCATATCAACGCTGGTTCGGCTTTCAGCCCAATACCAAGGCAGCGGTGCTGATATTCGGTTTCTTCCACGGCTTCGGTCTTGCGACGAAATTGCAGGAATTTTCGCTGTCGCCAGACGGCCTGTTGATCAATTTGATATCGTTCAACGTCGGTGTCGAAATCGGCCAGTTTCTGGCGCTAGGAGCAATATTGATTGCGATGGGATATTGGCGCCGCACTGCCAGCTTTGGCCGCCATGCATTCTCGGCCAATGTCGCCTTGATGATCGCGGGCTTCATGCTCTTTGGATACCAGCTCACCGGCTATTATGTCGCTTGAAAGGACTAACATGACAAATTTTGGAACACCCTCTCGTTCGGAGCTTCCTTCCGTTCGCCAATTGAACAAGGCCACTGCTTTTGCGGCCGCTACCGCCGCCATCCTGCTGGTGACCACTATACTTCCTGCCGAATATGGCATCGATCCAACCGGTATTGGCAGCGCGTTGGGGCTGAAAGCAATGGGCGATGGCAAGCAGGCTGGACAGGAAGCAGAGCAAGAAACCCCGGCCGCTGACACTCTTGCGTCCACTGATAACGCGTTGGTTGAAGTAGAAGCGTTAGCGGGCATTCAGAACGGCGAGGTTACGCTCACCTTGCAGCCGGGCGAAGGCCGCGAAGTGAAAGCAACAATGAAGGCAGGTGAAGAGTTCGAGTTCACCTGGGCAACAGACAAGAATGCCGTCAATTATGACCAGCATGGCGAGGTTTTTGGAGCCGCCTCGGATGAGTATACCAGCTACGATAAAGGGACCAAAGCTTCCTCGACCGGTAAATTCCGCGCTCCATTTGATGGCACTCATGGTTGGTATTGGCGTAACCGAACTGAAGGCCCAGTCACCATCACCGTCTCCGCTATTGGTCAATTTTCGAAATTTGAACTGAAAGAATAGGAACATGGAAATGCGTAATATACTAGTTGCACTTACCGCCTTGGCCTGTTGCCAGTCCTGCGCTGGCCCATCCCCACAACAAAGTTGATCGGCCAAAAAACTACGAACACCAGATCTTTACATAATACATAGTATAGGGTAGCCCCCTATACTATGTCACATACATCAGATGATAAAAAGCTTCTGGCGCGCGTCAGCCGCCTCAAAGGACAACTAGAAGCCATTGAGCGGGCTTTAGAAAACAAGGCTCCTTGCGGTGAGATACTCAATCTTGTCGCCTCGGTTCGAGGAGCCGTAAATGGGCTTACCGTGGAATTGATTGAGGATCATGTCCGCGAACATGTCTCCAATCCTGAAACGGACACTGATGAAGGGCGCGCTCAAGGCGCGGCTGATCTGATCCAGGTTATCAGGACATATTTGAAATGACCGCTTCCGATAACATGGCGCAAACCGGTCACGAACATGACCACGTATTTCTGGGCCAAAATCATGAGCGCAACGAGCGCCGGACCTGGTTCGTTATTGTCCTTACCAGCGTGATGATGGTTGTCGAGATTGCAGCCGGAACCATTTACGGTTCGATGGCGCTGGTCGCTGATGGCTGGCATATGTCCACCCATGCCGCTGCGATGCTGATCGCTGCGCTCGCCTATCTTTATGCGCGCCGCAATGCCAAGAACCCCCGCTTCACGTTTGGCACCGGGAAGGTGGGAGATCTTGCCGCATTTGCCAGTGCAATCGTTCTGGCGTTAGTTGCGCTACTGATAGGATGGGAAAGTCTCGTCAGACTAGCTAATCCGATCCCGATCAGCTTCCCTCAGGCAATCTTCGTGGCCGTCATTGGCCTAATTGTGAATCTGGTCAGTGCTTGGTTGCTTCGCGACGATCATGATCATCATCACGGGGACAGCCATCATCACGATCATAGCCACGATCACGACCATCATGCTGAACACCATGGCCGGGACCAAAATCTGCGCGCTGCTTATCTCCATGTGCTGGCTGATGCATTGACATCGGTATTGGCAATAATTGCGCTGATAGCCGGTAGCATCTACGGATGGATATGGCTTGACCCGCTCATGGGTATCGTCGGTTCGCTTGTAATCGCTCGCTGGTCATGGGGTCTGATGCGCGATACCGGTGCTACGATGCTGGATTACAGAAAAGCGGGCGACCCAGTCTCAGCAAAAATCCGCTCGATCATCGAGGAAGCTGGAGACAAGATCTCCGACCTGCATGTCTGGCAACTGGGTCCAGGACACCATGCCGCTATTGTAGCAGTCATTACGGAAAGTGATACAGCCCCCGCTGTTTATCGCGAGAGACTGGCCGAAACCGCGGGGCTTTCTCATATCACCGTGGAAGTGAATCCAGCTTAGACGGCTGGGAAAGCGCATTAAATGGAAAACCTGTTTCT
>Ga0207901_1000454_pt1 | contig 11316 bp, 9 predicted proteins | sample LinPmetageLP46_FD_184057 | JGI IMG/M metagenome (GOLD analysis project Ga0207901, IMG submission 184057) | Marine viral communities from the Pacific Ocean - LP-46 (SPAdes) | ecosystem: Environmental > Aquatic > Marine > Oceanic | place: Pacific Ocean | collected 2011-06-12
CGACGCTGCCGCCGCCAAACAGGAAACCGCCGCCACTGCTGACGAAGTTACGGCCAGGACTGACCCGCCCGCTGAATTCGTTATGGCTGGCGCGCAGACCGGTGTCGATCACATAGACGGTGACATCGTTACCGGCGCTGTTGGGGTACTGGTAGCTGCCATCCAGTGGCAGTGCCGGCTGATCCACCCGGTCCAGGCCCCAGGTGGCGTTTGCCTGGGTAGCGATGGCCTGCACCCGACGGTCCTGTTCCAGGCCGATCACACCGGGCAGCTGGCCTAGCAGAGTGGCCTGCAGGTCCGTTAGCCGCACTGTCATGCCGGTGAGCGCATGCTGGTAGGTATAAAGCACGTCGCCGCCACCCACCGTGGCCAGCAGGGTGCGAATCGCCGTGGTCAGATCCGTAACACCAAGGCGCTGAATAATGTCCGGGGCCAGTGTCACGATGTACTGATTGTCGATGACCTCATTCTGCGTTTGCGTCGCAAAAGACGGTGAATCATCCGCCCACACCGGGCTGAGCACACTGCCACCCAGTAGCGCCGCCAGCAGGGCGCCAATACCTGTTTTTCTCTGCATGAAGATCCCTCCAAAAGTCGTGCTCTGACCCTAATTAGTACGGGTGTATCTCTCTATGCAATGGCTGTGTTTTTTTGTTGCGCTGAAGAGAATTCAGGAGGTTGGAGGCCGCGTACCTGCTGGGCAGGATGCATTTTGTGATCTGGGTGTGAAGACAGGGTGAGTTAAGGACTAAACCAGTGCTCCCAGTGCCGATACGGTTTTCCAGGCGAGCATCTGCATGCGTTGAGAGTTCACCGATGGCCGTGCCATACAGGCAAACACCATATCGCCCACGGGCCAGATACAGATGCATCCTTCCCGGCAGCGGATGAAGATTTCTTCGCTATGACCCAGCCGTAACCCGTCGAGTACCCGGTCACAGGCTTTTTTCATCTCGAAAAACAGCGCACTCTGCTCGTCATAATCCAGCCCCTCACCAATATGCACCACCGGCATACCGTCACTACTGATCAGCGATACCAGCAGGATATCATCAGAGGAATCGTGGAGAGCCTGCAGGGGCGGAGTAAGGGTGGTGAGCTTCATTATTGTTATCCCTGCATGGTGGCTTTCAGGTCAGCTTAAGGGCAGGGGTAACTGGAATCAAAGCCAATAACGGTGTGGCCCGTTATTGGCAGGTGAAAGTCGCCGTGTGTCCGATTTACGGTCGCTGGTTCGGCTCGCCATCGGCAAGCCGCATGTGGCTATTACGCTTGCCCGAATACCGTACTGAGCAAGTAAAGGGTATAGCCAACGTAAGCAGCGAGCAGCAGGGTGCCCTCAATGCGGTTGATGCGCCCTTGCCCCCGGAACCCGTAACCGATCACGAATAGCGACAGGGTCAGCGCCGCCATGACCAGCATGTCCCGATTGAACACCTCGGGTCCCACCGCCAATGGATGGATCGTGCCGGCGATACCTACTACGGCAAGGGTATTGAACAGGTTGGACCCCAGGATGTTGCCCAGAGCGATATCGTGTTCGCCCTTTCTGGCAGCAATGATCGACGATGCCAGCTCCGGTAGCGACGTGCCCACCGCGATGATGGTCAGGCCGATAATCAGATCGCTGACGCCAAACCCCTGGGCAATCTCTACCGCGCCCCATACCAGCACGCGGGAGCTGACAATCAGCAGCAACAGCCCGGCCACCAGCCAGAAGATGGCTCGCCGCAGAGGCAGGGCGCGTCCCTCAAGTTCCTGCTTGATCTCACTGGCCAGTGCATCTTCCTTCTTTCGCATGCCCTGCCAGATCGTCCAGGTCATCAGGGCGCCGAATACACCGAGCAGCACCAGCGCATCAACCCGTGTGATTTCGCCGTCCAGCAGCTGCCACGCGGCCAGGCCGGTGACCAGTGCAAGGATGGGCAGCTCCTTGCGTAGCACCTGCGAATGCACGGCGATAGGGCTGATCAGGGCGGTAATCCCCAGGATCAGGGCAATGTTGGTGATGTTCGAGCCATAGGCGTTACCCAGTGCGATGCCCGGATTACCCTGCGACGCTGCCAGCGCCGACACCACCATCTCCGGTGCGGAGGTACCGAAACCGACGACCACCATGCCGATCAACAACGGCGGCATACCGAAATGGGAGGCGGTGGAGGCGGAGCCTTCCACAAACCGGTTGGCACTCCATACCAGCAGCAACAAACCAGCAACTATCGCGACGGAAGCGAAAACCATACGAACTACATGCTCCTTGAAACGGTGAAGGGCCGCCCACCGATTGGTCGATACTGGCTGTGAGTGATCAGAGGCTGGCGATGTGTAAAAACACTGATTTTCTAACGCTTCCGGCCCTATGCGTAAATCAGATTCTATTGGTGAGACGGGCTCTCTCGTCAAGATAAATCACCATGCTCGCTTGGCGATTTTTGGTATGACCTCATTCTTGATCAGGAAGGGACAAGTATCGCTCTGGGGAAAAGGTTTTCAGTGAGATGAGCAAATAGTCGGATGAGATAATCGTCGGTCCAGCATTAGCAACGGCATCTAACCCTTCGGGGCCTTCATCGTGGGCGGGAGTTGTGTTGACGAGTCTGCAAGCGAGTTATTAGCAGATCGACAAAGAAAAAGGGCTAGCCCTCTCGGGATAGCCCTTTTCTTTGATTGGTGGGCCGGCGTCAATTGAAATGGCGACTTAACATGTTGATATAAAACGGTTGGAGTGGTTTCGATTTATCAATGTGCCCCCATTTGTGCCCCCAGCAGGATAATCTGTCCCTGCAGAGGGGACTGGTTTTGACAGGTTGCCGGCTCGGCATTTGCCCTGATCAGACCCACTAAAACCCGCACTCGATCAGCGTGTGAACCCCAATCATTTATTGTAATGTTACCCCCAAACCATACAAAAACAGGCTTAGGTGCGGGTTAACCGTCGCGCCGGGGCCATGAAGTGCCACTTTAAGGGATCAGAATGGCGAAAAAAACAGCAGCCAAGAAGGCCACCAAGTCCTTCGAGCAAACCCTCTGGGATACCGCCGACAAGCTCCGCGGCTCGGTGGAGTCCTCCGAATACAAGCATGTGGTGCTTTCCCTCATCTTCCTCAAGTTCATCAGCGACAAGTTCGAGCGCCACCGCCAGAAGCTGATCGATGAAGGCATGGCGGACTATGTGGACATGGTGGAGTTCTACGCCAAGGACAATGTCTTCTACCTGCCGGAAGACGCCCGCTGGAGCACCATCAGCAAGCAGGCCAAGCAGGATGACATTGCCGTCCGCATCGACACCGCCCTGCATACCGTAGAGAAGACCAACAAGTCCCTGCGTGGCGCCCTGCCGGACAACTACTTCTCCCGCCTGGGGCTGGATGCCAGCAAGCTGGCGGCCCTGATCGACTCCATCAATAACATCGATACCCTGATCGACGAGAAGGGTGCCAAGAGCGAGCAAGACATCGTTGGCCGCGTCTACGAATACTTCCTCGGCAAGTTCGCCGCCACCGAAGGCAAGGGCGGCGGTGAGTTCTATACCCCCAAGTGCGTGGTCAACCTGCTGGCGGAAATGATCGAGCCCTACCACGGCAAGATCTACGACCCCTGCTGCGGCTCCGGCGGTATGTTCGTGCAGTCCATACAGTTTGTGGAAAGCCACAAGGGCAACAAGAAAGACATCTCCATCTACGGCCAGGAACAAACCACCACCACCTACAAGCTGGCCAAGATGAACCTGGCCATCCGCGGCATTGCCGCCAACTTTGGTGATGTGCCGGCAGACACCTTCTTCAAGGATCAGCACCCGGACCTCAAGGCCGACTTCATCATGGCCAACCCGCCCTTCAACCTGAAGGCATGGCGTGGCCCGGATGAGCTCACCAACGACCCGCGCTGGGCCGGCTACGAGGTGCCGCCCACCGGCAACGCCAACTACGCCTGGATCCTGCACATGGTCAGCAAGCTCAGCGAGAGCGGCGTGGCCGGTTTTGTACTGGCCAACGGCTCCATGAGTACTAACACCAAAGGCGAAGGCGAGATCCGCAAGAAGCTCATCGAAAACGATTTGGTGGACTGCATGATCGCCCTGCCGGGCCAGCTGTTCTACACCACCCAGATACCCGTGTGCCTGTGGTTTCTCACCAAGAACAAGAAAGCCGAAACCATCCCCGGCCACAGCGACAGCAACCACCGCAACCGCCAGGGCGAAACCCTGTTTATTGATGCCCGTAATATGGGAAGCATGATCAGCCGTATTCACAAGGAGCTGACCACCAACGACATTGCCGAGATCGCCCGCACCTATCATGCCTGGAGGGGGGAAGCTAAAGACGGTGAGTACAACGATATTCCCGGACTTTGCAAAGCCGTCACCATCGAGGACATCAAAGCTAACGATTATGTACTTACACCTGGACGCTATGTGGGTGCCGCCGAAGTGGAAGACGATGGCGAACTATTTGAAGCGAAGATGCGTGAGTTGACCCAAACCCTGTACAAGCAGATGGAGGGAGCGGAAAAACTCGACGTGGTGATTAAGCAGAATCTGGCGGGGTTGGGTTATGGGGAGTGAGTGGAAGCTCGTCAAGCTTGCTGATTGTGCCGCATTCCAAGAAGGCTATGTAAACCCGTCACAGAAGAATAGCCAGTATTTTGATGGGCCCGTCAAGTGGCTAAGAGCCGTCGACCTAAATGATGGCTTTGTGTATGACACGTCACGGACATTGAGTGATGAAGGATTCAATAGCGCAGGGAGAAGTGCGCTGTTATTTAAGCCCGGAACCCTAGCTATCAGTAAATCAGGGACAATTGGTAGAGTTGGGATTTTACAGGATTATATGTGCGGCAATAGGGCGGTAATTAACATTACCGTTGATGAGTCCAAGTGTGACAATCGATTCATTTTTTACGTACTTAAAAAGAATCGAGAATTCTTTGAGATGATGGCAACTGGCAGTGTCCAGAAAAATCTGTATACCTCAGTGCTTGGAAGCCTTGAGTTTCTGTTGCCTGCTAAAGAGGTACAAGAAAAAATTGGGAGCCTATTGGGATCTGTCGACGAAAAAATCGAGCTAAATCGCCAAATCAACGCCACGCTGGAATCCATGGCCCAGGCGCTGTTCAAAAGCTGGTTTGTGGATTTTGATCCGGTGATCGACAACGCCCTGGCGGCGGGCAACCCCATTCCCGAGCCATTGCAGGCCAGAGCCGACAAACGTGCCACCCTCCTGGCTGCCGCGTCCGCGGCGGACACCCGCAGCGCCAGCGTCACGGATAACGCACACCCAACCCAAACCGCCCCCCACACCCGACCGGACATAACGGCCCCCGCCACCCCCTTGCAACCCCTCCCCACCGACCTCCGCGCCCTCTTTCCCGACAGCTTTGTCTTTAATGAGGAAATGGGGTGGGTGCCGGAAGGGTGGGCTATAGGATCTGTTGGTGACGAGTTCGACGTAACTATGGGACAGTCCCCACCGGGAGATACTTATAACGAAAGTGGTGAGGGGACCCCTTTCTTCCAAGGAAGGGCTGATTTTGGGTTCAGATTTCCTGCCAACAGGGTCTTCTGTATTGCTCCGAAGCGTATGGCAAATAAAGGGGATACTTTGGTTAGCGTTAGAGCACCTGTAGGCGACGTGAATATGGCTGCAGAAAATTGCTGTATTGGCCGTGGGGTTGCGGCGGTTAGGCACAAATCAGGAAGCATTTCATATACCTATTATGCAATGCGTCAATTACGGGAGCGGTTTGCGGTATTTGAGGGGGAGGGAACGGTATTCGGTAGCATTAATCAGCGCGACTTCAAGGCATTGCCTCAAGTCTCAGCAACTGCTGACGTCATATTTTCTTTCAATGAGCTAGTTAGCTCTTTTGACTCGAAAGTTGAGTCTCAGTCACTGCAAATTTCATGTTTGACTGGTATTCGTGATTCGTTACTTCCTAAGCTGCTATCAGGCCAAATTAAGCTTCCTGAAACTAGAAAGCTGGTAACGGAGGCTGTGTAGTCCATGAGCAAATTCACGGAAGAAAAGCTTGAACTGGCAGTCATCCAGCTCCTTGAGGATCAGGGCTATCCCTACACTTCAGGCGCTGACTTGGCACTGCCGGCTTCAGAAGTTCTGCTCAAGGATGACCTGCGCCAGTTTCTGTCCTCCCGCTATGCGTCTGATGGCATCACTTCTGGTGAAATCGAAACCATCATCAACCGCCTGGATGCCCTGAATCCCCAGGATCTGTACGACTCCAACAAGACCATTCAAAAGCTGGTGGCCGATGGCTTTCTGCTCAAGCGCGAAGATCGCAGCAAGAAAGACCTTTACGTCCAGCTGATCGACTACAGCGGTTTGCCGCTACAGCGCCTGCCCAAAGAGGGGGAGGTGGAAACGCTGGTGGCAGACGGTGCTGGCGGTTATGGCGACAGTAATCTGTATCGGGTCGTAAACCAGCTGGAGATCGAGGGCCAGGTCAAGCGCATCCCGGATGTAATTCTCTATATCAACGGCCTGCCGCTGGTGGTGTTCGAGCTCAAGAGTGCCATCCGTGAAGAGGCCACCCTGCATGATGCCTATGTGCAGCTAACCACCCGCTATGCCCGGGACATACCAGAGCTGATGAAATACAACGCGTTGTGCGTGATCAGTGATGGGGTGAATTCGCGCATGGGCTCGCTGTTTGCCCCCTACGAGTTCTTCTACACCTGGCGCAAGGTGACGGGGGAGGAGGCCATCGGCAAGGATGGTATCGACTCCCTGCATACCATGATCCAGGGCCTGTTTGACCGGGACCGGCTGCGGCAGGTTATCCGGCACTTTGTGTTCTTCCCGGATGTGTCGCGCAAGCAGGAGAAGATTGTCTGCCGCTACCCGCAGTTCTACGCGGCCACCAAGCTGTACGAGAATATCCTGCGCCATCGCAAACCTGAGGGTGACGGTAAGGGCGGCACCTATTTCGGCGCCACCGGCTGCGGCAAGAGCTTCACCATGCTGTTCCTGACCCGGCTGTTGATGAAGAGCGCGGCGTTCGAGAGCCCCACCATTGTGCTGATTACTGACCGCACGGATCTGGATGACCAGCTTTCCGGGCAGTTCACCAATGCCAAGGGCTATATCGGCGATCAGGCGGTGCTCAGCGTGGAAAGCCGTGCCCACCTGCGCGAGCTGCTCAAGGGGCGTAACAGTGGCGGGGTGTTCCTGACCACCATCCACAAGTTCACTGAAGACACCGAGCTGCTCACCGACCGCACCAATGTGATCTGTATCTCCGATGAGGCCCACCGCAGCCAGGTGAATCTGGACCAGAAGGTGCGGGTGACGGAGAAGGGCGTCAAACGCACCTACGGTTTCGCCAAGTACCTGCACGACTCACTGCCCAATGCCACCTATGTGGGCTTCACCGGCACGCCCATCGATGCCACCCTGGATGTGTTTGGTGAGGTGGTGGATAGCTACACCATGACCGAATCGGTGAAGGACGAGATCACCGTGCGCATCGTCTACGAGGGCCGTGCCGCCAAGGTGGTGTTGGACAACGAGAGGCTCAAGGAGATTGAAGCCTACTACGACCAGTGTGCCGAAGACGGCGCTAGCGATTATCACATTGAGGAAAGCAAGAAGAGCAGTAGCAGCATGGCCGCCATTCTGGGCGACCCGGACCGCATCAAGGCGCTGGCCATCGACTTTGTCCATCACTACGAGAAGCGGCTGGAAGAAGGCTCCACGGTGAAGGGCAAGGCCATGTTTGTGTGCAGCAGCCGTGAGATTGCCTGGGCCTTCTGGCAGGAAGTGGTGGCGCTGCGCCCGGCGTGGAATGAGGTGCTGGCCTGCGAGGAAGGCGCGGAGCTGACCGAGCAGGAGCGCAAAGAGATCAAGCCCATGGAGCGGGTGAAGATGATCATGACCCGCGGCAAGGATGACGAGAAAGCGCTGTGGGAAATGCTGGGCACGCAGGAATACCGCAAGGAGCTGGACCGGCAGTTCAAGAACCCCAAGTCCAACTTCAAGATCGCCATTGTAGTGGACATGTGGCTCACCGGCTTTGATGTGCCGTTCCTGGATACCATCTATATCGACAAGCCGGTGCAGCGCCACAACCTGATTCAGACCATCTCGCGGGTAAACCGCAAGTTTGAGGGCAAGGACAAAGGCCTGGTGGTGGATTACATCGGCATCAAGAAGCAGATGAATCTGGCGCTGGCTCACTACAACAAGGCTGACCAGCAGAATATCGAGGAGATTGCCCAGTCCGTGGTGGTGGTGAAGGACCATCTGGATCTGCTTGGCAAGATCTTCCACCCGTTCGATAGCAAGCCGTACTTTGACGGCAGCCCACTGGAGCAGCTCAATTGCCTGAATATGGCGGCGGAGTTCGTACAGCTCACTGACAAGATCGAAAAGCGCTTTATGGCGCTGGTGAAGCGCCTCAAGGCCGCCTATGACATCTGCTCCGGCTCCGAGTCGATCACCCATAGCGAACGTGACCTGATCCACTTCTATCTGGCGGTGCGCTCCATCGTCTTCAAACTCACCCGCGGCCATGCGCCGGATGTGGCGCAGATGAATGCCAGGGTGCGGGAGATGGTGGCGGAGGCCCTGAAAGCGGATGGGGTGGAAGAAGTCTTCAAGCTCGATGACGAGAGCGCCGAGGGCGTTGATCTGTTCGATGACGATTACCTGGCCAAGATCGAGAAGATCAAACTGCCCAACACCAAGATCAAGCTGCTGCAGAAGCTGCTGGCCAAGGCCATTGAGGACTTCCGCAAGGTAAACCGCACCAAGGGGATCGAGTTCTCAGAGAAATTCCGGGCGCTGGTGGATAAATACAATGAGCGCAAGGAAGACAGCGTTCTGGTCAGCAATGTACTGGAAGACTTCTCCACAGAGATCATCGACCTGATCAAGGCGCTCAAGGATGAGAAGGGCGACTTGGGGGATATGGATAGCCTGGAAGAAAAGGCTTTCTACGACATCCTCAAGAAGCTGGCGGTCAAATACGACTTCTCCTACCCGGAAGACAAGCTGGTAGCGCTGTCCAAGGCGGTGCGTGAAGTGGTGGATGACAAGGCCAAGTACACCGACTGGAGCGAGCGTGATGACATCAAGGCCGGGCTGAAAGTCGGGTTGATCCTGGTGCTAGCCGAACATGGCTATCCGCCGGTGGATCGGGATGAGGTTTACAAGGAAATTTTCGAGCAGGCGGAGAACTTCAAGCGCTATAGTGCGTAGTTTTTGCCAGGCCCAGTAAATACGCGGCCTGTAGGGCTTTTTGGTGGCGTTTTTGCGCACTTTACTACGCACCCCCTACGCGCGCGAGGCGGGTACTTTTCATTTCGTGAATTCGCCATTCTCGTGATACAAAAGAGCGGTGGGTACTGCTGTTAATTGCCGGCTTCGGAGGGGCATGATGAGATCACTGGCTGACGAGCTTGGACGAGCTGCCACCGCTCCTGAATCCCCAACTGAGGGCTTTGCCCGGTTGCTGGCCAGTGCCAACAGGCAGGACGTTCGTAATGCCCTTGCCCGTGAGCTTTGGCGCCTTCGCTGGGATCGCCGCAAGTTAAAGTCCGTGCGGGCGCTCAAGGCGCCTGAGGCTGTGGCGCATTTCCAGAATGCACGGGCGAACCTCGAGTATTACCTGGCCCGCACTCCACCTGTTTCCAGTCATCATTACTACATGCATGGTGAGCCTGTCGCTGAGCTGTGGTGCGGCTGCGGTGATGACCAGGGGTTGTGTCCGCTTCATGCTGCGCTTTTGGCTAGGAGCTGAGTCAGCTGGGAAGAATCTCAAAAGCAAAAGTTCGCACTTTGGTTCGCACCCCTTACGCGCGTGAGCGTGTCGTTCGCTATTTGGGGGAGCTGTTTCGCACCATCCGCAAGCCAACGTCATTGGGAACCCTTTTAGAGCCAAGAATAAAGATAGCCCTTGGTAATCTATATAGGTGACCAGATACCGTGCTAATGAAATTGGGATAATGGCCTGACTAGCACGAATACCGTGTCAATGATTGGCAATTATGGCCGCTGTTTTACCTGGCTGGCACGGCTGCCGTGCTACATTGTCACGGCTTCCGTGTCACAGAAAACGCTTTAGGCTGCGTCACTTTGGTAATCTTTCCATAAATTGCTTGGCCGGTCTGTGGGGCCAACTTCCAGCTTGCCTTTGCACTCGTCGATACCCTGCCAGGTGATAGCGTACAAGCTTGCTCTGTGGCGCCCCCCTTGCCGGGTGAGTTGTATCAGGCCGCGGTCCAGCAGTTTCTTACGGGCATTGTTCAGGGTGTCGCGTGAACGCCAGCCTTTCTGTTCCATGATTTTCCAGGCCATAGCCAAATCGCCGTTGTTGTAGCCATGGTACTGGCTGGTTATGTCCACCAGTAATTTTACTGCCCAGCCATCCAGGGACAGGTATGCGGGGCTTGCAAGGAGGTGGTGCGGCAGGCCCATAAAACCTGCCGAGCTCTTTCTCCCCTTGATGCGCGCACGTTTGTCTTTGGCCATTACTCCCCCAGGGCTTTTATGCTTTTCACTACGGGAGGTCGAGGAACCGGATCCCCGGACAGGTATTCGCCTTCTCTGGCTGCCAGCAGTGTTTTAAGTGCGTCTTCCTCCGTGTCGGCCTCGATTGTCACGGGAACAGTTGTGCGTAGCTCTATCTCAACGAGAAAGCGCATTACAGCTCCTCCTTTCCGGTGTTTGCAGAGAGCCAGGCGCGGATGTCTTCTACCCGCCACATGGTTATATTGCCCCCGGCGAGCTTCACGCCGCGGGGAAAGCGGCCGGACTTGCAGCCAGCCCACCATGTGGCGGGACTGACCGGGATAATGGCAGGGATACCGGGACGGACGCGTTTGGGGCCTTTGCCGGATTTGCGGTTGCTGGCGGCTTGGTCTTCGGTGACTTCGGCTTGGCCGATGATTTGGGTGAGGCGGAGGAAGCCGGTTGTTGGTAGATCTATTCTCATGGGTATCACTCTGTTTGGATTGCGTTGGAGTGATTACCCATTATTCGCATGGTTCTTTCGGTTGATAGGTCAAATGCAAATCTTTTGGGGGGCTGAATTTGACCTATTTAGTTTCTCTGATGCGTCTGCGGGCATCCGAGGGGGGGCTGGGCATGTTGTGAATGCCAGAATTTCTTAATAATTCTGCTGCTATCGATGCAGCTTTAATCTTTTTCATCGACGTGTGTGTCCGAAGTAAGGTTGAAACCTGGGCCAGTAAACTGCGCTCTAGGGTTGCGGATTTGATTTCTTTGCCATCCCATGCTTGTGCCTCATGAGCAGCATGATTTGCCATTTCTTGAATCATGAGAAGGTCACTATCAAGAC
>Ga0207901_1000455_pt1 | contig 11282 bp, 11 predicted proteins | sample LinPmetageLP46_FD_184057 | JGI IMG/M metagenome (GOLD analysis project Ga0207901, IMG submission 184057) | Marine viral communities from the Pacific Ocean - LP-46 (SPAdes) | ecosystem: Environmental > Aquatic > Marine > Oceanic | place: Pacific Ocean | collected 2011-06-12
AGGGCGGATAACTGTTCTTCGGTCAGACATAACTGTTTGCCTCGCCAGGATTCGCCCCAGTGGAACTTGCCCCGGTTTAGACGACGGGCACACAGCCAGATGCCGAGGCCATCATGGATCAGCACCTTCATCCGGTTGCCTCGCTTGTTGGCAAACAGGTAGGCGCAATGGGGTCTGGCCGAACCGAAGACCTGAACGACTCGTGCCAGAGCTTTATCCGGTCCCGCCCGCATGTCCAGCGGTTCGGTGGCCAGCCAGATCTCATCAATGCGGATCATCCCAACAGATCCCGCAACAAGGCGGCACACTGGTGGGCCTGCTCCGCAGGCCACTCCACGACAACCGCGCCACTGGCGCGGGGAATCTCGATGCGGATGGTGCTACGCTTGTCCGAGACCGAGTGGTGGCTCCGTGCTGAAGTTGCTGCTGGCAGATTGACCGGCACGAACTCCGGCGTTGTCGCTGGTGCTTTAGGCACTCGTCGCGCCTCCTTGATCCAGCGTCGGACCATGTTGGCGTTGAGGCCATTACACAGAGCGATCCGGGAGACGGATGCGCCCGGATCTCGGCACTGGGCGACAATCCCGGCTTTGAATTCCCGGGAAAACCGGCGACGGCGTTGGCAGGGTTTGGTTACGCTTAATTCGTTCATGTTAAGTGTCCACTAGAAAATAAGTGGACACTATCCTGACGACGGCAGCGCCAGGCTCAAGATGGGATCACCGGACGCTTACCTCGCAGTGGCTTTATTCGCCTTTTGTTAGGGAGCGCAGGGAGCACAGCCGGTTGCAAAGCGAACATTTAGTTTGGAATATGTAGCGCTGGAGGAAAATGTCCGACAACAACGTTTTGCTAGCCTTTGCGTTGACGGCCAGATAAGAGATAAATCTCTTTGGAAAAAAAGAGCATGCTTTGGATAACTCGGGCCAGAAATCTATCGGTAACGTTAATGACGTCATTCCGCATCACCAGGTCACTCTCTTTGTTAACTATCTGGCTGATAGATCTCTTGCTGGCGCGCCCACCGTCATGAACCCAAGCGTTTCTGATTCGGCCTACAACCGATGATAAAAAGTCATATTCAGCGCGGAAGTGTCGCCTATCTCGATGCTTAAGTCCTAATCGCTCAATCTCGTCCAAATAGTGAGCGACTGTGCTTATACCGCGTTCTTTATCACGAATTTTCTTCTTATGCTCCGCCGCCAGAGATTCGGCAACAAGGCAGAGGCCAGACTCGAATTTTGACCATAGAGCAATCAGCGTTGCTTGATTCTGATAGATTGGCATTACTTCCGTGAACACCGCCTTCAGATCAAGATCATGCTCAAACACACCAGATATGTGACGGGCTGGCGAGGTTACCATTTCATCGTTGTTTTCCCGACCGGCAACAATAGTCTCGATTTCCTCCTCTTCGATGTATTCTTCGAGGTTCTTTGAATAATCTCGGATATGCTTTCTCTGTTGCTCTGCAAAGGCTCTCATCAGTAGCAGACTCTCATATAGAGCACCTGCGTCTGCTTTGATCCGAGGTTCTTTGAACATCTACCCTCCTGAGCCTACCGAGCGCCCTGGCTAACAGCGATTCAGCAGCGCGTTTTATCACTGCAGAAATTTGATTGCATTATTATCACTGACCTTGAACCATCAACCACGCTGAACATGAATGATAAAACAATAGCTTAGCCGAGCATGGCCAACTCTGCCATGTAATCAATCAGCGTCTGCAAGTTGTTCTGACCCGCCACCAATCATGCTGGATGAAATGGCTATGATGAGCCGGGAGGCTGTGTGGAAGAAAGCCCTGCCTCGAATGTTCGATTTTGTTTTGCTGAGTTCAAAGGGTGCTCTGGTCGCAAAGCGGACATTCGAGTAAGACGAATAGCGCTTGCAGTATGCGCGCCCATGGAATGGAACCGAAGGCGCAATGAAATGGGCTTCGTCGCGCCTGCGCTTAATGGGTTCTACCCCGTTACTGTGGACATTCCTAAAAAGAGGCCTGACACGCTGCTCACAGGCTCGGCGTGCCTCCGAACAACAGGTAATAAGCGATGCCCAGTAGCGAACTGACTAAGATCACCGGCAACATGCCCACCTTGAAGCGTAACATGGCAATAAAGGCGGCCAGTGCAAGCACCACACTGGCGATCTGAATACTGCCCCATGTCGGCACCATTAACTGCATGCCAAAGGTCCGAACCGTATCTACTTCGGCGAAAGCGACATGCACCGCGAACCAGATAGCCAGGTTCAGCATCACGCCCACAACGGCGGCGGTGACCGCCGATAACGCAGCACTCACCGCCTGGTTCCCGCGCAGCCTTTCTACATAGGGTGCGCCCAGGAATATCCACAGAAAACAGGGAACAAAGGTCACCCAGGTAGCCAGAATCGATGCAAGAATGCCCGCTGTAAAAGGATCGAGGGGGCCTGCGTCGCGGAAAGCGCCCATGAAGCCCACGAACTGTACTACCTGAATCAAGGGGCCGGGCGTGGTCTCTGCCATGCCCAAACCATCCAGCATTTCCCCTGGCGCAAGCCAGCCATAGTTCTGTACGGCCTCCTGTGCCATATAAGCCAATACTGAATAAGCACCACCGAAGGTGACGACGGCCAGCTTGCTGAAGAAAAGCCCTATCTGGGTGAAGACATCGTCAAAGCCCAGCGATACAGCCAATACAACTAGCGGTGTGAACCACAGCGGTAGCCAGACCGCGAGTACCTTGAGCGCCCGCTTGCGCGTTGCCTTGGTATGATGTGCGGCACCGCCATCCATCATGGTGTCGATCGCCCGTTCACCATCCTCGGGCGTGTCATGTCCCTTGATGACCACGAATCGTTCCGGGTCCATGTACCGCCCCAGCAGGCCAATAACGGCAGCAGTCAGGATCACTACCGGGAACGGGACAGCGAACAAAAAGATGGCAATGAAAGCAAGGGCCGCCAAGATGTACATATAGGCATTCTTGAGCGCGCGCTTACCGATCCGGATGACGGCCTGAATCACGATCGCCAACACCGCCGCTTTAATCCCGAAGAAAAGCGCCTGCACCAGGGTTGCATCCTGAAAGCCCGCATAAAGCACGCTCAACACCAGGATGCTCAAAAAACCCGGCAACACAAACAGTCCGCCGGCCACGAGCCCACCCTTGACGCCATGCAGCAGCCAGCCGATATAAGTAGCCAGTTGTTGGGCTTCCGGCCCGGGCAGTACCATGCAGTAGTTCAGGGCGTGCAGAAACCGGCTTTCGCTGACCCATCGCTTTTCATCCACCAGAATACGATGCATGACGGCGATTTGGCCGGCAGGACCGCCGAAACTCAGCATTGCAATCCTTAGCCAGACGCGCACCGCTTCCCCAAACGTAATCTCATGACCAAACTCGTTGCGATCGCCACCCGATGGCACGGTGTCTTGTTGGGTTCTGTGGGCTGTATCGGTGGAGTGGGACGACTCCGGCATGCTTACTTCCCCTTCGTATAGGTTGTGTACAAACTGTCGAACACCTGATTGGCAGCCAGTAACAGCTGATCATCGTTATGATGAGACTCGCGAAAGCCCATCAATACGCATTCAACTCCAGTGGCCGCCGGTGGCTGATGGCCGCCAACATCGAGGTAATGCACCAGTTCCGCGATCCGCTGCAGTGCCACCTGGCGCAGGCCAAAGCTCGCCAGCAACGTTTCAAAGGTGACCTTGTCAGCTACATGGGTGAAGGCCGCTCCATCGAAATCAAAACCCAGCGCGTGATCAGGGCAATCAGCTGGAGAGCTTAACCATAGAAAATTCGCTTCCGGATCGATGAATCGCTTAATCAACCAGGCGCTGGCCAGGCGGTCCACCCACGGTCGGCGACGAGTTGCCCATACCCTTCCCAGGTAGTCGGCACGGTTGAGGAGAGCGACCGTGCCTGAAACAGGTAGCGGCTCATCAGGCGACAGCACCCGATTTGCGTCGGTTTCCAGTTCCTGCAACGCCCGATCGACCCGTTCACGGGCAGCACCTGGAAAAAAATCAATCTGTGACACGCGCGTGAAGCGCTTACGCAGTTTCCGGGTCTCCCTAATAACCTCCATGGCCGATTCTGGCAGCAGCGTTGCCCGTAGTTCTGCGATGTCCGAGTGCAAGGCCTCATAGTCGTCCGCACGATCGAATAAAGCGGGGAATTCATGAGCATCCGGGCCGTCAGTGGGTACAACATGGGCGACACCGCCGGCTTCACGCACGTCATGGGCCACAGCCTCCAACTTCTCGACGTGATCGGGGTGAGCTGGCAGTAAATAGACGCCGTCGCGAAGTGAAGCCGCGCCCCATGCCTTAATAGAGCGCCAGGCCCGCATACGCACCGTCGCATTTTCTGTAGGAAGTGACAGAATCAGTAGAAGCCATGACATTCTGTAGAATCTACTACGTGTTTGTAGCAATCACAACACTTTTATGGCTGAACGGTTGTGATGGCCATCTGACTACAGTAGCATTCTCATATATCCCCCCACGGGGGATAGGTTAAAAGCTGGTTTTGACCCCAGACTTACCAAATCATCAGCCACGCTAGGAACACTGTGATGCACCACGAACGACTCGATCATTGGCAACATAAGCATGTCTTTGGCCAGGATCGGAAGCGCCCCGGAGAAATCCGAACGCTCATCGTGGTGGGCCTAACGCTGGCGATGATGGTCTGGGAAATCCTGGCCGGGATCGTTTATGGCTCGATGGCCTTGCTGGCCGATGGGCTGCACATGGGGTCGCACGCGGTGGCCCTGGGTATTGCCGCCTTCGCCTATGCATACGCCAGGAAAAACGCAGGCAACGCCCGATTCTCTTTCGGGACGGGGAAGGTCAATGCGCTGGGCGGCTTTACCGGAGCCATTCTGCTGGCTGTCTTTGCGCTCTACATGGTCATCGAGAGTGTTGGGCGTTTTATCCAGCCCGTCCCCATTTCTTTCGATGGGGCCATATTTGTGGCCATCATAGGCCTGGTGGTCAACGGGGTGTCAGCGTGGATACTGGGGGATGCAGGTCATGACCATGGTCACAGTCACGGGCATAATCACGGTCACCACCATCATCACCATGACCACAACCGACGGGCCGCTTACCTGCATGTGCTTGCAGATGCGTTGACGTCAGTCCTTGCCATTGTTGCCCTTCTGGCGGGTAAATATGCCGGGTGGAACTGGATGGACCCGATGATGGGGATTATCGGTGCGATTCTGGTAACCCGTTGGTCCTGGCAACTTTTAAGAGACACCTCAAAAATCCTTCTCGACGAGCAACATCAGGACATGGAGGACGCTGTTAAAGAGGCCGTCGAAGACGACGATGCCAAAGTCAGTGATCTGCATGTGTGGGCAATAGGCCCAAACATTCATGCCGCTATTGTCTCAGTCGTCTCGCATCAGCCCGAGTCGCCCGCAGTTTATAAGGAGCGCATTCAGGCACACTGCCAGTCCCTGGTCCACGTGACGGTGGAACCTCTTCGCTGTGATTAACGGAGAGAACGCAAATTAGAGAGTAACGAGATCAAAGATAACGGGCGATTGCTTTGAACTCGTCGACGCGCCGCTGCTGCTCCGGCTCCAGCGGTCCGATGGCATCGTCCAGGCAGTGTTCAATGTGGTCCTGTACCAAGACGCGCTTGGCCTGCTGGATGGCCTTTTCCACAGCGTGAAGCTGCTGTGCCAGCTCCAGGCAGGGCTTCCCCTGATCCATCATGCCAATCACGCTTTCAAGATGGCCGTTGGCCCGCTTCAGGCGTTTGATGATATTCGGATGCGATTGATGCGTGTGATCATTTATCATGTTTAATTCCTATCCCCCGTGGGGGGATGGTATCCTCTTGCTTCGTTGAAATCCAACCACCGACTCGACCATTGAGACTGATGATTTCGGCCCTCCATCAAAGAAAACTGCTTCCGACGCTCGTCATGCTGTTCGCATTGGCGGGCCTGTCGCTGTCGGTGATTGGCGAGTCATTCTCTCACGGTGTGGCCAACTTGGCAGGCGATTGGGAATCGCAGCCTGACGGCCACCCAGGCAGTTATGGTGCGCATGGACACACCCACGATTTTGACGAAGAGCCAGAGACATCCTCAGTGCATCATGATGCTGGCAATCATACTCACGAGACCGTGGACCAGCTCAGGGTTCCGTTTGTTTCCCAAAGCCTGACCGTTCTCCGGCAGCCCGTGCCCTTTGCCGGAGGTTCTCCCCGCAGTTTGCGCTATCGGCTTGAACGCCCTCCAAAAGCCTCTATTCCCGCTTGATTCTTGCCGCTTACGTGGCCCGAGAAAACAAATTCAATTGGAGTCTTTATGTTGTCAAGCTTGCTTGGCGGTTGCCGTGGTGTGCCCTCAACGGGCACAGGCAGTCGTCTGTTCTGGACATTTCTGACCCTGGGCTTTCTGGGTATGAGTACCGATGTGCTTGCCCACGCAGTCGCTCAGGGCGACAGGGGCTACATCCAGGAAATTACCGGGATAAACCTTATTGCGTTCATCTATCTGGGGGCCAAACACATGGTCACCGGCTATGACCACCTGCTGTTCCTGCTGGGTGTCATTTTCTTTCTTTACCAAATGAAGCACATCGCGATCTACGTGAGCCTGTTTGCCCTGGGGCATTCCACCACAATGCTGCTGGGGGTGTACTTCAATGTGGGCATCAACAGCTACATCATTGATGCGATTATCGGCCTGTCCATCGTCTATAAGGCACTGGACAACATCGGTGCCTACCAGCGGTGGTTTGGCTTCCAGCCCAACACCAAGGCCGCCACGTTGATTTTCGGGTTCTTCCATGGTTTCGGCCTGTCCACCAAGATCATCGAATACGACATCTCGCCGGACGGCCTGATTCCGAACCTCCTCGCCTTCAACGTGGGCGTGGAAATCGGACAGTTGATCGCCCTGGCCATGATCCTGATTGCCATCAGCTTCTGGCGTAAAACCGACGGCTTTTTCCGCCACGCCTATACAGCCAACGTTGCCATGATGAGTGCAGGTTTCCTGCTCTTTGGCTATCAGCTCACGGGTTACTTTGTCGCCTGATTCTGGAGATTTGCTATGTACAACACCGATATACCCAACCGTGAAGAACTGCCCAGCACTGCCAAACTTATTCGATCAACCATCATCGCAGCTATTGTGGCGCTGATTCTGCTGGTGACCGTGGTCATGCCCGCCGAGTACGCCCTGGACCCGACCGGTGCCGGCAGATTGCTGGGGTTGACCGAAATGGGCGAAATCAAGGAACAACTGGCTGATGAAGCTGCCGCTGACGAGGAGGCACAGATGGTTGCCGTGCAATCCTCAAGCGATCAGCAGGAAACCGAAGCAGTACAGCCTGAAGCCGAAGAACCCGCTCAGGAAGCTGCCCCAGAGCCAGAACCAGAACCAGAACCTGCGGCCGTGCAAGAACAACAAGCATCAGAACCAGCACCTGCAGAAACACAATGGCAGGACGAAGTGCGAGTGGTTCTTACGCCTGGCGAAGGTACTGAGTTTAAGCTCACCATGGAAGAAGGTGCTGTGGCTCGCTTCTCTTGGGTATCCGAGGGTGGCCCAATCAACTTTGATACCCATGGCGATGGAGGCGGCCAGTCAATTTCATACGAGAAAGGCCGGGGCGTACCGGAAGACGAAGGCCAACTGGAAGCCGCTTTTACCGGCAACCATGGCTGGTTCTTCAGAAACCGGAATGACAATGACATTACTCTCGTCCTTCGTACCGGTGGAGACTACGGACAACTGAAGAAAATGCTTTGATCACGCAGGCATAAATTGCAATTTTTTTTGGAGCCGGTCAGACAATGGCCGGCTGCGAGAAGAAGCGAAGGTTCATGAAATGGAGCAAAACCAGAGGTTATGAATCAGCTCATGAATGTCATGCATACAGCAATTAATTAGGCTACTGAAATACCGCGTTATTCATAATTTTCCATATCATCGGTGATCGCCGGGTCGGAATAGTTATTCCACTTTATCGTTAGTGCATCCGATTAAGCGGTACCAGCCTTCAAAATTGAATCGAAAGCCGATTCGAAGCTGAGAGCTGCAAATGTCCGCTTTTGTTTAAGCGGTCTTACTCCGATTCAGAAGAGACCCCAACCACTGGTGGAGTTTCCAGGTCGATTTCATTCGATAATTGAAGCGATCCAACAACCCGTGACACCGACATCGGGGGGGAAGCAGTTGTCACTAGCTAAGTCTCTTATTGTCGGAAAACGATCGTTTCATGGACACATCAATTAACATCTCAAAAACTCACATTTCGCCTTGTTTTATGTCCAACAATCACGTACAACAAACTATGAAAAGAAAAGGTACGTTTGATGATAATCGGTTATGCACGTGTTAGTACTCAAGACCAAAACCCAGAGCTTCAGGCGGATGCTTTGCGGCGAGAAGGTGCTGAACAGATATTCCAAGAAAAGGTAACGGGAGGATTGAGGGAACGACCAGAACTTTCCCATTGCCTTCGCACCCTCAGGAAGGGGGATATTTTGGTTGTTTGGAAACTGGACCGGCTAGCCCGATCCTTAAAAGACTTGGTCGAAATCGTCCAGGATCTACATGACCGCGAAATTGGGTTTAAATCGGTGACAGAAGCGATAGATACCACGAGCCCTGGGGGCCGGTTGGTTTTTCATATATTTGGTGCTTTAGCTGAGTTCGAGCATGACCTAATCCGCGAGCGAACTATTGCAGGTTTGCAAGCGGCCCGTGCCAGGGGCAGGAAAGGGGGCCGCAAACCATCCATGTCTGACGCTGATGTAAGAAAAGCTGCGGCCATGCTCTTGGATCCGAAGATGACAAAGAAAGAGGTCGCCGAACATTTCAAGGTGTCGAGAACCACTTTAAATGCCTCTCTGACAAGAAATTCTTAAACAAAACTGGATAATGTCCATCCTGACGAGCAACCTTTCTTCCAGGATCGTTCTTCCCCTTATCTGCAAGGAGCAACTATGCCAACCACAATCCACGAAATCCTCAGTGAGCTTCGTGAGAACGTTCGTGATAATCGAACCATCGGTGATCGGTTTGAGCGTTTGATCGCCAACTATTTGGTTACTGACCCGCAGTATGCTGATCGCTTGGAAGATGTGTGGTTGTGGTCTGAGTGGCCGGATCGATCTGGAAAAGACACAGGTATTGACCTAGTTGCAAAAGAGCGTGCGACAGGAGAGTACTGGGCAATCCAGTGCAAGTTTTATCTTCCTGAGCATCGGCTTTCCAAGCAGGATATAGACTCGTTTTTTACTGCCTCTGGCAAACGATTTGCCACCAATGAGGGTGAATGCACCTTTAGTAACCGGTTAATCGTTTCCACTACGGATCTGTGGAGCAGTGAGGCTGAAAAGGCCCTTGAAAATCAACAGATTCCTGTTGAGCGATTGCGAGTTCAGGACCTGGATGAAAGCCCGATTGATTGGAGCCAATTCAGCCTTAAAAATCCTTCGGACATTAAGCTCAAAGCGAAGAAGACTTTACGTGATCACCAGCAGCAGGCACTCGATGCTACTCGGCTAGGATTTAAAGAACAAGATCGCGGCAAGCTGATTATGGCTTGTGGCACGGGTAAGACTTTCACTTCGTTGCGTATTGCGGAGGCAATGGTACCGAAAGGTGGGCGGGTTTTGTTTTTGGCCCCCTCTATATCGCTTGTGGCCCAGACACTTCGAGAGTGGACTGCCGAGGCAACCTCTCCGTTCCATGCATTTGCTATTTGCTCTGATTCTAAGGTGGGCCGAGAACAGGAAGACCTCAAAACGCACGATTTGGCATATCCCGCTACGACAAATTCGACCAAGCTGGCTGAATATGCGGATATTTTTGCGAGCAAAGATCCCGATCATCGCACGGTGGTTTTCTCAACCTACCAGTCGATACAGGTTGTCTCAGATGCCCAGAAACAGGGATTCGGAGAGTTTGACCTGATTATTTGTGACGAAGCACATCGGACTACCGGGATTACTCGGGATGGCGATGAAGCCTCAGACTTTGTGAAGGTGCACGATAACGCTGTTGTCGCTGGCAAAAAGCGGCTTTATATGACCGCTACTCCCAGAATTTTTGCCGACCCATCCAAACAAAAAGCCAAAGAAAAGGATGCGGAACTGTACTCAATGGACGATGACTCCAAGTATGGTTCTGTATTCTACCGAATCGGGTTTGGTGAGGCGGTTCGTCGAGACCTTTTAACTGATTATCGAGTTCTCTTGGTGGCGGTGAACGAGGATAAAATGCCCTCGGTCACAAACGCTTACCAGGCCGAACTGGGTGATGACAAGCAAGCAAAGGCGATTGATACGAGATTTGTTTCCAAAGTAATGGGAACTTGGAAAGGCTTGGCGAAGAAGGATGTTCGGTTAGTCGGTGATGACGGTGAAGAAGACGCTTCAACAGTGGACCGCAAACCGATGAAAAGGGCTGTAGCCTTTGCCCAATCGATCAAGGCATCCACTACGCTGAGAGATAATTTCCCGGCACTAATCAATCTATATCAGAAACATACCCACGATGATCATGCGCTGCGCTGTGATGTTCGCCATGTAGACGGTAGTCAGAATGCTTTGATTCGTCAGCAGGCCCTAGAGTGGCTCAGGTCGACTGAAATCGACGATGAAAGCTGTCGAATGCTCACGAATGCCCGCTGCCTGTCCGAAGGTATTGATGTCCCGGCTTTGGATGCCGTGGTGTTCTTCGACACTCGTGATTCGATTGTCGATATCGTCCAGTCGGTAGGACGGGTTATGCGGAAAGCCGAGGGAAAGGATTATGGTTACATAATTCTGCCGGTAGCCATTCCCAGCAGTAAGCTTAAAGACTATGACAGTTACATTGAGAAGGATGGGCAGTTCAAAGGTATCTGGAAGATTATCAAAGCGTTGCGAGCGCATGATGAATCTTTAGTCGATGAGGCGGAATTTCGCAAAAAGATCACGGTCATTGGTGAAAATGGCGAAGGTGGCGACGGAGAAGAGAACGGCAACGGTGAACAAGGTGAGCTTGATCTTCCGGATCTGCCTATCGGCGATATATCGGAAGCTCTCTACGCGGCAATTCCGAAGAAATTGGGTGATCGGGACTATTGGCATGACTGGGCAAAGGATGTTGCGCGAATCGCTGAGCGCATCATCGGTCGAATCCACGACTTGATTCAGCAGCCAGAAACGAGAAAGGTCTTCGATGAGTTTCTGAAAGGAGTTAAAGACACCATTAACCCCTCTGTAGACGAAAATTCAGCAGTGGAGATGCTTGCTCAACATCAAATCACT
>Ga0207901_1000468_pt1 | contig 11038 bp, 9 predicted proteins | sample LinPmetageLP46_FD_184057 | JGI IMG/M metagenome (GOLD analysis project Ga0207901, IMG submission 184057) | Marine viral communities from the Pacific Ocean - LP-46 (SPAdes) | ecosystem: Environmental > Aquatic > Marine > Oceanic | place: Pacific Ocean | collected 2011-06-12
TGTTACCAGCGGTTGCCGCGACCATGAGCGGCGTGCCGCTGAACTTTGCCCCCTCGACCGCGTTCATGATGTAGAACATGCGGGTCAGTACGGCGTCCTGCCATGTCTTGAGCAATGCCGGGGTCGAATACCATTGAACCGGGAACTGAAGCACCAGGCGGTCGGCGGACAAAAGCCGCTGCGCTTCCAATTCGCCATCGGTCATCATGTCGATCTCGCCGTCCCCGTAGAGGGATTGCATATCGACGATCTCGACACCTTCGATACTGCTTGCCGCACCGATGAGCGCGGCGTTGGCGTTCGACTTGGCGATATCGCGGTGGAAGAGGAGGATCAGGGCTTTGCTCATAAGGTTCTCGGTTCCTGGTGGTTATCGCACCGCCATCGGACGGACAAAAGTGCGGCTGTGGCGTGCATATGGGCGCGGCGGTCCTAGAAAGAAATTGCCAAAAAACTTGCACCTGCTAGTCAAAATATGATGAGCAAAGCACCTTCATGGGACGATCAGCTGGCCTTTCTGGCGGTCATGGAGACCGGCAGCCTTGCCGGCGCTGCGCGAAGGCTCGGGGTCGCCCACCCGACCGTCCGGTCCCGCATCGAAGCGCTGGAAGACAGGCTCGGGACAGTATTATTTACCCGCTCCGGAACAGGCCTCGAGCCAACCCCTCATGCCCGGACGCTGGCCGATCCGGCGCGTGCGATGGCTCACGCTGCTGCCCTGTTCGACCGGATCGCTGTCGCTGAGATGTCGGATGTTGCCGGTATCGTGCGCCTAGGCGTATCGGAATTCATCGGCATCGAGGTGGTCCCGCCGATCCTGGCGCGCCTCCGTCGAGATGCCCCGCAGCTTAGCGTGGAACTCGTGCTGAGCAATCGCCAGGCTGACGTGGTCGGGCAAGAAGTCGACGTCGCCATTCGCAACGCCCTGCCGACGCAGCGGGCGCTGGTCGCCCAGCGTCTGCCTGCGATACCGCTTGGCCTGTATGCGACGAAGGATTATCTCGACCGCCATGGCCAGCCCGGCGCTCTGGACAATCTAAAACAGCATGATGTGATAGGCCCCGACCGCGATGCTGCTGATACACTTATCGCCCGTCAGGTTTTTCCTGACCATCGCCCAGCCGACTTCGCGTTGCGGACCGACAGCCATCCAGCCCAGCTTGCCGCGGCGCGCGCGGGCCTCGGCATCGCTGTGGTGCAGGTGCCGGTGGGTGAAGCCGATCCCGAGCTCAGGCGTGTACTGCCCGAGACGACGATTGGTGAAATCCCCGTTTACGTGGTCACCCATGAAAATTTGTGCAACGCGCCGCGGGTGCGCGCCCTGTTCGATGCGCTTGTCGCAGGGCTTTCCCCGCGCCTTTCCCGTGGACGCCCGGAAACGTAGCGAAGTCAGACGCGAATCCGTCAGGATCGCGCAAAATAGGCTGACGGTGTGACGCCAAGCGTGCGCTTGAAGAGGGCGATGAATGCGCTGACACTGTCATAGCCAAGGTCGAACGCTGCATTTGTTACCGTTTCGCCTTCCGCGAGCATCTCCAATGCCCTCATCATTCGGGCGCGCTGCCGCCATATGGTGTAGGTGAAGCCCGTCTCGGCCACGAAGCGACGGCTTAACGTGCGTTCCGAAACGCCCGCCCATTGGGCCCACTCGCCCAGACTCCAACGCTTGCCCGGGTCATCCAGCAAGGCCCGGGCGATCCGGACGAGGCGGGGGTCGCGTGGCATCGGTAGCCCGAAAGGTTCGATCGGCGCGGCGCGCAACTCGTCCATGATTACCAGGGCAATGCGGCGCTGTTCGTCGCTAAGGTCCGGCCCGTACCAATCGGATGCGCGCATGAGCGCCTCGCGGAGAAGGCCCGAGTTGCGGATCGTGCATGGGTGAGGCGGCAAATCGGCGCAGGCGGCTTCGGCAATGTAGCAGCTCCAGCCTTCGACCGCGCCATGGGTCCATCCATAATGGGGCTGGTGCGGAGGCAGCCAAACCGCATGATCGGCAGGCACAACCCAAGCCCCTGCGTCTGTTCCGATCGTAAGCAGTCCGTTGCGCAGACCGGAGAGCTGACCGCGGGCATGGCTGTGCTTGCCCAGTTCGCGATGCTCCGCCTGCGCTTCATACATCGCAATGAGCAACGGCTCGGCGGCGTCGCTCAAGGCAAGGGACATTTTTTGATCAAAAATGGCGGCTACTCGTCATTGATTGGCAGCAGTAGCTTAGCGCTGCCTGTTTTGAATGTCTATCCAGCTCGCAGGAGACAATTGATGACCATCGACGCACCGGCTCTTGCCGAAACCGATCTTGAGCAACTTTACGCCCCACCTTCGGAGCATATCCAGAAGGCGGTCGTGCCCGAATTGCTGCCCTTTCATGCAGACTATCTGGCGAAAGCCACATTCTTCTGCCTTGCAACCGGACGGGAGTCCGGGCTCGACGCCTCTCCACGTGGAGGCCCGGCGGGCTTTGTCCATGTGCTGGACACAAAAACAGTCGCCTTCGCGGACTGGCCCGGGAATAACCGGATCGAATCCATGCGCAATCTGACGCAGGATGATCGGCTCGGCATGCTGTTCCTGTTTCCGGGGCTCGACATATTCATGCGGATCAACGGCCGCGGCCGCGTCGTCGACGAACCGGCGCTATGCGCCGAGTTGGGCGAGGGCTCGAAGATCCCCAAGACGGCCATTGTTGTGGCGATCGACGAAGTGCTGTTCCATTGCGGGAAGGCGATAAACCGGGCCCGGCTCTGGGATCCTGCTGCGCGGATCGAGCGGAAGAGCCTGCCGACGCCCGGTCAGATGCTGGCCGCGATGACCAAGCTGGGCGCCGAGGTCGCCGAGGCAGTCGACGCCCAATATGATCATGGCGTGAAGAACGACCTCTACGGCTAGATCGTGGCCGGGTCAGACGATGATGACCATTAACGCGGTCAGGTCTCACCGTGCTTCGAATGACAGACCATGCTTGTACCGGAAGGCTGGACATTTCGTCCCATGATCATCGTTAAACGGGCAATATGCGCGTATCCTTTACGCACTTGAGAGCGAAGCTGGAATTGATGGAAACCACCTCGGGAAGGTGGGAGAGCCGATCTTTCATGAAGCGCTCATAATGATCGATGCTTTTTGCCACGATGCGCAGCATATAGTCGCTTGCGCCGCTCATTGAGAAACATTCGATGATTTCCGGGCATTGCGCGACGGCCTCCTCAAAGGTTTCGAGAGTTTCGCCGCGGTGGTTGGTCAGCTTCAAATGTGCAAAGACATTTACGCTGAGGCCGATCGCCGAAGGGTCGAGCAAAACGGCGCGCCCAAGAATGACCTTGTTTTGCTCCAGCTTTTTCAGGCGCCGCCAGCACGGCGTTTGCGATAGGCCGACGGCTGGCCCCAAGTCGGCAAGCGAGATATCAGGCTTGGCCTGGATCAGGCGCAAGATTTTCAGGTCGATTTCGTCCATGGTCGATCACCTAAGCAAAAATATTCCAATAATTTGGATTATAATAGAAAATAATATTCGTTATTTCACCATATATTGGGAAAGTAAAACAGGATTTTCTCCAGCACTGGCTCTAATTTTCTCCCATCGAAGGGAGTGACCCATGTCCAACCGGCCACCGCTGGAATTCTATGTGCCCGAGCCGCCGGCTCGCCCCGGGCAGTCGTCCGATTTTGCCAAGGAGGCCGTGCCCAAAGCGGGACTTGTCCGCCGGCCCGACGCGCTGGCAAGCGCTGTCGATCTGCGCGATCTTCCGTTTGAACTGATCCGCGTTCTCGATGACGATGATCAGGCGGTCGGTCCCTGGGATCCGGGCCTTTCGCCGGAACGGCTGCGGCAAGGCCTGAAGGCCATGCTTCTCACGCGCGCTTTCGATGACCGGCTGTTCAGGGCCCATCGGCAGGGCAAAACCAGTTTCTATATGAAGTCCACCGGCGAAGAGGCGATCGGCGCTGCGCAATCGCTGGAGATGGAGGCACAGGACATGTGCTTTCCCACCTATCGCGTCATGAGCTGGCTGCATGCCCGCGGATACCCGCTGGTCGACATGGTGAACCAGATTTTCTCGAATGCGAGCGATCCCTTGCGTGGTCGTCAGCTGCCAATCCTCTTTTCCGCGCGCGACTACGGATTTTATTCGCTGTCCGGAAATCTCGGGACCCGGTTCGGCCATGGTGTCGGTTGGGCGATGGCATCTGCCTATCGCCAGATCGACAGCATAGCGCTGGCCTATACGGGCGAAGGCACGACGGCAGAGGGCGACTTTCACGAGGCGTTGACATTTGCCGCCGTCTACCGCGCCCCGGTCATCCTCTGTGTGACGAACAACCAGTGGGCGATTTCGAGCTTCGCGGGGCTGGCCGGAACGGAAAACACGACATTTGCGGCACGCGCCATCGGTTACGGTATTCCGGGGCTTCGAGTCGATGGGAACGACTTTCTTGCCGTGACGGCGGCAACCCGCTGGGCGGTCGAGCGGGCCCGCGCCAACAAGGGGCCGACTTTGATTGAGTTTTATACCTACCGCGTGGCCGGACATTCGACGAGCGACGACCCGACCCGCTACCGTCCGCGCGACGAGGCGGAGCATTGGCCGCTTGGCGACCCGGTTTCGCGACTAAAGCAGCACCTCGTCGCCATCGGTGAATGGGATGACAATCGCCATGCCGCATTGATTGCCGAACTGGACACGGAGGTGCGCAGCGCCGTGCGCGAAGCGGAGGCGGTAGGAACCCTGGGGAAATCGAAGCCGCCCGTCTCGGAGATGTTCGAGGGCGTCTTTGCCGAACCCGACTGGCGACTCATCGAGCAGAGCCGCGAAATAGGGGGCCGCGATGCGTGAATTGAACATGGTCAAGGCGATTAACGACGCCCTCGACGTGATGCTAGCGCGCGATCCCGACGTGCTGATCTTCGGCGAGGATGTCGGATATTTCGGAGGCGTTTTCCGGGCAACCGAAGGTTTGCAGGCCAGGCACGGCCTGAAGCGATGCTTCGATACCCCGATTGCCGAAGGCGGCATCATCGCGACCGCGATCGGCATGGGGGCACAGGGTTTGCGGCCGGTACCCGAAATCCAGTTCGCCGACTATATTCTGCCGGCATTCGATCAGCTTGTGTCCGAGGCCTCGCGATTGCGATATCGCTCCGGCGGGGAGTTCTGGGCTCCGATCACGGTGCGCTCACCTTATGGCGGCGGGATTTTCGGCGGCCAGACGCATAGCCAGAGCCCCGAAGCCATCTTCGCCCATGTCACCGGCCTGAAGACCGTCATCCCTTCCACGCCTTATGATGCGAAGGGCCTGCTTATCGCGGCTATCGAGTGCGACGATCCCGTCATCTACCTGGAGCCCAAGCGACTCTACAACGGACCCTTCGACGGCCATCACGAACGTGAAATTGCGACCTGGGCCGGTCATCCCGCAGCACAGGTGCCCGAAGGGCATTACACTGTGCCGCTGGGCAAGGCGGCAATCGTGCGCCCCGGCGAAGCGACAACCTTGCTGGCATATGGCACTATGGTTCACGTGGCGCTTGCCGCGGTCGAGGAAGCGGGTGTGGACGCGGAAGTCATCGACTTGCGTTCTATTGTGCCGTTGGACATCGAAACCATCCTGACCTCGGTCAACAAGACCGGCCGGTGCGTAATCGTGCATGAAGCCTCCCGCTTTGGTGGCTTTGGCGGGGAACTGACCGCCCTGATCCAGGAACGCTGCTTCTACGGTCTGGAAACCCCGATCGAGCGGGTCGCCGGCTGGGATACGCCCTATCCGCATGCGTTCGAGTGGGACTATTTCCCCGGCCCCGCCCGGATCGCCGCTGCCTTGGTCCGAGTCATGGAGATAAATTGATGGGTCGCTATACATTCCGACTGCCCGACATTGGTGAGGGTATTGCTGAGGCCGAAATCGTCGCATGGCACGTCAAGCCGGGCGATACGGTCGCGGAAGATCAGCAGATCGCCGACATGATGACCGACAAAGCGACGGTCGAGATGGAAAGCCCGGTATCGGGAACAGTGATCGAGGTGGCAGGCGAGGCTGGCGACACGATCGCCATCGGTTCGATGCTGGTGGTAATCGAGGTCGAAGGCACGGCAGAAGAGGAAGCTCCTGCGGACCGTCCTCACGAGGCCGAAGTGGTGGAGGACAGGAGCGAGGCCGCGACATTGGACAAAGGTGATGCCGCACCTGCACCAGCAGACGATCCCAAGCCCGAGCAGCAGCCAGAGCCGATTGCGACCGATGAATCTGCCCCGATCGCAAAGGTTCTCGCTTCCCCGGCCGTGCGTGCGCGAGCGAAGGAGCTTGGAATCGACCTGAAAACGGTGAAGTCCGCAGTCGACGGCCGCATCCGCCATGCCGATCTCGATGCGTTTCTGTCTTACAACAGCAGTTTCTCACCATCAGGTGCTGTCCGGGACGACGAAGAGATCAAGGTGATCGGTCTCAGAAAACGCATTGCGCAGAACATGGCGGCTTCCAAGCGGCACATTCCGCACTTTTCCTATGTGGAGGAATGTGACGTGACTGAATTTGAGCGCATGCGTGCGCAACTCAACCAGGATCTGGGTGAGCGGCCCAAGCTGACCATGCTGCCCCTGCTGATCCGGGCGATCTGCCGGTTGATACCGGATTTCCCGATGATCAATGCCCGCTACGACGATGAAGCGAACGTCGTCGTTCGGCATGGTGCGGTGCATCTCGGGATGGCGACGCAGACCGACAATGGACTGATGGTTCCGGTTATACGCGATGCGCAGGCCAAGAACCCATGGCAGCTTGCTCGTGAAATAGCGCGCCTTGCGAAGGCCGCCCGCGATGGTACCGCCAAATCGGACGAACTCTCGGGATCGACGCTAACGGTCACTTCGCTTGGTCCGCTGGGAGGTGTGGCAACCACGCCCGTGATCAATCGTCCGGAAGTTGCGATCATCGGCCCCAACCGCATTGTCGAGCGGCCGATGTTCGTGCCTGACGGACTGGGCGGAGAGCGGATCGAAAAGCGCAAACTGATGAATGTATCGATCAGCTGCGATCACCGTGTGGTGGATGGCTATGACGCCGCCAGCTTCGTCCAGGAACTGAAGAAGCTGATCGAAGCGCCGGCGCTGCTGATCGCCGAGAGTGATTGAGCATGGCTGTCGCGCAGCCGAGCCGTCCTTTTGCCGGCTCACCGTATAGATAAGAACGAAGGGGTGTTTCCATGACACAACCAGCACGCGCAATGCTTGATTTCGCCCATGAACCTTGTTGCACACCGACCAGCGATGCGGTGCGCAGCGAGTTGCTCGCGGATCCCGGCTTCGGCACAATCTTCTCCGACCATATGGTGACGATAGAGTGGACGGAAGAACGCGGCTGGCACGACGCGGTTGTTGGACCGAGGCAGCCGATCAGTCTGGATCCTGCCGCAGCGGTCCTCCATTACGCGCAGGAAATCTTCGAAGGGTTGAAGGTTTACAAGCAGGCCGACGGATCGATTGCCCTGTTCCGGCCCGAGGCGAATGCGGCCCGTTTCAAAAGGTCAGCAAAACGCCTGGCCATGCCTGAATTGCCCGATGTCTTGTTCGTCAAGGCAATCGAGGAGCTGGTGGGTGTCGATCTTGATTGGATCCCTTCCGTCCCCGGTGGATCGCTCTATCTGCGTCCCTTTCTGATTGCCACGGAGTCGTTCCTGGGGGTGCGTCCTGCCAAACAATATAAGTTTTTCGTCATCGCCAGTCCTGCGGGGAACTATTTCAAGTCCGGCGCTCCGGCGATTTCGGTATGGGTGAGTGATTATGCCCGCGCGGCGCTTGGCGGCACGGGGGCCGCGAAATGCGGCGGCAATTATGCCGCCAGTCTGGTTCCCCAAGGCGAAGCGATTGCCCGAGGTCATGACCAAGTCGTCTTTCTCGATGCGGCAGAGCAGCGCTGGGTCGAGGAATTGGGGGGCATGAATCTGTTCTTCGTGTTCGCCGACGGCACGATGCTGACCCCGGCGCTGACAGGCACAATCCTGGCCGGCATTACCCGAGATAGCGTCATGACGCTTGCCCGCGAGGAGGGCCTGAGCGTGACCGAAGGACGTTATGGGATCGACCAATGGCGGGAAGACGCGTTGTCGGGAAAGCTGGTCGAGACCTTTGCCTGTGGCACCGCTGCCGTCGTTACCGCGGTGGGCAAAGTCTCCGGGCGCGACGGCGAATTTTCGATCGGTTCCGGAGAGTCCGGACCAGTGACGCAGCGTCTCAAGGGGCGCCTTGTGGCGATTCAGCGTGGCGAAGTCCCCGATTCCCATGGCTGGATTCACCCTATTGCCAGGACTGACGTTCAAACCTGATCTGCGGGCAACCGCGATCGTCACTCTCCGAGATCGAACGTGATCCCTTGCGACAGGGGAAGTTCCGCCGAATAATTGATCGTGGTCGTCTGGCGGCGCATATATCCTGTCCATGCGTCGGACCCGCTTTCCCGGCCGCCGCCGGTTTCCTTTTCGCCGCCAAATGCGCCGCCTATCTCGGCACCGGAAGGGCCTATGTTCACGTTGGCGATCCCGCAATCTGAACCCGCCGCAGAAAGAAACAGCTCGGTTTCGCGAACGTCAGAGGAAAATATCGAGGAGGACAGTCCTTGCGGCACGTCGTTTTGCAATGCGATCGCCTCGCCCAACTCCCGATATTTCAGAACGTACAGGATCGGTGCAAAGGTTTCCTTGCGTACGATTGCCGTCTGCGACGGCATTTCGACAATCGCCGGATGAACATAGGCGGCGTCGGGATAGATATCGGTCAGAGCCGGTTCTCCCCCCGTGACGATCCCGCCATCGCGCCGCGCATCGGCCAGCGCCTCCTGCATTGTGCGGAGCGCCTGCTTGTCGAACAGCGGACCGAGCAGCGTGCTGTCGTTTAACGGATTGCCGATCGAGATTCTGCCGTAGGCTGCCTTGATCCTGGCAAGCAGCGCATCGTGGATGTCCTCGTGGACGATCAGCCTGCGCAGGCTGGTGCAGCGCTGTCCCGCAGTGCCTACGGCCGAGAAGACGATGGCGCGCAATGCGAGGTCAAGATCTGCAGATGGCGTGACGATCATTGCATTGTTGCCGCCGAGCTCGAGGATCGTTTTGCCAAAGCGCTGCGCAACGGAAGTGCCTACCGTGCGGCCCATTCGCGACGACCCCGTTGCCGACACCAGGGGAATCTTCGGACTGTTCACGAGCTTTTCACCCAGATCAGCGCGGCCGATCACCGTCTGGCACAGGCCGGGAGGCGCGTCGGGCCCAAAAGCCTCGCTCACCCGTTCGCAGATCCTTTGAACCGCGATCGCGGTCAGCGGTGTTTTCTCGGAGGGCTTCCAGATGACCGGATTTCCGCAGACGATCGCAAGCGCTGCATTCCAGCTCCATACCGCCACGGGAAAGTTAAAAGCCGAGATTACTGCGACTGGCCCTAATGGATGCCAGCTTTCGAGAATTTTGTGCCCGGGTCGTTCGGAGGGGATCACCCGGCCGTAGAGCTGGCGCGAAAGACCCACCGCGAAGTCGCAGATGTCGATCATCTCTTGAACTTCGCCGAGTCCTTCCTGCAGAATCTTACCGGAGTCGAGCGCAACCAGCTGCGCCAGAGCGTCTTTTTCGCGCCGCAGTTCGATCCCCAAAAGCCGCACCCATTCGCCGCGCCGCGGCGCGGGAACCTGACGCCAGGCTTCGAACGCCTGAACTGCGGCGTCTATATAGTCATCAATCTCCGAGATCGGCGTGCTGCGAACTTTGGCAATCGTCGATCCGTCGACAGGTGTGACGACATCCAGATCGCCGTCGTCAATGTCTGGTCCGGTGAGTTTGGCAGCCAATAGCGCGGCCCGGTGAGATGTTTGGTTCATCAAATTTCCTTCACAGATATTAGGTAGTGACGGTCGGAAAAAGGGGAGGGCTTTAGCGGCTTCTTATATATCGGCAAATGATATTTCGTATAGGAAAATTTCGCTAGTTGCATAAAAATGCTCATAATTCCTCAGAGATAATTTTAAGATATTGGGAATCCATGTGAATAATTGCCAAGCGGGCTAGCTGGAATTTCGATGAATGATATTTTAAATCGCTATTTAGAGGAATATCTCTGATAGGAAAATTGAAGTCTAAAGGTCGGAGGAGGCCGCGCGAACTGAAAGGCAATTTCATTCAGTTGGTGAAATAAGCTGCTTTATGCGGCTGTCGAAACGGTGAGTGATGTTTTGCCTGGAATCTTTCTCTGAAACTTGGCTGCACCTGCCTAATCAACACGGCCGATCCTTTGCCATGGGGGTGATACCATGTCATTTTAGCAGTCCTAAAAGACTTTCGAGTTAAAAGGCGGTCCCTCGGTCATTGAAGAGGTTGCGCAACAAAGTCGTCTTGCCGATCGGGAGTTCTTGTGCTCATAGTGAAGACACACCGAACAGGAGCGCGATAGCAGGGTGGGTCGTTGCTTGGCGAGCGACTTGCCCGACGTGGAGACGATTTTGAATACTGTTAACAATGTTGGGGCGAACCATCCGCCGGGAACCCGCGGTCCGCGTCGACCGCGCGCTATGAACTTTCATCTCGGCAAGCGCGTCCGCGAGTTGCGGGGGGAACGCAAGCTGACGCTGGACGAGGCAGGAAAGTTGACAGGCTTGGCACCCTCCACGCTGTCAAAGATCGAAAACGACCAGATGTCGCCGACTTTCGATGTCGTGCAAAAACTGGCGCATGGTTTCGACATCGATATCACGGATCTATTTGCGACCGAACAAGAACAACACCCGCGCAGCCGTCGCAGCGTGACCCGCCACGACGGCGGGCGGATCATGGAAACATCGGTCTATCGCCATCGGCTGCTGGCGGCTGAATTGAGTCACAAAAAGATTCTGCCGTTCATAAGCGTGATAACTGCGCGGGGTCTGAGCGACTTTTCGGAATGGGGAAGCCATGACGGGGAGGAGTTTCTCTATGTATTAGAAGGCGAGGTGTGCTTTCACACCGAGCATTACGAGCCGGTCAATCTGGGGCAGGGAGACAGCATCTACATTGATGCCAGCATGCATCACG
>Ga0207901_1000477_pt1 | contig 10900 bp, 17 predicted proteins | sample LinPmetageLP46_FD_184057 | JGI IMG/M metagenome (GOLD analysis project Ga0207901, IMG submission 184057) | Marine viral communities from the Pacific Ocean - LP-46 (SPAdes) | ecosystem: Environmental > Aquatic > Marine > Oceanic | place: Pacific Ocean | collected 2011-06-12
CTTGGACGGCAATGTCACCGGATTTTGGCATTGGCGGAAATTGGAGGACAAAAGGATCCCGAATCTTCGCCCCGTTCTTTTTAATGGCGAAGTCTGCGACAAAGCCCTCAACAAAGCCCTTTTGCGCATCACTTAGGCACTGCCAATCATCTGCGTTAGCATTGAACAGATCTACCGCTCGCTCGATGCACCGACAGCAGAACATGTTTAGCGCTTCAGCTATAAGGGTCAGGCTGCCCGCAGATAGTGCCCTATCAGCCATAACAGCACTAAAGTAGACGTTGTCACTTAAAGATTTCGAAATAAAATTTACGTGGTCCACGAACGCTTCTTCACTGGGCAAGAATTGGCTGATAAAACCGTTTGCAAGAAGGGCGCACGCCTCAAGCAAATCTTTCAGCTTTGAATCTCCCAGCCTGACAGTATCCACTTCATAGAGCCCCCCCGGCCAACTGTTGACGGGAGAGCTTTCAAAAAAAGCCCTGACAATAATTCTACTCTCAACGTCGTCTTCGATCATAAACGTCATCCCAGTAATCGGCCCTAGCTGTCTGCCAATGGCCCAAGATCCAGCAGAAAATTTATGCGCAACCCGCTATCAGAAACGTACACTTTGGTTGACACTTTCGTGCTTTTAGCGTCATTTCGGCATTATTTACCAAACTTTACGTCATTACATAAGGCGGCTAACCTATAGATCAAGATTAATCGAACTGACATCCCGATTGGGCCGTGGAGGCCAAAATTGTTCGTAAATAATTTCCGCATATTTCAGGATGGTCCATCACCTGCCTGAAGTTACGCGGCCCATGAGCTGAATTATTTCAGAAGCTAACGGGCAGTTTTCGACGTCATGATGTGTTTTTTTTGCACTTTTAGAACAGAATCAGAACCCCAGTTCTGGTAGCACTCCGGAATCAAAAATGAAAACGCTCCATCCAACCGAAAAAGAGCTGCTGGAGGGCCTCGATGCGCACACGGCCCACGCCGATGAGCTCGCCCTGCCCCGACCCCAGGGGCTGACGCCGCTGGAACGCCTCAAAGGTTCAGTGCAACGCTACGACCGACTGACTGATCCGGTCTGGGATGAATTATTCGACTCCGAGGAAGGCGTTAGCGAGGGTTTTATGGAGGATCAAGACCAACCCTCAGAAGGCCGAGCGTAGTGTCAGGCCTCTATATTACTGGCCTTGCGGCCCTGTGCATTCCTCACCCTAGACGAACAAAGCCGTTTTGGCACAGCGTTCAGGAACCTGATAGCACTTGGACCGTCGCTGGCCGGAATTTCCCGGACACGTCCTGGCATTTCGGGCAGCGCGAGCTTGTCGATGTTTCTGACTATTTTTCGTTGGCCGGCATCAAAACCGACCTCACACAATGCGCCAGTTATGAGCGTGCCGTCTTTGATCTGCTTTACTATCACATTGAGCAGAACAGCCGGATGGTACCGAATGTCCAGCCAACCGATATTAATGATGTGGTGGACTTTGAGCGCATCGTTTCTTGGATCTTGGATTTGATTCGGTCTGGCCAGCTGAAACAGGGTGAAGCCATGAGACGCTGGCTAACTATTGAAGAACCGTGGGTAGACGTTTAGCGATGAATTCACAGCAAAGCATCTGGACCTATATCACAGACCTCGCCAACCAACTCGGTATTCGTTATGAAAAGACGCCCGAGGATGAGCTGGCTGACGTCATCACTCGCCTTTCTGATGATGAGGTGGAGAACGATGAGATTCAGAATTTGATTCAGGTCTTGTATCGGGCCGGCGCACTTAATAAGAAGGAAATGTTAGATTTGCTGCACCGGCACTTGGTAGAGAAGCATTCGACGCAGTAATTAAGCATTTCAAATAACAATTCCCTCCCGGGCTATATTATTCAAGATGTCCGAATTGGAGTAGCTGGCTGGATTTTGCCAATCAGTCTCCCAGATAGGAAACGGCTGAATCCGAACACCGGTCTCAAGCAATACATCGTAAGCCATGCCAGCCATCGCCAGCTTGGCCCCCACGAAATCCTCACGCTGTCCGCGCAAGAGAACCGCCACATCAGCGTCACTTTTCTCGTGATAATCACCGCGGGCCCGGCTGCCGAACAAGATCAGTTGAAGAATATCGAAACGATCGGCCAGTTTTTCGCGAAAAACCAAGACCGCCTCCCGAATATCCACTTCACCACCCATAACAAGCTGTTCCAGGCCAACTGGCGCCACCTGCTCCCATTCCAGAGTCGCCTCGGACATTGGGGCTTTAGCGTCACATTGGGCCAACAGTTCGCTCAGGGTGTAGTGCTTTCGATCGGTCATGTCATCACCCTCTATGTCCTCTGCGCCCCCGGATCACCACACCTTGCAGCACTGTTGTCGACAGCACTCCAGTTTCCAGATTGGCGAACCTGTCTGCGGCTTGGTGCTCGTCGTCCCTCTCCTGGGCATGTCGATACCGGACAACCTGATCAAACCCGGTTTCGTAGCCTTCGACCAGCACCGTTGTTTCCGGTTGCAGCGCCTTCTGTTGTTCAATCAGTTCTTCGGCGGTCATCTCGACGTCTCCCAATATTCAAAGATCCAGCACAATTGGTGGATTGGTCGGCGCGTAACGAACGGCGCAGTTGCTGGCGTTAATCAGCCGGATTTGGCCTCGCACGTACTCACCGTATCCCTTGTGAATGTGGCCGAAAATGTGCTCCTTTAATGCCAACTGATCTATTTGAGCCGATAAATCAATACAACCAACATTCTGGCACTTGAACCCAAAGTTCGCATCATCACCAATACCTTAATCAATGTTCAGCACAAGATTTCAAAGCGAACCAGGCAAATAAACTGTATATCCGGCAGGGCCATGATGCTCAGCTTAGTATTCTCCCTAACAAAACCCCATTACACAGATTCGAACCAAACTCCCCTGATCGTCAGTGCCGTGCTCGATTCGTCTCAAATCCCTCACAAAGTACGGCACTGACCATTGAATCTACGTAACTGCCTCCCTTCTTACACTTTCCTTTCCTGAACAATTCATGAGTTGACGTAACTTTTGTTCGGTACCTTCTCCCCACACCTGAAACGATCACCCCATTTTTAAAGAGTAAAAAAGAGTTTTTCTCATTGGCGTGTTTGTAAGCACATCAAAATAACCACGAATAGATTGATGAATTTGTGACCACCACTTTGCTTCAGCTTTGTGTGGCTGAGAATCGGGAAAGCTCAGCGCTGTTGTAACGATCAAACTCCATCTGAAAATTTTGTTACTTGTTGGAAATCACGAGACAGATTGTGAGGTGTCTGTTGTCTGCCGGGCATCAGTAAAAAAATATAACTGGAATGTAATATGATGTAAAATTTAGCGAAACGTCTTTATTTCTACGTCACATATCAATAACTCAACAAAAGCGCGTGTATAATGCCCTGAACCAAAGGTCCATTGACTATGAACAAGATTTCAGGCTGTATCTGAGACGCATCAAAGTCAACCTGGTTTGCCATTCAACTATTTTGTTGTAAAAGTTTTAAGATTTATTAAAAACTTTCGCTTCAAAATTTATTATAACTGAACAACGGCATTTCAAAGGAACTCAATATGCGATTACCTTTACTAATTATTGTACTAGCACTTATCACTGGTTGTGCTCATCAAAATGGGGTTCAAGTATCGAGAGATGAAGCAAATAAAATTATAATAGGCAAAACATCCAAGAGTGAAGTAATTGAACTTTTGGGCCAACCAAATGGTTCAATGCTTGGTGCGTCAGAGGGATCAACCGAAAGCTTCTGGTACAATGGAGCTGAAGCGAAAGCAAATCCAGCATTATATATACCTATAGTTGGGATGTTCTTTGGAGGCATTGACTCAAAAGGCTCTTCTTTGATTATTTCATTTGATGAAAAAGGGGTGGTCACTGAAAGGTTCTACTCTGAGATGAATTCAGGAAGCAGCCGGAGCTTTTAAGATGACAAGTCAATGCCAGCCAAGTTTTTATTTTGAGCTGGCATTGACAACATATAATGAGAACGCCCTTTCCAAGCATCCAAGTTTATTTTTGATCAGCCCGAATAGTGCCTCCTGTGTCAACGCATTGATTTCAGCCTCCACTGAGGTATAGAAAACCTCGTCTCAGTCGTTTTTTTCTTGCGATTCAGAAGCCGTCGCGGGGCAACTCATTCATTCAGAACACAAACGCAGGCGGTAAAACCGTGACAAAATCGAGGCTATCCAACCGCTTTTAGTTGTTCGAGACTGTGGATTTTCGATATCCAGTTTGGCTATTCTGTGACGAGAAGGTTATCAAATGCCGTAATGCTCAAACTCGCTTTGGCCGACAGCATGCATCAACTGAAGTCTCCCCACGCAATTTTCTGGATCGCAGAAGTTACTAAGGAGCAGCCCTCATCAGTACCCAGCAGGTCGAAAGGTTTCTCACCATCGAGCGCCGGAACAGGGCACTGTAGCCACTTGAACGCAAGCTCCTGGGATTCAAAAACCCGTATCGCCTGGAGAATAACATCCGCCGCTTGCTGTGTGATTTCCTGCTCCAGGCCAACTGGCACCATCTGATCCCACTCTCGAAAGGCCTCTGGCATTGGGGCACTCAGGTCACACTGGGCCACCAGATCACTCAAGCTGTAGCGTTTACGATCTGTCATCGTCTTACCTTCGATTTCCTTTTCGGCCGCGTATCACCGCGGCTTGCATCGCTCCAGTCTCTTGGCTGGAGAACCTGTCGAGTGGTTGGTATTCACCATCCCACTCCTGAGCACGTCGGTACCGGACAACCTGTTCTGAGGTGAGCTCGACAATATCGTCGAACCCCGTTTCGTAACCCTCAACCAGCACAGGCGTTTCCGGCGGCAGTAATTTCAGATGTTCAATCAGTTCTTCCGCTGTCATTCAAACTCCTTGGTCAAAGACGACCTTGTCATATCTCTACCACGACAGGCTCATTTTTGGGTTCGTAGCGAGCGGTACAGGTGCTGGCATTGATCAGTCTCGTGCTTCCCCGCCAGTATTCCCCGTAGCCCTCGTGGATATGGCCAAAGATGTGCGCTTTGAGTGAGAGTTGCTGGATTCGGTGAAGCAAATCAACGCATCCGACATTCTGGCATTTGAACCCCAGGTTGACCTCATCTCCAATGCCGTGAGGCGGGCCGTGGGTGATGAGAACATCGGTGTTGTCCGGAATGCCTTGCCAATTTTCGTACAGCGGCTCACCACGCTCCAGCATGAACGCCCAATCCATGAAAGTCGGCGTCCAGGGGGATCCCCAAAATCGTATGCCTTCAATCTCGACGCCGCTGTTTTCCAGGTATATGGCGTTGGTCAAAGCCTGCCTGGCCAGATCTGGCGTCTCCTGAAAGGCCCAGTCATGGTTGCCTGCAATCACAATCTTATGACGATGCGGCAGCGTTCCGAGCCAGTCATTGAGCTCTTCGATGTTCTCCAGTGTGCCCTGACCAAGACTATCGCCCGCATGAACAAGCACGTCGCCATCGGGAATCTCCGGAATACGACGGTGCAGACTGTGGGTGTCGGATATGCAAACCAGCTTCATACTCCCACCTCTATTGGCAAGGTGTTAACTCCCGGCTTTATCCCGAATCGCTCGATCCATTTCTTCAATTGTCACGACCTTCTTGGATTGAATATATCCTTTTAGCGGCAGCGACTCGGGCGGAGTCAATAGGTCGCTTTCCAGCGACCAATCCATATAGGGTAGTACTCTGGCCATGTTGCGCGCATCGTCTAAACCGCGGTGGTGGTGCCCCTCAAAGGTCAGGTTGTGATAGGCCAGTGCGTGGGCAAGGCCGTTTTTTCTTTTTTGTCCGGTGGTGCGTCGCCAAATCCTCTTCAGGTTCAGATGCGGATACCCCATGAAGACAGGCACCGCGCCCATACGTGCACCTTGAGCTTTGATATGCAGACGATCGTAGTTGCCCCAACTGCACCAGATGAACTCTTCCGCTGGGACACCAAGCCACTCATCCATCGCCTCGATAGCATTTGAATAGAGGGGCGCGTCATCCACCATCGGTTGGCTGATCCCTGTCAGTTCGGTGCAGAATTCACTGAGCAGCGGAGTCTCAACAGGGCGCACAAGAAACGACCGACTGTCCAGCAACTCCCCTTGCCGTGTGGCCACGGCGCAACCGAACTCAATTATTTCCATATTGTGGACACTTTGTGGCTCGCCCTCCGGGTTTAACCGGGAATCCCAGCAGGTGGCCTCGAGATCTACGATCAGCAGTTTGCCGTTATTCATGTCGCAGCACCTTTGTCACTCTATCCAACACTTGGTGAACCGGCATCAACGGCACCTGACCGGTTTTTGCCAGAGTATCAATCCAGAGCTGGTTGCCCATCACGCTTTGTACCCAATCCACCCCGGGCGGATTGGCAGCAAAAAATCGGTGCGGGATCAGTCGCATGTTCATCAATAAATACCACATATAGACATATTGCCTTTTACCAACAACAACATATGGTTACAGGCTAGCAATGCCGATCAAAAAACACCAGCATTGATAAGAGCCCGGAATTCTCAAGGAGAAAGCGCTGAAATAGTTCAGCTACGCCAGGGCTCTGCCCTCAACCAGTTCCGCATGGCGTCTCCACGTTTTAACTGGCCAGACACCGGGTGCCCCAAGTTGTGCCAGAAAGGTTTCAAGCGCCCCGAGTGGAGAGTACAAAGTGCCGTTAGGCCGGTAATATATGGAATCGGCATTATTATCGCTCTGCGAGGGCCATTATGTTCGTCCCTTCTTGGGCTGCTCTCGATCCTCCATGAAATCGTCTGTTACGCTTTCATCGGACTCAAAGAATTCATCCCAAACCGGATCGGTTGGCCGTTCATAGCGTTTGACAGAACCTTTGAGGCGCTCCAGAGGTGCAAGCTCCTGAAGCAACATCTCGGCGAGCTCATCGGCATGGGCGGTGTGGGGATTGAGGCCTTCCAGTAGTTCTTTTTCCGTTGGTCGCTTTGTTTTCATCTAGGGACATGCTCCGTGTTGCCTGCATCAAACCTCAAGGCTTACCAGAGGAGGCCACCCTCCCCCAGCTTCAGATCATTTTGCAGAACATTGGCCCAGGTGTGAACCCGCTTACCCTGAATCGGCTTATGACCACTGAGAACGGTGACCTGACGCTCGGCAACCGCTACTTAAGCCCAAGGGGTTATTGCCTCAGGCCATGATCCCTCCGAAGTTGAAACACTCGCCAGAGACATCTCCGGGCAGGTATGATTCAACAACAAATCTGGGCAAATTTGGAGGCAGTATGAACATGGCAGCCGCCCTCATCGGCTATGGAAGCTTTGTATTGTCGCTCTTGGCCATCGGAATTATTGGTTACTGGAAAGCAGAGTCCTTAGAAGCCTGGGCAAAAGCTAAGCTGGAGCATCGGCACACAGACCACCACTGACTGGCACCGGATATTTGTCTGCAAGTATTCTGAGAATTGAAGCTGACTGCCTTAAATCTAATCACCTCTTCAAAAAACCAATTCCAAAACTGGGAGCATTCGTGCCTTTCACGCCAATCCACATGGGGCCAGGAATAGCAGCAAAGGCCCTTTTGCAAGGAAGTTTCAGTTTGATGGTTTTTGGTTGGGCCCAAATCGTCATGGACATCCAGCCATTACTTGTTCTGATAACAGGAGAAGGCACACTTCATGGTTTTTCTCACACATACGTCGGTGCAAGTTTGCTTGCTGTTGTATCGGCACTCTCCGGTAAATATCTCTCCGAAATAGGGCTTTATGTTCTCGCTCTAAATCCGGAGCGAGATGTTGTCATCAGATGGCCGGTTGCATTTTTCTCAGCTTTCATCGGAACTCTCAGCCATGTTCTCCTGGACAGCATCATGCACGCTGACGTTCAGCCCTTCCTCCCGGTGACAACCGATAACGCTTTCCTGCAGTTGATCACGGTCGATGCGCTTCATGAATTCTGTTTATACAGCGGGCTGGCCGGCAGTGCCGTTTTTTTTGCGATACACTTTTGGCGACGCTTTAATCGGTGCACCACTACAGATAGCTAAATGGAGCGTCGCAGACTCAGCTCCAAAGATCCGCATTAGCCGATGGGGGTCGATATATGTATAAGAAGGCTCTGAATTTATTGCAGGGAGGGACTCACACTTATAGGTGGCGCCCTGATGCTTTAGTGGAGCGAAGAAAGGTATCACCCTGACATTATCGCTGATCGTTGGGTGGCAGGACACCACAGCCTCACAATATTGATAGATATTGGCCTCGTTAACTTCCCGGATACCGCTCCCAAAGCCCATCGTCCTCCATACAGGAATGCCACTCCTGGCACGTCCACAAATCGGACGCGACGGCCTCAATCACGTCCCGAAGCTCCAACGGCTCCAGCCACCGCCGCGGAATCACACCGGTGCCGTGCATGGCGCCAAGAATGTTTCCGGTAATGGCTCCGGTAGAGTCTGAATCCCCATCATGATTCACTGCCAGCACAATGCCCTGCTCGAAACTTTCAGCTACCAGGGCGCAATAGACAGAAATCGCCAGTGCTTCCTCTGCGACCCAGCCTTCGCCGAGTTCCTGGATAGCGATATGGTGCGGCATACCGGACTGGCTCAGTTCAACCGCCTTATCCAGAGCCGCCAACGTCTCCTCGTGACCGCGCGCTGCAACCAGTAATGTCTTGGCGGCACCCAGAGCATCCAGCAGAGTTTTGTCGTTCAATAACTCAAAGATCAAAACGGCCAGTACGCCACCGGTCAGATAACCGCTGGGATGGCCGTGGGTGAGGCCGGCGCACATACACCCATCTTCAAATACCCCTTCCAAGCCGGAGTTACCGTTGAAGGTCCGCCAGTAAAGCCCTACCGGAGCCACCCGCATTACCCCGCCACAACCCTTGCTATCGTTACCGGCGGTCTCTGGAACGCCCGGGTAATCCCGCAGCGCACTCAAGCACGTCATTCCGGGAGCACGCTGGCTGTGCAGCTCTCGCTGCTGAAACAACCAGCCGTCTTTCTCTGCGGTTACCGCACGACACTCGTGGCCCTGTGTTGCCAACCAGCGCAGATAGGCATTGGCAACTGTGTGGTCGAAGCCTGCAATGCCTTTACTTACTCCCCGCATTCGCCCCCGCAACAGGCCTTCTGCGGTGAACAGGGTCATTTGGGTATCGTCGGTTATCTTGCCTTTGCCACCGTAGGCCGGGGCGTAGTCGGTTATGCCGCCAGGGCCAAAGCGGCTCAGAATTTCAGCGCGGGACATGAACTCAACGGCGGCACCGAGGGCATCGCCTATTGCGCCGCCGAGGAGGCAGGCGGTGTATCGCTCCTGGATTTGATCATTCTGGTCAGGTTTGGCCTGCAGATTCTGCTGCTCCACGGTCAAAACTCCCTTTCATAAACGTTAATCAGCAAACCCTGAAAACCACTCACTCATCCGCCCATACCCAAACACAAAGGCTAACTTCCTTGCGCGGGTAAGGCTTACATAGACCAATGCACGCTCTTCATTCTCTCGCTGCCGGCGGGTAACCGCATCGGCGGCGGAGTTCACCACAAAGTCCAGCGGCACAAGCCCCTGATTAGCAGATGCCAGAAACACCCCATCAAATTCCAGGCCCTTTACCCGGTGCATGGTGGCCAGGTTCAGAGCATCATCCGGCGTGGCCGCGCTCTGTCCTTCCAGAACGTGGCAAAGCTGCTGCCGGCTTTCCAGTGCGGCTTTCAGTTCAGTTACCTCCCGGCGAGTACGGGCGATCACGCAGCAGGCTTCCGGTACTAAGTTATTCGTTCTCACTGCTGCCAGAATGGCTTCTGCCTGCTGGTCCATGGACTCAAAAAAGCGTACCTCGGGTGTAGGGCCATGCATCAGCGAGTGGTAGAACTTCTGGGTGTCTTGCCCACCGTCCAGGTCATCCACTTCCACACCTTCCAGAATACTTACAGCCATCTTTCGGGTTTCGTCAGTGGTTCGATAATTAATCTTCAAGCGGGCACTGCGGCCCCGAATATCAATACCGCACTGGCCGAGAACCACCTTGTTCTTGCCGTAGATTCTCTGATGGCCGTCCCCTACGATAAACAAATCGTTTGGACCAGCTGGAACCAGTGCGCGGATCAACATGAAGGCCTGACTGCCCATGTCCTGGGCCTCATCCACAATCACAGCGGCCAAGTCAGGACACATCTCCGGCTTGTTCTCAATCAATTCGCGGGCATCCCGATAGGCATCATCCGTCTCTTTCAGATAGTTGCTGGCAAGCAGATGGCGGTAGCGCTCAAAGACCGGCCAGATCTCAACCCGCTGCTGACGATTCAGGCGGGTACCGCGGCCAATACGGGATGCCTTCTTGTACTCATCCACACTGCCGACTGACTGAGGCTGAACCACCCTCGCCCACTCTTCCTGAAAGAACGCCATTCCAAGATCAATACTGGCAGGTTTTTCCGAATAGGCCTGCTCCCAGAGCTTTCTCTCCTCACGGCTATCCAGAAGCAATCCGTAATCATAGCCCTGCTTTTTCAGGAAGTTCATCACCCATGCGTCCAGGTTCAGCACCTCAATCTTTGCCAGCGACTCCTGGCTGCAGATCTTGTTCAGGTTTTGCTGAATATCCGCAGCCAGGTTTTTGGTAAAGGTCGTGAACAGAAGTTTTCCATCACCTTCATGAAGATGATTGGCCAACCACTTGGCCCGGTGCATGGCAACCACCGTCTTACCCGTACCGGCCCCACCCAGCACCCGAACCGGGCCATTCTTTTTACCCTCTGCCAGGCGACGCTGGGCCGGATGCAGGAAGACGCGCCATTTTTCAATGGACTGATTAAGCACTTCCTGCAGAGCCTGCTCGTTCTCCGCGACCGTGAACAGGGCACGAGATTCGGGGCGTGTCAGTGCAGTAGTGAAGTCTTCGGTATC
>Ga0207901_1000478_pt1 | contig 10877 bp, 11 predicted proteins | sample LinPmetageLP46_FD_184057 | JGI IMG/M metagenome (GOLD analysis project Ga0207901, IMG submission 184057) | Marine viral communities from the Pacific Ocean - LP-46 (SPAdes) | ecosystem: Environmental > Aquatic > Marine > Oceanic | place: Pacific Ocean | collected 2011-06-12
CAACTGGGCAATGCCTCACTCGCCCCGGAAGCGTTCCAGCATTACCTCAAACAGGACTACCTGTTCCTGATCCAGTTTGCCCGCGCCTTTGCCCTGGCCGCCTACAAAAGCCCGACCTTATCGGACCTTCGGCAAGCCAAAGACGGGTTGCAGGCCATCCTGGATACCGAGCTGGACCTGCACATCCGTTACTGCAACGAGTGGGGAATTTCAGAGGACGAACTGGCAAACCTGCCGGAAGCCCGCGCCACCCTCGCCTACACCCGTTATGTACTCGACACCGGTAACCGCGGCGATCTTCTGGACCTGCACGTAGCCCTATCCCCCTGCATGGTGGGCTATGGCGAGATTGCCAACTGGCTGAACCGGCGGGCGGAAACCATTCGGGGCGACGCCAACCCCTACGATGCCTGGATCGCCATGTATGAAAGTGACGAGTTCCAGAACGCCATGCAAGCGGAGATTCGCTGGCTGGATGAACGACTGGCCGACGTCTCTCCTGCGCGGTTCGAGCAACTGACCAGAATCTTCCGGGACGCAACCCGTCTGGAAATCGACTTCTGGGACATGGGACTGAACTTGAGCGACTGAACGCCTATGCCTATCACTATGCCCACTGCCACATCGCCCGAGCAAAACGTATCCGAAGTTGAGATAGAGCAGGCAATCCGCTCAGGCATCGAGCGCTACTTTGACGACTGCCGGGCGCGGGTACCGGCGTTTATTGACCGTCATTTCCATTACCCTGGTGCCATAGCGACCAATCGGATGGCGCTGGGATGGGACATGTTGCGGGCACCCATCAATCTACTGTGGGCGCCGGTGTACGCCCTGGCATGCCTGGTAAAAATTCTGGTTCCCAAGCGCACAGGCCTGATGTGGCTGCACGGGTTGGCAAATCGTATGCCCGCCGGTTTTACCACCCGGGTACAACGGCACATCTCGCACCTGATCCTGGTGGACCTGTTGAACAATGGCCAGGAGAGCCCTCTGCTGGAGGGCTCACTGTTGGAAGGCTATCTGATTGAGGCGCTGGAGGCGGTCTATGAGCGCCATACTTCCAAGCCGGTCGATCACCAGCGGTTTAGCAAACTGACTGAACCGCTGGTCGCGGATGCTCTCAGTCAGTACCGGATAACCCGAACGGCGTCTGCCGATATCACCAACAGTATTTCATGCACGGTGTTGGGCGCATTTGCGTTCCAGAAGTTTACCCCGGGTGGCATTGGGCTCGGGGTGGTGCTCGCCTCCATGCTCGCAAAAAACCTGGCCGCCAAGGACTTTATTCTGGGTGAAACCATCGGCGGGTGGTATTACAGCTGGTTTCCACCGGAGCCTTCGCTGGCGACAACGGCCAGCGTTATGGTCGCTGTCATGGTCGCGTTGGCGGCATTTGCGGCCTTTTCCGGCGTTATATTCGATCCCGTTCAGGCGGCGGTCGGTTTGCATCGTCGGCGCCTGCACAAGCTACTGGATCACCTGCAGCGGGACGTTACACTCAGCACCCAAAGCAGCTTTCGCCCGAAAGACCAGTTTGTGGCGCGGATTCTGGACATGTTCGACATGATCAAATCGGGTTTACTTTAGTTAGTCGTCAACCTGGGGTGCTTCAAGCTATGAATGAACACCTGAAAACCCGGGGCCCCGAGATCCGTGCGGAGCAACTGGTCAATGTTTATCGGGCCAGTCCAGATGTACCTTCTTCCTGAACCGTGATTGGCGGTATCACGACACGAGTGGTTGAAGGGGGTAACTATGCTCCCCCAATCAGTACTCTACGAGTTTACAGATACCGGCCGCCGGCACCGATCGCCACCACAATCAGCCCAAGAACCAGGTTGGTACCGACCAGCTTGCGGATCTGCCCCACCTGGCGCCCGCCTTCCTGGGGATCCTGGTTGACAACGGCCTGCTTCAGCCGCCGGAAGGGAGCAAAATAGACGTGAAAATAGAGCAGGATCATCACAATCCCCAGCCCCTGCATTACGTGGATATGCCAGCCGGCACGAGCCATGCCACCGAACACACTGAAGATCATCCAGTAACCGGTCACCAGCAACAGGATCACGGCCGCCCATACCCACCGGAAAAACCGGGACAGGGTGTGACACCAGAGCACATAGCGCTGCGACGCATCAATCACCTCGACCACCGCCGGCCGCATGGCCATATAGGCGAAAAACATACCGCCAACCCAGATCACAGCAGAGAGAACATGCAGTGCGACAGCCAGACTCATAAAGCGACTCCTGGATGAGAAATGTGTGTGATGAGCATAAGCTTCACCCGCCTCAAAACCAACTCCCTCGAGTGGTAAACTGCAGGCGCTCGGTACTCAAGGCGCAAGCAGCCGAAGGAGTTTAATTTTCCATTTTCTCATCACAAGGAAGCAGGACACAGTCCCATAGCGAGGCTTACGCCGCCAGCAAAGGTGGCTTGATCGCCTTGACCCACGCTCTGCCTATGAGCCTGGGCCCGGATGTCCGGGCCAACAGCATAAGCCCGGGCTGGATTGATGTCAGTGCCTGGCAGGCTCATGCGCCCTCAGAGCCGCAGCCCCTGTCGGCCGCCGATCACAATCAGCACCCCAGCGGTCGCGTCGGCACACCCGACGACGTAGCGGCCATGGTGGCCTACCTGGTCTCGCCCGAAGCCCGCTTTGTGACCGGCCAGAACTTCGTGATCGACGGCGGCATGACCCGCAAGATGATTTACGAGGATTAGGCCCTCGGGTTTTCGCTCTCAGTCGCCCATGCTCTCGACACCCTCACGCACGTTGTGCCATGCCGAAGACGTTGCTCCCCTGGTCTGGTTCCACCTTCCCTCATCACTGCACTTAGCCTCACATCATCGGATCATAGCCCCGGGCCATGGTCGATCAAATGTTCACTCACAGGGATCGAGAAATTAGCGCTGTGCATGCTGATTCCAACCTCACTCACATGTCGCAATTTTAACGCACTGTCGCCTTCTGCCAGCTATAACTAGGTAATACAGGGGAGCGAATCCATCGACGGTTTCCCGGGAGAAACATTATGGACAAGCCTACATTCGATGAGCTCAGAAACCTTTCAGAGAACCACCCGGAGGCGTTTGAACGACTACGGGCGGAGTTGATAGAAGACTGTATCCGCAGCAGCAGCAAATTCAGCCAGAACCGTCTGCGCGGGTTGCAGTTCGTCATTGATAGCCGCCGCCTAATGGCTAGCAACCCCACGAAAGCGCTGATTGAGATCCAGGAGATGATGCACGAAGCCCTGCAACGCCTGAACCGCGCCCTTCATTCGCAGGCCAAGGCACCACCTGCTCAGGAAGCACGCATACTCGGTGGACAGCAACGATGGCCACGTCAGCATGACCGGCCAGAATTGCACTGACGGTGGCAATTAAGCCATCCAGAAAGCGTTTATCGACTTACTCGGCATTGAACTTTTCGTGCTTACCCAGGATTGGAATTTCATATTGCGCTCTGGCTTTTGCTCTTTTACAGAACTGCACCCTCTTGCTGGTTGCTGGCCTCATGTTCCAGTACCGGAAAACCGACATTCGGAATAAAATCCATCAGGGCACAAAACAGATAGTCGATCCGCGACGGGCAAAACAACGGTTTTTGGGTTGTCGCATACGCGGGTGCTGAAAGTCGCTGGTATTTTCGCGAAAGGTCTGCTCTGTCCAGCTACCGGATTCAACGTAGTCATAAAATATCTTTGGGGGGGTTCTACCCCGTTACTGCGGACACTTTAAATTCTCGCGCTCCGCGCGCACAGTTGAAGACAACTTACTTCAAGGCGAACACGCACACGATGTTATTAAACGTAAAAACCCGGATTCTCCTCAACTCCAAACGCCTGAGCATTTACCTGGTGCGTTATCCGCAGGGCCACAAGGTGGTTCCCCATGTGGACATGGTATCTGAAGGCCGGCTGTACAAGCTCAATTGCGTACTGGTTAAGCCCAAAGCCGGCGGTGAGTTCATCTGCGAAAAAAACGTATTCAATCTGTTTGGGCGAGTCATACTCTTCCGGTCGGACCTTTACCAACACCAGGTTTCGAAGATTGAGCGCGGCAACCGCTGGCTGCTCAGTTTTGCGTTGACCAAAAGCTGAGCGAAAACGAGGAACCATGGAATTCACCTTTCTGGGCACGTCTGGCGGAACACCAACACGCTCACTACTCTGTGATGCAATTGCGGGTAATATTCATCACCCATATCCACGGTGACCACACCTTTGGTCTGCCGGGGCTGCTTACCAGTGCCTCTATGCTGGGGCGCACAGAACCTCTGGACGTTGTCGCCCCCGTCCAGACTCAACGTTTTATCACTGCGACGCTCGAAAACAGCGACTCCAGTCTGGGCTATACCCTGAACTTCATCGACTCCGAAGCACCGGACTTCTGCTGGCAGAACCAAGACTTCAAGGTGACAATGACGACCCTACCCTGCTGACCGACGCCTGCAAGGGAAGCCATGCGCTGATTCACGAAGCCACCTACACCCAAGACGTGGCCGACCGGGTTGGGCCCTGGCCACAGCACAGCTCCGCAGAACAGGTGGCCCGATTTGCTCAACAGGCCCAGCTTCCCAGCCTGGTGCTTACCCACTTTAGCTCACGCTACCAGTCCGCGCCGGGTGGCACACCCAACATCAACCAATTGGCAGCCGAAGCCCTGCAACACTACCGGGGCCTACTAGTCTTCAATACGCTTTACGATAGTGACCCTGGTAATCAAACATCCGTTCCTGCACCTGCCAGTAGTGCTTTTGTTTGCGGGCAATAACAAAATCCGGTGCAGGCATTAAGGCTTGTATCTCAAGCACCTCTTCAACCCTGCTGAACACTTGCGGGGCTTGGCCATTCGCCAAACGACGCCCGAACAATTTGTTGAAGACGTTGCGCTGTGCCGGTTTGCTGAAATCAAACGACTCGCTGAACTCTTCCCCATCTTCACCGTGATAGGTGATTCTCAGTTTGCTCCCATCAACACTTAACGATATCCCGGCACAACGGATCACCATGGCATCTTTGAGTTTCAGGGCATCCCTTAGCTGATCATCCGGATCGATAATGGCTTTTTTACATTGGTGGCAGTTACGGGCCGCAATATCATTCTCGCCACCGCAGTGTGGGCACTCTTTGAAACGAAAACGGTAATCACACTGTTCAGGGCGTCCGTTCTGCGCTGCAGGTCCATCCTCTTCAGCAGGCCCTAGCAGCCCCTGACAACGGCGCCCGTAGTGCTCGATAACATGGCCTTCGCTGTCTGTTTTGCCCCAGTAGATATTGGCAAAACCACAGCTTGGGCAGAATACCTGCACCGGCTCACTATCGGGGTTCGGTTTCTTCTCCCCCACTTCCGGGTGATGCAGATTGACACTGTTGCCCGCATAATCAATCACCAGACAATCCTGTTTACCTTCGTCCAGACGAAGACCGCGACCCACGATCTGCTGATACAGGCTAACCGACTGGGTAGGACGAAGAATGGCGATAAAGTCCACATGGGGCGCATCAAAGCCCGTGGTGAGTACGGACACATTCACCAGATACTTTAACTGCTGCTGTTTAAAGCGCTGAATCAGCAAATCCCGCTCATTCAGATCGGTAGCGCCGGTAATCAAAGCAGTTTGGCGTTCCGGCAGGTAACCGGTGATCTCCCTCGCATGATCCACCGTTGCAGCAAAGATCATCACCGCCTTACGCTTAACGGCCAGCTCCATCACCTGCTCAACAATGGCACGGGTAACACGCTGATGTTTGCTCAACAGCTGGTTAACGTCTTTTTCGGCATATTCGCCAAAGCGGTTCTGAGACAGCGCGGAGAAATCGTATTGCGCCACCGCCGCATCAACCAACTCAGGCCTGGTGAGATACCCCCGATTAATCATATAGCTCAACGGCAGTTCATAAATGCAATGCGCAAAGGGCTTGTTCTGCTCGTCACTATCTCCACTACGGCCACGGACAAAACCCCGGTAGTGATAGCGGTAGATCCAGCCCATGGCCAGGCGATAGGGGGTGGCGGTTAGCCCGAGTACTTTAAGGGAGTCATTCTGTTGCCGCAGCAGCTCGATGATTGTTTGATACTGACTGCTTTCATCACCGCTGACCCGATGGCACTCATCGATGATGATCAATGAGTATTCATCTCTGAACTGGTCCAGATTCGCCGATACGGACTGCACACTGGCGAAGGTCACCTGATACCGGTTTTCCTTTCGTTTTAATCCGGCAGAGAAGATGCCGGCCGTTAACCCATAGCTCTGGTATTTAGCGTGATTCTGCTCAACAAGCTCTTTTACGTGGGTAAGCACCAGAATTTTACGTCGGGCAAGACGGGCCAACTCGGCAATGACCAGACTTTTACCCGCACCGGTCGGCAACACAATTACGGCAGAATCATCCGATTTGCGAAAATGTTTCAAAGTGGCATCAACGGCTTCCTGCTGGTAAGGCCGCAGCTTAAAAGGAGCATTCATTTTGCAGTGCTGGATCGCCATCTGGATGAACAGGCGGTCATATTAGCAAATACCGATGCCGCAAGAACCCAATCCCTATTGAGGGCATTTAAGCTCTGCTGATAGCTTCAATCAAAAGACACGCAACACGCAGTAAAAAAGGCAGCTTCAGCTACCTTTTTTCGTTTAAGTGCGCCCAAATGTTGTGTGCCTGACCGCGCCACGGGAATTGGCATAGGGCGCCCAACACTGTCCATCTGAATTACATCCTGTGCTCTCTCTTTACGATGCCATTTTGCTTCTGAAGCTCTCGCACGAAAGAAACAATGCCAATCATGTCTGAGAATCCAATATCCGGTTGTGTCGGCATATTTCCGTAAGGCCAGTGGTGTTGCTGAACACCCTGAGTAACAGCTCGAGAAAAAGAGCTGTCGTTATGATGGCCTGGGTTATAAATATCATGAATCAACGGAGGCCCATTGAGTGTCCCTCCGCCGTTTTGGCCATGGCAGGATCCGCACTTTTGATTAAACACTTTCTGCCCGGATAGTGCTCGAGGGGATAACGGACCGACTTTGACATCAACATGACCGTCAAAATGCCCGGCGAGAGCAGAGGTGGTACTCAAGCTTGAAATGAGCACTAAAAAACATAATTTATTCATGATCTGTTCCTGTTCTAATTGGCTAATTTCAACCAATACGTGTCTATTTGATTGGAGGGCTTCAGAAAAACAGTGCCGGGCTGGCGCTTGAATCTGGCCAGCCCCTCATGCAACCAGGCACGCGCATAGGGAACGATGGAATCAACAACCGCGTGACTCACCTCGTGCTTGATCGTTTTGAAGGTGAGGCTTCTGTTTTCCCACTGACCAGTTCCTGCTCAACGCTATGGTCTTTTCGGTCGCTGAAATGAACCTTTCCGTCTTCATCCACCCATTTATAAATCTTTGCGTAACCTGAGTTCGCAACGATCATAAAGAGCGAAAACACGAGGGCTGGATGTGCGGCCTTCCTTAACCTTTTAAACACTGCGCGTTACCCCACGGAGAGATTGGGAGCCTCTAATCCTTCAATAATACCCAGCAGGCACGGCGTTGACTCCAGCCGCAGCTGTGGGCAGCTGGCGGTCTGGATAACGACGGGGGTTATTGAGATTTCAGCCAACTTTCAGGTTAATTTGCTTTGAACCTGTAGAGGTGAATTGCCCACTTTTACCCTTGCCCACATACTCAACAGCTCCGCCGGACTTTAAAAAAGCAGCAGTCTGCTTCTCAATCATGGCAGTAGTTAATGTCGCTTTTACGGGGTTCTTGCTCATTATATTCTCCAAGTTAACTGTTGACTTATTCACCAACCTCAAACATTCATGATATTCGAAATAGGAAATAATTGTTTGGAGCGAGAGAAGCTCGTTGAGGGGCGGGCCCTGCAACGCCTGAAGACTGCGACTGAAGGACTACCGATCATTTAAAATCGATCTTCGCCTTTTTGTTCCTAAAATACGGCCAGAGCTTAGTGACGCATTTTGCTGTGGGTATCTGCGATGACGCCAATTTTCATACTTCAACCTTGCCAATAGGCCTTACTGGCCTCATCCATCGGAAAGAAATGCTCGATTCGCAAATTCTGAGCGGTGACATCCAGGGGCGTGCCGATCGTTGCGATGGTGGAAAAGATTCTGAGTTTTTGATCCCCGAGATTCAGGGTGAAGGGGATCGCAGGGTAGTCCAGGTGCTCCACCACGTGGTTTTTCCAGTTTTTCGGAACTCCAGGCACAGTCAGGGCCTGCTCCAGCAATCGGTTGGTCCTATCCCGAAACGGGCCTGCAAGATGCTCATGATAGACCCGTTGCAGCATGTGGCAGGCGATGTTCTCCCAATCGCCCACAAAGGGTTTCATGCCTTGCTCATCCAACAGCGATAGCAAAAAGTTTGGGCGGGCCGGGAACCGGGCGCCCAACTCCACCATTCTTACCATCATCTCCTGCATGGCCTGGTTGGCCATCACCAGATAATACTCATGGTCGAAAACAACCGCCGGGTACGGCAGGTGCCCTTGCAACAGGTGCTCAAGCGCCTCCCTGATCATGGCCATGCCGGGCGCGCTCAAATCCTGGTCGGAGTATATCTGGCTGTAACCCGCCGCCGACAGCAGGCGGTTGGTTCCGCCCAGATCCGATTGCAGCATCTGCGCTAAATGCAGAACCATGCCTTTGCTGGGTTTGCTGCGACCAGTTTCCAGAAAACTGATGTGTTTTGCCGACACCTCGCACGCAAGGGCGAAATCCATCTGGCTCAGGCGCTTACCTTGCCGCATTTCTCTAAACAGCGTACCGAAGGCGCTCATTGGGTTTCCTATGAATTTCCGATTGTTCAGCCATTATCCTGGCCACGGGTAGGCTGCACCATTACCTCACAGGTAATTGAGCCTGGCGTCGCCTGGGTAGAAGCTTTGTAGCGTAGTCAAACACATTTCGAAATCCGATTGAGGTGATCCCATGAAAAACTTAGTCCGTCGATTCAGTGTGAAGCAAATCGTCCTGAGCGATGTATTCCTTTCCACGCCTCTGGCGTTAGCTCTCATTCTCGCCGCAGAGCCGATTGCCCAGTGGGCGGGAGGCCCCGGCGCAACCTTCTACCTGGTGGTCGGCATCGTGATGCTGCTGTGGTGCGTGGACATGGCCGCCATGGCCATCAATGAGCGGTGGCTGGAGAAATATTTCAACCTGATGGTTGTTGTCGATGTTACCTGGAGCCTGCTGTCCCTTGCCCTGATAGTGTGGTTTGCGGAGAGCCTGCAGCCCTTGGGTTGGGCACTGTTCGCCCTGAACGTGCTGGTTCCGCTGGACATGGCGTGGATGAAGCGGGTTGCCGCAAGTAAACCGCAGCAGCCGGCTCTGTCTATAACGTGATCGAGCGCCTCCTACTGCGAACGCCGACAGGTAGGCAGCAGTTATGTCGAAGCATTTTACATAATTTAACATCTGCAATATCAGGGATATGCCCGGGATTGCCGAACCCATCTGAATCTTAAGGCGTTGCCTTTTCGTGGCCCAGTAATTGCCTGACCTTCATCGTCTCGGAGCCACCCGCTTCTTGACGAGTATCATTCAATCAATGGTGCGGCCAGGCAGAGCTCGGCCACAGGAGAATAACAATGAAAAAACGATTGTTGACTGTCGCTTTTTGTCTATCGCTGGGTGTACCCGCTGCCTGGGCAACTGACCTGCCACAGGCTCAAACTACCGAGCGCGAAATGGTCGTCACGGCAAACCCGCTGGCCACGGCAGCCGGCGCGAAAATTCTCAAAACCGGTGGCACCGCGGCGGATGCCATGATCGCGGTGCAGACCATGCTCAGTCTGGTGGAACCCCAGTCAAGCGGGCTTGGTGGCGGAGCGTTTATCGTTTATTACGATGCTGAGACCGGCACCACAACCACCATCGATGGCCGGGAAACCGCACCGGCGGCGGTGGATGAAGCGCTTTTTTTGAATGAGGAAGGCAATTCAATCGGCTTTTTAAATGCGTGGCAGAGTGGTCTGTCCGTGGGCGTGCCGAGCATCCCGCGAATGATGGAGTACATGCATACGCAATATGGTCGTCTTCCCTGGCAGCGCCTTTTCGTACCTGCGATCACCCAGGCTCAGAAAGGCTTTTCTCTGACCCAGCGTACCAGTGATCAGGTCGCCGGCCTCCTGGCCCGCAACGCATCCTGTGAGGATCGGTTATTTTTCCGTGACCCCACGGCCTTCAATTACTTTGTTGACAGCGAGACCTGCGAAGCCAAACCTGCCGGTACAATTATCAAAAACAGGGATTATGCCAATACGCTAAAGCTGCTGGCTCGTGGTGGAGCAGATACGTTCTACACCGGCTCTATCGCTCAGGACATCGTTAGCGCCGTCCAGGGCGATCTTAACATTCCCGGATCGATGAGCCTGGACGACCTGGCCAATTATCAGGTAATTGAGCGGCCGCCGGTGTGCATCCTTTACCGTGGCAATAACGTCTGCGGCATGGGCCCGCCGTCTTCCGGTGGACTGGCCGTCGGTCAGATCATGGGTGTGCTGGAGAATTTCGACCTGGCAGGCAGGAATCCACTGGACGAGGAAGTGGTTCATCTTTTTACCCAGGCGATGCGTATCGCGTTCGCCGATCGGAACAAGTACGTTGCAGACAGCGATTTCATCACCGTTCCGGTTGAAGGCATGCTGGACAAGCAATACCTTGAAACCCGCGCTGCGCTGATTGGTGAGAATGACCTTGGCGTAGTTGAACCGGGGGTAATCTCCCCATTTTAAGAGGGCATCAAAAGTAGAGTTCAGGCCACCATGGCCAATTTCTGTTGTGGGGTAATGCCTCCGAGAGCCATGTTGGGCCGTTCATTATTGTAGGTCCATAGCCACTGCGTTGCATA
>Ga0207901_1000479_pt1 | contig 10860 bp, 14 predicted proteins | sample LinPmetageLP46_FD_184057 | JGI IMG/M metagenome (GOLD analysis project Ga0207901, IMG submission 184057) | Marine viral communities from the Pacific Ocean - LP-46 (SPAdes) | ecosystem: Environmental > Aquatic > Marine > Oceanic | place: Pacific Ocean | collected 2011-06-12
CCACCAGCCCGCGCTGCGCATTGGCCTGCGCTTCCTCCCACAGCACCGCAATCTCCGGCTCGCGCCGCCGCAGCCGGTAAGCCGATGTGGTCGAAATCCCCGCCACCCGGCAGGCATCGCGCACACAGCCGCTCTCGCGCAGCACCGCCAGAAACGTCTTGCGCCGCGCCTCGGTCCAGCCGTCGTGGCGCGGCGCGCGGGGTTTTTTGGGAGGTTTCGTGGGGGGTGTTTGCAGGGGAACCAGATCCGTTCGCCCTGAGCTTGTCGACGGGCCTCGTTCGTCTGCCAGGCGTCCTTCGACAGGCTCAGGACGAACGGTCTTGCCACCATTCGCTTTCTTCTGTGCCATGCCGAATCCATATCAGAACCCCCAACCTGTAGGAAAGCCTGTTGGATCAGGAAATTTGTGCCCCTGCGAAGGGCGCAGGCGACTGGGCATGCGGGGCAGGCCCATCAAGCCGAGCGGCCCATCTCTGCTGGCGCGGCAGGAGGGCAAGTGAGGATTGCGCGCCAGACTTTAGCCCGGGCACCAATCCACCATGAGGCGTGAGGGGATTTCAGGAGATGGGCCGCTCGGCTTAAGAAAGCTTTGGGGAAGCTTTCGTCGCCTGTGCCCTGCGCAGGGGCACACAAAAGGAAAGCGCACATCTCCCCCCGTTCGTGTCGAGCCCTTCGGCTGCCTGCCAAAGCAGGCGCTCAGGACAGGCTAAGGTCGAGACACCGGGCCACCGAGCTGCCGTTCGTCCTGAGCTTGTCGAAGGACAGCTATCGTCGAGAGGCGTGGTTCGACAGGGCACGGGCTTGAGACAGCACGGGGTGCTGTCTCAAGTTCTTGGCCACTAACGGAATCGCAACCGTTCGTGTCGAGCGAAGTCGAGACACCGGATATCATCCGGTGCCCCGCCCCGACTATCGCAAGATCAGGCGATTCCGCCCGTCACTCGGAAACTTCGGCCTCAACGCCGACTTCAGCGCCAGCTTCGACCGCCATCACCGGCGCAGCGGACACCGCCAGCGGCGCCTGCTTGACATTGGCAATCGCCAGCTCGATATCCTCGTCGATAAAGCCGTTGACCACGCCGCCCTTGGGAAATTCGGCGCTGGTGCCGGTCATGAAGAAACCGGCAATCGGAACCAGCGCGATCGCGCCGACCACGCCCGCGGTGCCGGTGACGCCCTTGTCGTCAAACGACCCGGTCAGCCGGATCTGCCGGCCGTTGACCCGCAGGAACAGCAGCTTGGCATCGAGCTTGCCGGACTTTCCCCACATGCCCTTGTTGCGCACGCCAACCAGCTCGCCCCAGGCGGGGGTGCCCGCCGGAATCACGGTGACGCCATTGACCTCGACCGGGGCGGAGACTTCCAGCATGAAGCGCTGCCCGACCTTGGCGGCCTTCTTCTTGGTGGTGATCTGCTCCATCAGGCTGAGCGCGACCGGCGTGCCAGCGCGCAAGACCGCATTGGCGGTGGCCGGTGCCGCGATCGGGGGAGCGGGTGCAAGCGCGGGTGATGTGGTCAGGGCAGGCGCTGGCGCCATATCCTGCGCATGTACAGTCGACGCCGCCAGCGCCGACAAGGCAGCCGCAAAGATCAGTTTTTTCAAGTTAAATCCCCCTTTGATATTTGGAATCGGAAATATTCCGAGACCAAAATTAAATACCCCTGTATTTAATAAGCATTGGATTAAGGGTGAAAAAGCAGATTAGTCAAATATTCATTGGTTTCACTGGAAGTTGGGCGAAGTCACTTGCGCCAGACCGGGCAGATAGTCTCGAGATCCCGAGCGCAAGACCAGCCAGCTGCCGTTCGTCCTGAGCCTGTCGAAGGATTTGTGTTCCGCGCTTGACGCGGAACCCTGCGCGGCAAAAACCATTCGGCGAGCGACGCCAGAGCTCCGCGTCAGAGCGTGGAGCACACCCGGCCAGCCAGAGGCCGTTCGTCCTGAGCTTGTCGAAGGACACCTATCGGCGAGAGGCGCAGTTTGTCAGTCTCGGTGCGAACGGAATCCCTGCAAGCGCAGTCAAGAAGGCCGATGCTTTAGGTCACCAGCAGATCATCATACTGGGTATTTTCCGCTATCAGGACCGGGAAGCATGAGGGTCTGATGCATTCGGCAATCGGGGATTGTTGCACCTGTTGCCGTAATCCTGTTACCGCAGTCCCAGCAATTAGTGCACCCTCACCGTGATTCTGGCCATGTCCGATAGACTAAACCCCGTCCTACGACGGCGAACGGAAAGGGTAGGCCGGAACTAGTTTTGATTCGGAAAATCAGTGCACTGTCACCGTAAACCGACTAAGTTTTTTGTTGATGTACATCCAAATCTCGCCATGATCCCAATATCAACAGCGCGGATAAATTGAACTATGTCTATCAAAGTGAAGATAAAGGAATATTTTAGAGCAAAGAAGTTCAATGCAAAGGTAAGGCTATTACGTTTTTTTAGCGCGATACCTATAGTTGGTGGGCTCGGAGATTGCCCAAGGAAAGCAAAAACGCATGCTTTCTATGAAGTGCTCACCACGACAGTTTTTGCGACCATGCCTTTTTGGTTTCCGGTGTTTATTGCCTTAATCATAGATAACTTTGATCATGAAAACAGCTTTTCGAATGGAGAGATTCTCATTTTTGGAGCCGGCCTCATGGCCTGCCCCATTAGGGTGGTCCACCGGCTAAGTTAGAGTTCCGGCGGTTAAGGTCGCCCTGCTGGGCGGCCCGGAGCGTAGCGTAGGGCAGACCAGCAGGGCGAGGCAAGATAGTTTCTGGAGCTGGCGGCTTGTAGCCCAGCGAGCTGTGCGGGCGGAGTGTGTTGTAATGCTGGCGCCAGCATCCGATCAGGACTTCGGCCTCCCTCAGCGTGTAAAATATTTCGCCATTGAGAAGTTCGTCCCTGAGCTTGCCGTTGAAGCTCTCGTTGTAGCCATTTTCCCAAGGGCTGCCCGGTTCGATGTAGAGCGTCTTCACACCAATCCTGCCGAGCCAGTCGCGCACGGCATGGGAGGTAAACTCCGCGCCATTATCCGATCTTATATGTGCTGGCGGACCATGACGCTGGAACAGATCGGTCAGTACCGCCAGCACATCGTCGCTCTTGAGCTGTCGCTGGACATGGATCGCCAGGCACTCCCGGCTGTGTTCATCGATCACCGTCAGCATCCGGAACGCCTTGCCGTCATGGGTGCGGTCGGCGACGAAGTCGTAGCTCCAGACATGGCCACGATATTGGGGTCGGAGCCGCATGCACGAGCCATCGTTCAGCCACAACCGACCACGTTTCGGTTGCTTCTTCGGAACTTTGAGCCCCTCGCGACGCCAGATGCGCTCGACCCGCTTCGCGTTTACCGTCCAGCCGGCATTACGCAGCAGGCCGGTAATACGGCGGTAGCCGTATCGGCCGTATTGCGAGGCCAGCCGGATGATCTCGGCTATCAGCGACTTCTCATCAGGCCGCGGTTTCGCCGGCTTCCTCTGGGTCGAACGGTGCTGACCCGTCACCTTGCAGGCACGACGCTCGGATACTCCGAGCGCCGCACAAACGTGGTCGACCGCCAAACGGCGCCGCGAGGGGCTCAGTACTTTCCCTCGACAATCTCCTTCAGGATCAAAGCGTCGAGCGTCAGGTTCGACACCGCCTTTCGGAGCCGCTGGTTCTCCTTCTCAAGGTCCTTCAAACGCCGAGCCTGGCTCACCTTCAACCCGCCATATTCACGCCGCCAGCGATAGTAACTCTGCTCCGATATGCTCAACGACCGGCATATCGCACCAACCCTCTCCCCTTGTGCCAGCCGAACCTCGGCTTCTCGCAGCATCCCGATGATCTGCTCCGGTGTATATCTCTTCCGTGCCATTCAAAGCTCCTTTCAAGCCATAAATAGCCGAAATCCTAACTTTCAATATGGACCACTTTTCGGGGGGCAGGCCACAAACGTAAAACTACACGTTTTGGCAATTTCAACAACATCAGGATATTATTTATGAAACGGCAACCCGCTCGGGTGCTGGAACCGGCTGACGTGCGTCGATTGTTGACGCACGCTACCGGCCAGCGCCATCATTACCGCAACACAGTGATCATCATGCTCAGCTTCAAAGCGGGTCTTCGGGCCTGCGAAATAGCAGGCCTTACATGGCCAATGGTGCTCAAGAGCAATGGCCGCATTGGCGACCAAATCAGAATCTGCAAGCATATCGCGAAATATGGGAGCGGTAGGCATATTCCGCTGCATGGCGATCTGAAGAAGGCATTAACGGCTTATCATCGCTCACTCGGCAATCCCAAGGAGGGCCCAGTCATATTGTCGGAACGCGGAAGCCATATGACACCGCGCAGTATCGTAAACTGGTTTCACGATGTTTATGCGCAGCTCGGACTTGGCGGCTGTTCATCCCATTCAGGACGCCGCACGTTCATTACGCAAACAGCGCGGTTGATCAGTAAAACCGGCGGATCATTGCGCGACATCCAAGAACTCGCCGGACACCGCGCCCTTACAACTACCGAACGCTATATCGAGGGCAACAGGGACGCCCAGCGGCAGCTTATCAAGCTGATTTGAGCCCCCTCCCTAACCACCAAACATCACCAACACAAAGGAACCGAGACTATGGCTAGTCACGAACAGGATAATTGTGCTCAAAATCCCGAGGCTGAGCGAACCGCACTAATACGCAAACTCAACGACAAACTGCGCTGTGATCATATGGGCGGTCAGCTTTTTGTCACTAGTGGTATATCCGAACTCAAAAGCGGGATGATGCCGCAGATCATCGATGCCGTAACCAAATTTGATGATTTCACCGAAGACAATGACCCACATGGTGAACATGATTTTGGCATGGTGACAGTGCTGGGTCACAAGGTTTTCTGGAAGATCGATTATTACGATACCAAGCTGGAATACGGATCGCCCGATCCGACTGATGCAAGTGTCACGTCCAGGGTACTCACCGTCATGCTTGCTCATGAATATTGAAATGCCGGACAAACAAAGCAGCTTCGTCATACCCGCCGCCAGAGAGTTGGAACCGTGTCTTCAAGGCAGTCTAGACGGCCTTTGCGGGTTGTATGCGATTATCAATGCCATCCGCATCGCCGCTTTTGGCTACCGGCGGGATACACACTTTGCCAATCACGCGCTGTTTGTTGCAGGCATCGCCAAATTAGGGGAATTTGGGGCTATTGCTGATTATGCCGGTGATGGGATGAACAAAACGGAATTTCGAGCCCTTGCGAAACATCTTTGCCGGAAAGCGTCAAACTCGAAAATCAAGCTGCGCTGTCATGCGCTACCGGTCCGGGTTCCAGATGCACAGCGACAGAATAATATCTTAGCTGCGCTTACCGTTGGCTCGCCGGTGCTGGTCAACTTGGAACATAAGTTTCATTATTCGGTGATCACCGGGCGCACGCCCTCCACACTGACGCTGTTTGACAGTTTTGGCTATACTCGCACCAATATGCGTCCATATCGATATCGCTGTTCGATCATGATCATGGGCAATTCACTTAGCTCTCGCGAATAATTCTTTAAACGCGTTACTTGGAAGAAGAAGCTATCAATTGGATATCGGCAATGATCTCGGAAGGTGTGCATGAGCCGTCCTTACCGAATTTCAGCAATCGCATTAGCTATATTTTGAGCTTCCTCCAAATGGCGGCAGGCTTGGAGCCAGCTTACAAATTCGACAACATCCAGTCGTCGCTCTCCATTTTCTGTTTTTGCAACCCATGATTGGTGAACACCGAGTTCAGCAGCGAGATCAGCTTGCGTAAAGCCAGCCTCTTTACGCACTTTTTTTAGCTCGCTTACCAATTTCAGATGCGGCTGTGTTCTCAGGGTTTTCAACTCAAAGCCTCTATCCGCTTGCTCTGAGTTTGATTAATCCGTTATTGGGATAATCCCATTTCAGGATATTCCAGTTTGTTTTTGGTTGATTGGTGATCGTTTAGGAAACATTTCGGAGAAATATTATGCGTTTTATTGTCGATTTTTACCGCTACGTAATTTTGTTTTTGATCGCGCTGACGATTGTCATAATCGTTTTTACAACGTTGTTGCTTCTGACAGGGTCTGATGCATTCTCAAATATGGGCACATCGTTTTTCTTAATCGCTACAGCCATACTGATACTGGAAGTGATGGCTCTAGGAGTCACAGCGACATTTATTTCAATCCACGACAGGCACGCTGAAATAGTCGATGAGTTGCGGGAGTGGCGGCATTCGATGAAAATTCAGAACGATGGTAGTCATTATGAGCAATGACCACAGCACTCACATAAAAACCGGGTTAATTTTCATCGGGGTGTCGATTGCGATCGGCGTACTGCTTTATCTGTTATTTGCTCTAGGTGTATCAAGCGATACCGAGCAAAACACCGTAGAAGATCAATCGATTGAAGACGTTAGCTCAATAACATCTAACGGCGACGACAGTGCTAATCAAGATATAGAAAATTCCGTTCCTCAAGAAGGAGATGATTACGACTATAGCAATTACTGCGGAGGCATTTGGGCATATATTCCCGACGACCCTGAAGAGAGCACACCCTTCAGCATCGAAATCAGGCCTGACAGAACAGTTCGATATGAAGCCTTTGATGAACCCCCATTTGAAGTAGAATATAGTTGGGGCAATGTGGAAGGCGCGGTATATTTCCCATACCGCGCAAGCGAAACCACGTCATTTTTTCTTGGCCCCTGTGATATAGAAAATGGCCAGGCCGAATTGCGCATCGATAGTGATGATGATGAGAAACATTATCAGCTAGTTCTGAGTTCGGTAGGGATTCTGAAAATCGGGCTTCACAAGGGTTGGCTGGTCGAATAATTTAGCATATTGACACAACCAATTTTTAATCTGAATCCAGCTGACATAAAATTCTCACTTGTCTGCCAGCAAGGCTTTTGGTTTCGCTACGGGTATTGCCATCAAGGCATCGGCGGCTTTCCAATCCGACGCTTCCCCGCCGGTAAAAAAGGGCCCAACTTCATATGGAAAACGTTGTAAAATCAGAACCGGGCTGGATAAAAGCTCTGGAGGCAGTTTATATATTGAGTCCCTTTGTGGGTGGCGACGATCAAGCTAAATCAATAATTTCAGGAAGAATGCGAGACGGTGCGCTGAAGGTAAAAGCCGAGTGGATGAGCTTCGGTTATGACGTTGGCGCGATACCGATTAAACGGCCAATCGTATCCTTGGACAAGGTTGGCCAGCACTATGCTGTATCGGTGACACCACAATCAGAAAAACCGTTAACTGTCTCTATGGGCTTTTGGCTTGGCAGCGAAGATTGGGAATCAGACCAAAAGCGCATTCTATGGTATGATGGCATATTCATCCTTACCCTCCCGCCCGAGCAAGGGTCTTCTCAGCCTGACGCTCCAACCCTGGCGTCGTTGCCTCGCAGGTGGATCGTGTCCGGGACAAGATTAAATGAAGAGGAAATACGGAATATAGGCATTCCACTGAGTTCTGGTCAGCCTCGCTCCTCGCAAAATAGTGAGAAACAGGAACGAGATGTTTCTAAGGATGAGAGATGGAATGATTGGATCGCAACCCTTGCAGTCGCAATCTATAAAGGAGACCTGAAACCTCCTATCACTCCAAAGGCCTTGCTCAAATTCGTGGATGATGAATTTGCATTTAAAGGCCAAAAAACGCTCGCAAAGGGAACCCTTTACCCTGCCGCGAAACAAGTGTGTAAAGTTCTGACGGCAGAACATCTGAAGGATGACTAGCCCTTAGCTCGACTTAGCCCGACATAGCTCGAACAAAGCTTGCACAAACCCTGACAAACACCGTTGACCGCTAGCGAAATGCAGAAGCGGCAATCGGAGTGTTGTCATGCAACCATTACTAATATCCATCCCTGCCCTGTGTGGTGCAATCGGGATCGGGAAAACCACCTGCTACAAACTAATCAACCAGAACAAAATCGAAGCGCTGAAAATTGGGCGCCGAACGCTGATCACGATCAAAAGCGTTGAAGCGTTGATTGAACAATCCATCCAGAAGGAGGGATTGTGATGTCCGGCTTGAGCATAATTCATCTTCGTAAACCAGAAAAGAAGTACGACCCTGCCAGAGTATTTGTGGAGCCGTCCCCGTTTGACAAAATGGTCAAACGGAACAGACTAATGAGGTGCGGGGACAAGAAGCGAAAACAGAAAGAGCTTCAGCGTGAATGTTGGAAAACCTATTTTGAAACCCCACAGGAAGCCCGCGAAGAAGACCGTACGCGCCGGTGGAGTCTTTTTAAGCAGCTCCAGGTAGAGCTAGTTAACAATTGTAAAAGCACATTTGCAAGAGATATCCGGAGTCTAATTAACCTATTTGCGGGGTCGAAACATTCTCTAGAAACACCGAAAAGCTGTGCGTCTTCACGCTACATGCGCAGTGTCCGCCGGAACCTAACCGGCGCTTTGTGTAAATTGATGTCCAAACGCAGTTGGGAAAACATCAGCTTCTTCACCATTGCACCCCGTGACTGGGTAATACCGGCAGAAGACCTCCACCTGGTTAATCCTGCAAAGTATCTCGAAAATTTGCGTCATATGTTCAATCGGCAGGGAGCAACCAAAACATCCGGGTGGATGATTGTCGGCTTTGACGGTGAGTTTGACGACCGCAAGCAAGTCTGGGTGCTTCATGTTCACGGCCTTGCTACTGGCGGGATGATTGATGTTGTCGACGCGGTTCGAAAACTGCCTCGATATCGCTCTTCCCGCAAATCGCCAAACTCGAATGAAATGTTGAAAGGCGCAAAGCAGAAGGTCCGCCGGACACGGAAGCGCATAAAGAACAATGCCCGGATAGCGTCTTATATTTTGAAATCGTTTTGGCCCCGGCGCGACACTTTTGAAAATCCGTTTCAAGGGGAAGACCGGCAACGGCGAAAACGCCGCCTTCCAGAACCCCAGCATACCCAGTTTCTGCTTTGGATGGAGCGGTGGACCCCCGTCGATCTCACCCTGATGATGGGGCTGCGTGTGACGCGTTCTGGATTGCGGGTAACCAATATGAAAACGAACACCAACGAAAATTCAAAAGGTAAATCTAATGATTAATACCAATGAAAATGGCTATGATATGGCTGTATATGATGCAGTGGCTATACAACACTGCGTGCCGGACCAATTTCCAACTCTACAGAGGAAAAAATTAAATTTTCACCCCAGTTTCCCCAGTTTCCCCAGTTTCCCCAGTTTCCCCAGTTTTTCGGTCTTTTTTCGACGTCTTCCGACCTTAAGCTTTCGTTTTTGTCGGCAAACAAGAGATGATGCCAAAAAAGTGGGGATTATGGGGAGCTCCGGCTCTATTTCAGGAGACGGCGCATGATGAACATTCAACACGCAACCACAGAATCTGGGCAAATCTATTACCGATTTAATGATGGACCGAACCATGCTTGGCTGAATCGAAATAATCTCGGTGGAACTCCCAATGGCCTCGTAAAATTGTTGAGCAACTCTGGTATTACCGTAGCGCATAAAAACGATGCCACACATCTCTGGGGGAATGTTGGCCGCGCTCGGGATCCTTTTCCAGGCAGCATCCTTGAAAAGCCCGGATGGTCTCTTGCCGCCGGCTGTTTCGGGCTTCCCGACGGCAACATAGTTGGATTGCGAGACGGTGTTCAAGTCGAGCCGATATATTCAGGACTCCATGGCGTCTGCGACCACAAGGGTACACTAGCAGAGTGGCGCGACAACATCGCTTCGCCACTATCGGGTCAGTATATCCCGATGTTTGCGATTATGTCCGCGTTTGCTGGCCCACTATTGGCGTTTATGGCGATGGACGACGAACCCTGTTTCGAACTTTGTGGGCGAAAGGGTATCGGCAAAACTACCGTTCAAAAGTTTGCCAATTCCGTCTTTGGCCCACCCGAGTTCGTCGGAAGCACAAGGCTTGCGCTGAACTTGTCCGAATATGTTGCAAATCCGATGAAAGTTTTGGCCCCGCGGAGCGACCTCATGGTCAATATCGACGGAGCTGATGCGTATACCGCTGGTTTGTCGGAAGCAAAAGCATTGGAAGCCTATAAAGCCATCGCCTTTCCGAGAAACAATGGGGGTCGCAGTTTTAAGGCTGGCCGGTCGATCATGATGATCAGCACAAGCTCTCCGCTCCACAAACTCGTCGGCGTCCATTCCGCGACCGCGATCGCTGCATCAAGCCGGATCATGACCATTCCCATTGACCCGAAATATCCTTGCGGTATTTTCAACCAGAAGCCCGCCGACGACGAGCCAATAGCAACATATGTCGAACGTATCACGAGGTACTCCCGTCGGCTGTATGGCGTTGCTGGGCGTGAATTCCTCAATAGGTTGCTGGCCGATCATCAAAAATCGCCTGAGAAGCTTCTGGCGGACCTAAATCGGTACACGGCGAAGTTCCGGCAAAAGGTCGGTGTCGATGGAAGTGACGGCGATGCCAAGCGTAAGGCTGATGGGTTTGCTATAATTTACGCCGGAGGACGGTTGGCCCAACGATACGGCATATTGCCGAGAAAGTGGAAGTGCGGTCCAGCTGCCCATAAATGCTACCGCCTTTACGTTGACAACGTCAATATCCCGAGACCGTTCGCCGAGCGGCTGCTCAACATTTCAAAGAAGAAGCGCGTCGTCGACCTCGATGCCAAACCGACGAGTACGTCGATTCAGAAAGGAAACGTATTCAGAAAAACGCGTTGCGGCATGAACGAGTTGATTATCCGCACCGAGTTTATCGAGCGCGTATTCCCGGACTGGGCTACATTGAAGAAGAATCCGGAGGTCAAAAAGCTGATGCTCGGGGATAAGCCGCACAAGACGGCCAAGCGAGTGCTGGATGGGAAGAAAGGTATCCGCT
>Ga0207901_1000480_pt1 | contig 10839 bp, 13 predicted proteins | sample LinPmetageLP46_FD_184057 | JGI IMG/M metagenome (GOLD analysis project Ga0207901, IMG submission 184057) | Marine viral communities from the Pacific Ocean - LP-46 (SPAdes) | ecosystem: Environmental > Aquatic > Marine > Oceanic | place: Pacific Ocean | collected 2011-06-12
GTAAGGATCCGAGAGTACCACGAGGCCATCCGATACGGAAAGCTGTGTTCTCTACGAGATCCTTCTCCATTAGTTCTAAGCGATTTAATGCTTTGTTTTGAGTCTCAATTATGCCGAAGTAAGCCCACGTCCCGATCGCGACCAGCGCGATGAGACTAGCTACTGTCTTCATTGGCATTTGAACTTTTGCTTCTTCTGAAATTTTAAGTGTCATTATTTATTGACAGCTTTCGCATTCTCCGGTGTCATCAATTACAACGCCACCTTCGTTTTCAAAACTTTTATCTTCTTCTCTACTATTACATTCACAGTTGGTACATTCACCTTCTGCATTTGGACAGTGGCATATTTTATTACATTTTTTACAAAATCGTTCAGTCATCTTTTCCCTTGGGTAAACCACTTGCTAACCAATCAAAACATTTTTTAAATGGCCAACAAATAACTTTACCAATATATTTTATGATTTTTTTCATAGGGCGGCATAAATTAGAATAGTATTATTCCTACGATTAATCCAATAGCTGCACCAATAAGGTAATGATTATAATCTAACCATACTTTATGGCATAATATTTTTATTTTATCCATTTTAACTCCTATTTTATCTCTCCCCAATTATTTCCAGATTCATAGTCTACTTTATTTGGAACCTGTAATTCAACAGCTTCTTCCATAATTTTAACTATATCCTCTGCCTTTTTATCCGAATCCACAGAAATATCTACTTCATCATGGATTTGAATGTGCGGTATTATACCATTTTCATACAAAGCTACCATACTTTTTTTAGTCATATCTGCAGCAGATCCTTGTATTAATTTATTCAATGCTTTGTACGTAAATGCCCGTTTTAAGGGTTCATCATATTCTTTTCTAGCTTGTTCTAAGGGTAATGGTTTAAAAATACCAAATTGTGTAGGTTGCCATAGATCAAAATGACATGCTCTGCCACCTAAAGTTCTAATCTTACCTCTGTCTTCTGCCTTACGAGTTACATTATCCATCAACTGTTTTACAAATGGAGCTTTGGTATGGTATTGTTTTATTAATTTTTCTGCAGATTCTTTCATTAATCCTAGTTCAGCCATTAATTTATTTTTACCCATTCCATACATTAGTCCTAAGTTAATTGTTTTGGCTTGTTTTCTTTCTATCCCCGCCATCTCAGCCACAACCTGGTGGAAATCTGCGTCTCCGGTCCTGTACGCGTCTACAATTTCATGAACTCCTGGTAAATTTTGCAATTTTGCATAGTGTACTAAAATTCTAGGTTCCTGTTGTGAATAATCAAACGATCCCCATTTACATTTTTCTTCTGGAATAAATATAGATCTAATCATCGGACCTAATTCTGGATGTCTTGCTGGAATTTGTTGTAAGTTTGGATTACTCATTGAGAATCTTCCGGTAACCGTTCCTCCTTGATCTGATCTGATCTGATTTATATCTGCATGGATTCTTCCATTGTGCGCATGTTTAGTAATTGAATCTATAAAAGTTGTGTGAGCTTTATTTATTTCTCTTGCATCTGCAATTGCTCTGGCTAATTCGTGTGGATGATTTTGTAAAAAGTTTTTTGTAAAACTTGGCTCTTTACTTTTTTGTGTTCGATCATAAGGCAAACCAAGTTTATCAAATGCTTTTGCAATACTTCGGGCTGCCATAATTTCTACATTAATTCCTGTTAAGTCTTTGATTTTAGTGAGTATTTTTTTCTCTCGACTCATTAAATTTGTTTTAATTTTTTGTGCTTTTTCTAAATCAACCCTCACTCCTTTAAATCGCATTTCAATTAGACAAGGAAATAATTTTGTTTCTAATTTAAATACATCCATTAATTCTTGGTCATGAAGTTCTCTATGAAGTCTTTGCCAAAGTTTTAAAGTTACTTCAGCATCTCTTTCTGCATACTGACCTACAAACATTGCGGGTAGTCTCCACATTTCTTTTTTGGGATTTACACCATAATCTTTTGCCGCTTCATAAAGAATTTTTTCGTCTTTCCCAATACCTACATAATGTTTTGCTAAAGTATTTAATTGATAAGATAATCTATTCTCATCAATTAAGGATGCTGCAATCATGGTGTCTACAATTTTACCTTTAATTTTTATACCTGCGGCCCTTAACCAACAGACATCATACATAGCATTATGAAAAATAAAGGTAGTGTGTTCTTGATTACAAACGTCCTGGAGCCACTCCAAAACTAATTTTTTATCCATATTACCACCCTGCTCATGATGTATCGGAAAATAGCCTGACCAGCCCTCTACGGCCACCGCAATGCCTGCAATATGGCCTTTTCCGGTGACATTTCCTGAACCGAGCTCAATTAGGTGTGGATCATTGGTTTCTAAATCAATTGCAATTTCTTTGGATCCTTTTAAATTTGGTAGTTCGTCGGTCATTACCCACTCAGTTTCGGGAGTGAATAAAGGTTGTTGGATCGTTCTCACTTATAGTCCCTTTCAATTATCATCTCGATAAAATGAATAGCCTTTAATAAATCTTGTTTTTTTCCTTTGTCGCGATGACGAATTATATATTTTATAACGCATCCCTCTGGATAAAGCAACTCGTTCTCAATCACAAATTTACTTGGCTGAATTTTATATTTTTGATAATGAGATCCTCCGATTTGTTTAGCGTAAGCGTGTAATTCTCCCAGAGTTACTTTGTCATTTATTACACCTTTCTTTTTTAACTGTTTGTATAATTTTTTCATAATATATAAGCCCGATCAAAGTTTTTAGGATCTAACACATGTAATTCTTTTTTTGCTCTCGTCGCTCCAGTATAAAATAATCTGTGTAATTCATCTGGATCATGACTAAAAGTTTCTAAAGCCGCATTAGTTAAATCCTGCATTAATAAAACTTTATCTGCTTCACCTCCTTTTGCTCCGTGTATGGTTGACATTATTATTCTTGGATTTTTATTTATTTTCTCTCCATTCGCTCTCATATTTCTTATATAATTTTCTGTTAAAGTGTCCAGTCCTTCAAAGGAATTAAACCATACTTTATCTATTATTAATCCATATTTTTCTTGACATTGTTTTAACGTATATTTTTCTTCAGAATGTAAAGTTTTTCCTTTTTTAAAACCCGGTAGTACGTTGGCTCCTAAATATTGATAAATATTTTTTATTTCTAAATGATTTAAATGAGCTCCTTTACGCCACATTTCCCAATTATTTAAAGCCAGTAAGAGTTTTAAAGAAACAGAATTAATTCCTCTATACTGATAATACCATCCTTGCATCTGGCATAAATCTTTAGCGTCTTCTAAAAAATGATTTGCTGAAGATAAAATTAACCAGTTACCCTCCGACATATCGACTTGAGTAATGTCTGAATATCTTTTTAAAATACCTATTTCGTCTCTTGGTTTATAAGTTTTATCAAATCTATTTGTAACTTTATTAATTATTTTTTGAGATAGTTCATGGATAGGACCACCAGGTATGCGATAAGATTGATCTAAGGTTTTAATATTATCAACTTCTTCTTTTAAGGCTATGAAGTGATCGACATCAGCACCGGCCCATTTAAAGATAGCTTGATCATCATCACCAGCTATATAAGTTTTTTTTGCATTCGCCCATATACATCTGACCATGTCCCATTGTAATAAAGATAAGTCTTGAGCTTCATCTATAAATAAAACTTCAAAGCTTGGACTGATTTCTTTCAGAATAAAATCTTCTAGAAGATCGGTAAAATCTTTTAAGCCTTTTTCTTTTTTAAATTTTTTTAATTCTTCTGAAAGTAAATATAAAGTATTTCTTTCAATGTCTAATATGTTTTGTCTAGAATCATAGTATTCTAATAAGTCCATTCGTTTAACTCGGGCTGTATTTATAATTGTTAAATATTCATTATCACAATTAAAAGTTCCATCATCATTTGAAAAAGCGGCTGTCTTAATTGGAATTCCACACTTAAGTCCAAACTCTCTATAATCATCCGGCCCCATCATTTTTTCTTTAGTGATTCCTAATTTTCTAAACGCAAAAGAATGAAGAGTTCTAAAATTTTCTAAATCATTTTCTATATCTAACCCAAATTTATCCGCAGCTCTAGTTGCGGCTTCGTTAGCTGCTTTTTTAGTAAACGAAAAGTACCCTATTTGTTTAGGCCTGATTCCTGTTTTTATAAATTCGTCCACCAAATTCAACAAGGTTGTTGTTTTGCCGGTTCCCGGTGGCCCTAATATTATTGTTTTCATATTTTTTTAGTTTTCTTTTGATTTCTTTGTTATGGGCTTGCACATCTTCTAATTTATGTTCCAGGTCGGCAATCTTACCCTGGAGTCTTGCATACCAATTGATTCCTATTTCCATTAAAAATCTTCTTGTTGGTATTTAGTTTTTGAAACATTTGCTTCTATTTTTTTCATCGCTTTAATTTTAATTAATCTAGGTTGTTGATTTTTTACTCTGACTCTTTCTTCTTCAACAAAGATATCTTCTAATCTTTTGATTAAATTACCTGTTTTAACTTTATCCATTTCCCAATGATTTCTTTTGCAGAAATTATAAAAATCTTCCATTCTAAAATAAGTGTATTCTCTATTGTCATCTGTGTAAGGAAGTTTATTAAATATATCATCGAGAGTTCGTGCGCTTTGTCTATTGGTTGTCCAGTCTTGTAATAAAGAAGTTATTTCATTAGTAGGATCTAAAGACTCTAAAGGTTCCACTTCTTGTAAATTATTCATTAAAGGTTTTAAAAATAATTCTTTCCAATCTTTTGATCTGGGTACAGGTACTACTAAATTAGCTTGATCTAAACACGCTAACGCAAATAAAGGTGAACTATAAAGTTGTTCTGTTTTTAATTCGATCCGCGATTCACCAACATCTAAAAACCATTGCGGTGGTGTTGAAGTATACTTGATTAGATTTCCAAGTAACGGCATTTGTTCTTCACCATAACCTACACCGAATCTTTTTGTTCGACATAGTCTGGATTGACAGACAACATTAATAGGCGCGTCTTTACATCTATATTTGTCGTAGCCTTTTCGATTTACCGATTTAATTAATTGTTGAACTTCACCATTACTTAAAGGTGGTTCCATATGAGTTTGATTTGCTTTTACTAATTCATCTTCCCAGGAATCTGGTTTAGCTTGTTTATAATAAACAGCAATATTAAATAATGCATTATTTCGAGCCCCCTCCCCAAAACCTTCCTTGGCTAATTGATTTAGACAAGGAGGTCCTTGAGGAAAAGCTTCGTCTATTTTTTTCTCTTCGATTTCAATTTTCTCCACCTCTTGCCTTCCGCAAGCCAGAAGATCATAGAGCTTATAAAATTCCTCAAGTGTACTAGCGGAGCCATTATCGTTGAAAGCATAACGCAATCCTTTCGTGCCATTAAAGTAGGGTAAATTTAAAAAATTACCTGTGTCCCCACGTTCCACAAGTATTTCTGTTTGTTTAGGGAAGATTTCACAACCTTCATAACCTAAAGTTTTTGAGATTTTTTTTAAAGTGTTCTGCATTAAGGATGCAGGAATAAATTCTTTGGTAAATAAAAAGATGTGTGCACCGCCTGATTTAGAACGGCATACAATAAGAGGAAGTTTTAACTTCCGAATAGTCTGAACAAGAGAAAGATGTTTAAGATTATAAACGTCGATGTCAATACAACCCCACTTACAATTATTATCTTCTCGAATAGGGATAATTCCCAATGCAGGAGGATTACCTGCGAGATGATCTTCCCACAGTTTATCTGTAACGTTTTTCCTAACGATAAAAGCTTTTCCTTTAAGTTTTCCGTTAGTACCACGGTCACCCTTTTGATATTGTCCATATGCTATAGTTAATCCACTAAAAATTTCTTTGAACTTCTTCATATATATTTCTTCCTTCTAAAAGTAAAGGGCCCTTTCGGGCCCTTCGCAAATTTAATACGGTGTTGCCGTATTAGATTTTTCTTCCACATCTGCTTTTGTTTGCACGTTTCCTTTTGAAACATTTCCTTTAAAGTCTTTTGCACTAATGTACAAAGCTTTATCCTTTTGTTCCAGTATTCGGTCCATTGTCACAACCCATCCATACCAAGAACCTTTATCGTTCTTTTGTAGTGTAGATGTAAGATTGTAAACAACCCCATGCATCGGTGGTATAGCAAATCCACCTTTCCCATCAGGTATTTGAATGAATTTCATCATTGAATTCCATTTTTTACTGACGTTTAGTTGAGTTGATTTCATAGTAATCAACGCAGGAGTATAAGCCCCTGATTTTGCTTCAACCATTACATAGTAAGAAGCTGTTTCTTCTAAGTAATTACCATTTGGTAATCTTATTTTAGAACCATCTCTCTTACCTGTTGCGATCACCGGACTTTGCGGTAGATGAATTGCCACAGGAGCACCAGGGCCTTCTCCTCTATCGTTCCATTCCGGATAATCTTTTTTGTAGTAGCAAGGAATAGCCTTGATACCTTTTTTACCATCGAATAAATCGCTGGTAACAGTATTATAGATCATGCCAGGTCTGGCACTCTCTATAAACTTTGCATCCCCCTGCGTTACTTGAGGGGAAAGTTGTCCTAGGATCCTAAGAAATGGTAACGCAAGATCATCTTGCGTCATATTCTCAAAACCTTTGGATAGATCATTACCAAATAAGGCAACAGATCCATTTGCTTTAGCTGTTATTTCATTAGCCATTACACATCCTCCATTATTTCCGAGTTATTTTAGTTCGGTCTTTAATCCACGTACTAAAGACCTCAGAAGGCATATCGAGCCCGGACTCGATACGCTCTCTGAATAGGGCAGTTAACGTATTCCAAGACACATCAGATTTCTGTTGTGGTTCGAACCCATTGTCCGCCGCAAGGGTCAGCAATTGCTTCGCCTTGTTATCTTCTCCTTTTCCAAAAGTTACAAAGATATTGTTTTTAATAATATCTTCTAACCCCTGGTCACGAAGCCATTTATAGGCTGCTGCTCTTCGATCTTCATCTTTAGGAAGAGTACATCTATATTCTTTTTTAACAGTTACTGCAGAGCCGTCAGCAAGTTTAAGTGAAGTTAAACCTTGCTCGCCTAATAATTCAGGTATTATTCTTGAACCTATATCATCAGCTTTAGCTTTCAGATCCTGTAAATGTTTTTCTGCTGACTTAATCATGTCTTCTGTGTCTTTCAACTTTTGACATTCATCAGCTAAGTTAGTTACCTCTACGCTGTCCAGAAGATCCTTTGAATCTTCTAACATCATGTTTTTTACCTCGTCAGTCACTTTGTTCTCCTTTCTGATACATATCTATTTCTAATGGATAGTATCTATATTCGCGTTTATCCCACTTCAACATATTAAATTGTCCGTTGGTTACATCATTAACAACAGCGGTTGATATTCCAATTATTACTGGATCACCTACTGCTAATAAATAATCTTCTTTGCGAAAATCTTGTAAGTTTTTTTTCATCTTATGCACATAAGGTGTAGTAGATAATATTGCCTGATCTCTATTGGGCAAACATATTACAAGATAACCATAATCAGACGCACTTAATATATTAATGTTAGGCGCTGGTTGTTGAATCACATAAACAAATCTTTCTTTAGGATTGCTTTTATGAAATTCTAAAAAGCTTTCTAAAGACGACGGTTTATATAACTCAAATATTTTATTTTTCATTTCTTATTTCTTGACATAGATATAATTATGATTATATAAGAAGTCAAGAAAAGAAAGTAGAAAAAAAGATGAATTATAAATTTAAGACCAAGCCTTATGCGCATCAAATAACTGCGTTAGAAAAATCGTGGGATAAAGATGAATATGGCTATTTTATGGAGATGGGTACAGGTAAGTCTAAAGTATTAGTAGATAATATGGCTATGCTTTATGATAAAGGTAAAATAAATGCGGCGCTTATTATAGCACCAAAAGGTGTTTATAGAAACTGGTTATCGCAAGAAATTCCAAATCATTTACCTAGTCATGTAGATCATAAAACGGTACTATGGACTGCTTTAACATCTAAAACAAAGGATAAAGAGTATCGACAATTATTTGAAATAGACTATGACCTTCACATCCTTCTTATGAATGTTGAAGCTTTGTCTACTAAAAAAGGTGTAGAGTTTGCTGGTAAGTTTTTAAGATGCCATAAAACATTAATGGCGGTTGACGAATCTACAACCATTAAGAACCCTACTGCTAAAAGAACCAAAGCTATTTTAGCTTTAAGTAAAGAAGCAAAATATAGAAGAATTTTAACAGGATCTCCTGTTACTAAATCACCCCTGGATTTATATAGTCAATGCGCCTTTTTAAATGAATTTTTATTAGGCTTTAGTTCTTTTTATACCTTTAGAAATAGATACGCTCAAATGATTGAAAGAAATTTTGGAGGGAGAAGAGTTCAAATTGTTGCTAGTTATAGAAGGCTGGATGAACTAGCCGAGACCTTAAAGAAATTTTCTTATAGAATTTTAAAGGAAGATTGCTTAGATTTGCCCCCTAAAGTCTACATGCGTAGAGAAATAGATTTAAGTGACGAGCAAAAGAAGGCTTATTCAACTATGAAATCCGCGGCCCTCGCTCATCTTAATGGCAAAATTGCAACGGCGCCTCATGTTCTGACACAATTGATGCGTTTACACCAGATAACTTGTGGCCACTTTACAGCCGATGATGGCACTATTCAGGAATTTAAAAATAATAGAATGTCAGAATTGCTCAATTTATTAGATGAAATTGAAGGTAAAGTTATTATTTGGGCTAACTATGTTTATGATATTAAACAAATTGTGAACACAATTAGTGATGAATACGGCGAAGACTCAATAGTACAATATTATGGCGCAATTGAGTCTAAAAAGAGGCAAACAAATATAGAGAAATTTCAAGATCCAAAATCTAAAGCAAGATTTTTTGTTGGTAATCCGCAAACCGGTGGTTATGGAATTACTTTAACTGCAGCGAGTAATGTTATTTATTATTCAAATGGTTATGACCTGGAGAAAAGATTACAATCAGAAGATAGGGCGCACAGAATTGGTCAAGACAAATCTGTTACCTATATTGATTTGATTGCACGAGATACTGTTGATGAAAAAATTGTAAAAGCTTTAAGAAAGAAAATTAATATTGCTTCAGCTGTTATGGGTGAAGAATTAAAAGATTGGATTTAAATAGGTATGGGATTTTATAGGATGAGCTAATTTTTCCCGAAAATTAGAAATAGGTTTATATGTCTTGCAATCCCGTTTCGCGGTTCAAATATTTATATTCTATTTTGTGAATCTCAAAGTCATCCATAATTTTTTTACAGATTTCTGTATGTTTAAATTCTCCACAAGAATAAATATCGAACTGCATTAGGGCCGGGTGAGGTTCATCCCAAACATGCATAACAATGTGTGAAGTTTCAATCACTGCAATTCCAGTGATGCCACGATTACCTTTCATGTGACAGTACTTAACATAAGGACCCATCATTATTTTCATACTGATAGATTCAATAAATTCTTTAAACCATTCTGTTAATTTTTTTTCATCTGTTGGGGGTCTGATGGCTTCAGCTCGAATGATCAGGTGCTTATGCACCAGTAGACTATTTTTCATAGTCTTATATTTTTTGGTAGACTACTTTATTATTTTCTCGAAATGCTCTTAGTGTTTCACCACGATTATTGTCTTCATTGTATGACATGTGGAGCCAACCACTGTCCGCGTCGCCTGTGTAAAATTCTAAAATGGCTTGATCAAATTCTACGTTGTTAATGGCCCAGTTAAAAAGTTTATTATTATCTATACTATAACATTCAAAGTCAGCCGCTTGGCCGCGAGCATGTTGACTAGTAATTTTTGAGCCGATGGCTTCGCACAGCGCTTGGCTGCGGTAGCCCGAGGATATACTGACAACGCCCCATTCATTTCGAATCGGTTGAAGTATTTTTGTGCAAAGTAATTTTAAATTTTCTATATGTTCTTCTGAAGGTTCATTGGAGATCCCTTTACGCTCCGCGGTCTGCGATTTGGTAAGCTCTCTTAAGGAAAAGTTTTGACTAAGGTTCATCCTAGTAACCTTTCAGCAACGAAGAGTACTGCTGTACCCGCAACAGTCAAAAGAACCCAATAGACCTTGTCTATCTTGCCGCCCAAACTTTCTACATCTTCATGTACATGTGCTAAATCTTTTTTAACTCCAGTAATGTGTCCGTAAAGGGACAGAATATGTTCGCGGGTTGTCTTTGGTTTCATGCCCATTAAGTTTGTCCTAGATTCTTATTGCTTGTTTGGTTTTGTGCGCCTAAGTTACCTAGAGTATCATTAGGCCATAGAGCCGCGTATTGGTCTGCGACATTGACATTAGTATTTACATTTCCAAATTGGGTTCCTGTGTTGAGTGCAGGATTTGGAAGTGGTGGTAATTGATTGTTGAGTGCACCTACTAGATTAGGAAGAATATTTGTATCGAATGGATTTTTTAGATCAGGAAAGAAATCTCCATTCAATGGAACGGCCTCAAGCACATCTTTAATTCTATCCATTACATCTTCGGCTGCTTCAAAAGGATTAGTCATCCCTAATTCTTGAGATCTAACCTCAAATAATTCTTTGACATCTTTAGAAATTTTTAACGGTCTAAATTCTGCTTCCATTAAAGAATTAAACGCTTTTCTTTCACCTCTATTTTCCATATTCTCACTCATAGCGTCGTCGGACATTCCTAAAACGCTAGCTGCTCTCATATCTTCATAGATTTCTCTATTAACACCATATAAAGCTCGGTTCGCGTTGATGTAAGCATTTACAACCTCTTGAGGGGTAACCGGTCCACCTTTTAAAG